>Ga0116170_10003445_pt1 | contig 14789 bp, 12 predicted proteins | sample AD_JPNHW1_MetaG_FD_89797 | JGI IMG/M metagenome (GOLD analysis project Ga0116170, IMG submission 89797) | Active sludge microbial communities of municipal wastewater-treating anaerobic digesters from Japan - AD_JPNHW1_MetaG | ecosystem: Engineered > Bioreactor > Anaerobic > Digestate | place...
GCCAAACACCCTGTGATTGGTTGGCATGCCGCGCCGAAGATCGTCATCATCCAATGCCGGCAGATCATCGTGGATCAGGGAATAGGCGTGCACCATCTCCAGGGCGATGGCAAAGGGCATGGCGGCGTACCAGTCGGGCTTGATCAGCCGATAGCTGGCCAGCAGCAGTGTGGGGCGCAGGCGTTTCCCCGGCAGAGTAAGGCTGTAACGCATCGCGCTTCTCAGCGGCTCCGGCACTTCGCTGTCCGTATCTGGTTTGGTTGCTTTCGCCTGCATGCCCTGTGCCCCGGTCAGCAATGGCAACGTCAACAGCGCTTCGTTCACAGCGGCAACATATTCGGTCAGCGTTGGTTCCATAGGTTCTTCCTTCCCGGCGCAGAGGCTTATTGATCCTCGTCCTCATCAGCCTGCATTGCAATCTGACTTGGTCTCACATCAATCGTTCCGCTGCGATCCGCCTTCACCTCGTTCAGGCGCGCTTTGGCACGGTTGAGCTGATCCTGAAGTGCTCGGGTCAGTCTGGCGCCTTCTTCGCAGGCGTTCATCAGCTCGTTCAGCGGAAGCTCCCCCTGTTCCAGCTGATCCGCAAGCGCTTCGAGTTTTGCCAGATCCGCTTCAAATGTCGGTTCGGCGCTTTTCTTCTTCGCTGTCATGGCTGTCCCTCCCTGACTTTACCCTTCCCGGTTGGCTGTGCGTTGATCCATCCATCTCGCAGGATCACGGTGAACGAGTGTTCCAGATTCAGACTGTCGGTTTCAGACACGGTTTGTCCGTCTTGTCGAATCATGGCATATCCTCTTTGGAGGGTTTTCTCCGGTCCGGCAGCGCCGATACGGACACTGACGGCCGTAAGCTGGTTTTGCAGCGCAGTCAGACGGGCTTCGCCAAGTAATTCCATTCGGCCTTTTAACGACAGAACCCTTTCCGCAATGATACGCAATTGGCTTTCCGGCGTATGTTCTGCCAATCGCCGCTTCAGCTCTGCCAGCACGGCGTTTTGATCGGCCAAAGCCACCTCCGCCGCACGGCACAGGCGATCCCGACGCTTGGTAATCTCCATCTGCAGGGTTTCCCGCAGGGGGACGGCCAGCTCCGCCGCAGCCGACGGGGTAGGCGCGCGTACATCCGCTACAAAATCCGCAATGGTAAAATCCGTTTCGTGCCCGACAGCGCTGACAACCGGTTTATGGCATCTCGCAATGGCGCGCGCGACGGTTTCTTCGTTAAACGACCACAAGTCTTCGATGCTTCCTCCGCCACGCCCAACAAGAATCACATCCACCGCATCCAGCCGATCCATCACGGAAAGGGCAAAACCGATTTGTTCGGCAGCCCCCGCCCCCTGAACCGCGACCGGATACAGGTACAACGGCATTCCGGGAAACCGCCGCCATGCTACGCGGGCGATATCGTGTATTACCGCGCCGGTACCGCTGGTAACGATACCGATTCCTCTCGGTAAAAGAGGGAGCGGCTTTTTCAGCGCCGGATCAAACAGCCCTTCCCGGGCCAGTTTGTTCTTCAGCGCTTCCATCCGTTGGTACAGTTCTCCGATGCCTTCCTGTTCCATCGCGTCGGCGTAAAACTGGTACGAACCCGTTTTAGGGTACAATCCTACGCTGCCGGTTAAAATAACCTGTTGCCCGTCCTGCGGCGTAAACGGCACGTTCACCGCGGCAGAACGGAACATGACACAATTAATCGAACTTTGCGGATCCTTCAGGGTAAAATACCAGTGTCCGGATACATGGCGTTTCAGGTTGCTCAGTTCGCCGCGCAGGCGCAAACCGTGCAGCATCGGGTCGCCCGCAAGGGTTTTGCGGACGTACTCGTTGAGCTGCTCCACTGTTAGCGTCAGCATATGTGCGGTCTCACTTTCTAAAGGCTTTCTCGGCCGCCTCCACCGTATTGCTCATCAGCATCGCGACGGTCATCCGGCCGACGCCGCCCGGAACTGGTGTGATATACGCCGCTTTCTCCTTCACAGCGTCAAAATCCACGTCACCGCAGAATTTGCCGTCCACCCGGTTCATCCCCACGTCAATCACGGTCGCGCCGTCCTTCACCATATCGGCTTTGATAAAGTGGGGTTTCCCGATCGCCGCCACCAGAATATCGGCCTGCCGTGTAAACTCCCCAAGGTTCTTTGTACGGCTGTGGCAGATGGTTACGGTTGCGTTCTCCCTTAGCAGAAGCATCGCCATCGGACGGCCCACGATACTGCTGCGTCCGACCACCACGGCATGTCTGCCTTCAATCGGTATATTTGCTGATTTAATCATATACAGCGCGCCTTTGGGCGTGCATGCGATCGGAGCCTCTTCGCCGCGCATCATGCGACCGGTATTGATGTCGTGCAATCCGTCCGCGTCCTTCTCCGGCAGGATCAGTGCCTGTGCGCGGGAGGCGTCCAAATGGGCAGGGAGCGGAAATTGTACCAGCAGGCCGTGTATGGTTGGGTCCGCATTGGCTTTGCGAATCTCGGCTTCCAGCTCTTCCTGCGTGGTTTCTGCCGGCATCCGTACGGTTCTGGAGAGCAGCCCGAGGCGACCGCAAGCCTTCTCCTTGTTGCCAACATACAGCTGGCTGGCCGGGTCTTCACCCACGAGGATTACACATAATCCGGGTTGATGTCCCCTTGAAAGCAACGCATCCACACGCACCTTCAATTCCGCTTCCACCTGTGCCGAAAGCGCCTTTCCATCCAACAGCTGTGCCGCCATGGTGCCTCCCTCCCGGCGCAGTGCGCCGCATGAAAAAATGTCATTGTTGATTTTCCAGCCAGCGCCGCATGCCCAGCCAGGCGATTCCCGCCGCGTTGTCGCCGCTGTATTCCGGTCTGCCAAAGCAAAGGTCAATCTCGCAATTCTGGCGGGACAGTCTCTCCGCAAGAAGGCCGCGTAGCAACCCGGACGAAGCCACACCGCCCACGATAAGCGCCTGCGCCGTATCGGTTTCCCGGCACGCGGCCACAATCATCCGCGCGACAGTCCGAGCCAAAAAATCGAATACTTCCAGGGCAATCTGCGCTGTCGGAAGCGAATTCTCCGTAATCCATTGCTGGCATCGGGTTTCCGCGCCGGACAAATGGCAGGCGAGGTCCTCCCGTTCCAGACTGACCGGCAGGCTATGTTTTGCCGGTTCCTGACATTTCATCGCTAATTGTTCCAACGAGGGCCCTGCGGGAAATGGAAGTCCCATCGCTACCCCTACACGGTCAATCAGCTGCCCTGCATGTAAATCCAGCGAACCGCCCAACTGCCGAATCATACCGTTCTGAGAAAGCAGCAGGTCCGTTGTTCCGCCGCTCAGGTGCAGCGCCACAAAGCGCTCCTTCATCGGCCTACCCTCAAGCTGTCCCGCGGCAATATGCCCCTCTTGATGCGAAAATAAAAAGCACGGCAGGTTTTCAACGGCTGCCAGGGTACGCGCATATCCTGCCCCAACAGTGAAAACCGGCATATAGCTGCCCACTTCTGAACGCGGCGCATCCGACGCGGCAACCGCACGTAAACACAATCCCGAAAGGGAAGCCTGCGCCTGCTCCGCTACGAGCGGGATCTGCCGTACATGCGCAAAAACGGCCTCGCTTTGGCGAAGGCCGCACTGCCCGCTTTGCACCGGCAACAGCATTCTTTGGAAGGCTACCACATGCCCGCAGCTGTCTACCGCAGCGACAGATGTGGTATAGCAACTGGTGTCAAATCCCAGTGCAACGTCCATGACGATCAGTCCTTCCGCTTCTCGCGGGCAATCGCACCCAATACGCCGTTGATGTAGCGGCCACTCTTCGGCTCGCTGTATCGGCCCGCCAGTTCCATTGCCTCGCTCACAGACACATTCGCAGGTACATCCGCGCGATAGCACAATTCATAAACCGACAGTCGCAGGATGCTCAAATCCACACGCGGCAAGCGTTCCAGCGCCCAATCCCCGCTGCTGTGGGTTTCAATCAGGCTGTCCAGTTCGGTACGGTGCAGCGAAACCCCCGCCAGCACATCATCGATATAAGCCCGGTCATCCGTCGTGGGGCAGGTTTCGGCGCATAGATTGCCCGAAGCAAGTAATTCGTACGCCAGAGTCAGGGAATCGTCGTCGGCCATCCCCCCGGCCGTTTGCTCATAAAGCAGTTGCATCGCGGCCTGACGGGCCACTGATCGAGCCATTCATTACACTCCATTTCGTTATTCCACCGGGTTTGCCTTTACAGCAACATCCGGCCTCATTCGCCTTTCGGCGGAAAGAGCTTGTTAATCGTCCGTTTGATCAAGTTGATTTTTTCCGAGCTCGAACCCAGCCAGTATCCAGCACCGAACAGCGCGACAACCAGCAGGGTTTTGAAGAAACCGAGGAAGATCAGCATAAATGCGATCGCGACGCCCGCCAGGCCCATGAGCAGCCCACACTGTGCCGATCCGATTTTAAACCATCCGCCGTTCTGGTTTTCCATCGTGATACCTCCCTGTCATCCTTCACTCAACCTGTTTTGTTTCATTGGGTTCCACCGTGCCGGACTCCGTGGGTTTTTCCGTATCAGTGGCATTCTGCGTTTGGGTTTCCGCTGGCGTTTCTCGGTCGTGTTCCGGATGTTCCGCTTCCGTCCCGGGCACCGCGACCGGAGGCTGCGGAAGAATCTGTGGCTTCTCTTCGTGGCGGAAAAGGCGCTGGTGAAGCGGTTTCTTTTCCGGTTTCGGTTCGGGAGGCATCTCTTTTGGCATGGCGTTCTGTGCCGCTTCATGCAGACTGCTTACCACTTCGCCCGCTTTGGAAGCTGCGTCCGCGTCCGCCGCCATGGTACCGTCCGGGGCAGGGCATACGTTGCCGCTGAACGCATTGTTCGTTTCCACCATGACACGAACTTCTTTCACATCCACGCCGGAACAGGACGTGATATACTGCTTAATCTGCTTTTGCAGCGCGCTTACCGTCAGAGGTATATTCACCCCATTGCCCAGTGAAATGCGGATACTCACAATAATGCCGTCGCGCGCATGCTGGATACGTGTGTTGCTTACTTTCAGCTCGTTATGGGAATCGACGCATTTCTTGACCATGTTTTCCATGGCGCTCATGGAAATGCTGAGATCCCCGTATTCGGTATGCTGGGCAATAAAACCGTGATCACGGCCATTGCGGAAAAGCATCGCAATTCCATGGATGCCCAGTATGCTCATCAGCAGCGCCGCGGCGACCATTACCGCCCGCTGCCACAACACGAACGGCTGGGTCAGGAACGAAAGATCCAGCTTGAAGGGGAAAATCCCCACACCGTACACCAGCAATCCCAACCCGATCAGCAGGATGATTAATCCGGACAGCGCCGCCAGAATTCGATCCGTCAGTTTCAACCTCACAACCGTCCCCCCTTGCCGATGTTAATTGAACAAAGCAAACCCCAAAAGACCCCATTCGGTCTTTCGGGGTATCCCTTAGGCCTGTGTTTCCGTTGCGCTTTCCGCCTTCGGTTCGTCAACATTATCGGCAGGAGCATCCGGTGGGGTTTCCACAGCAGGCTCTCCGGACTCGGCTGGCGCCGACGCGGTTTCATCCGCATTTGTCGTTCCCTCCGGTTCGGTTACCGGCTCGGCTTTCACTGTTTCTTTTGACTTTTTGCGATCTTTCGTGGTGTCCGGCTGGGGTTCCGTTGTCTCTTTGCCGTCGGTCACCTTCCCCAGTTCCACGCTTTCCAGGCTGGCTTGCGCTTCTTTCTTTTCCTTTTCGAAGCTAACGCCCTGTACGTGCACATCCACCCGTACTACATGCAGCCCGGTCATGGTTTCAATCGCCTTGCGCACGTTTTCCTGTACGTTCAGCGCCGCCGTCTGGATAGGGGTGCCATACTCCACCATAACGTACAGATCCACGGAGGCTTCTTCCGAACCGATCTCAACTTTTACACCCTTGGTAATGTTACGGTTATGACCAAAAACGTCGGTGATACCGCCGCTGGTGCACATGCCCGCGATGCCTTCCACTTCGTTTGCGGCAACGCCTGCAATAATCGCGATCACCTCGTTGGCATAGGTGATAGTCCCGGTGGGATCGTCATCCCTGCGCAGGCTTAAGGGCAGGTTGTCCTTCTTCGCAGCCACGCTTCACACCTCCTGTGGTACATGTTACCTCTGCGTAGTATAACAGATTTTCCGCCGCTTGACAACTTGACGATTCGCAAATCGTACTTTCAGGGCACGCGCAGAACTTACTCTTCCACCTTGATCTTCAGGGTGCTCAGCTGCTGCGGCTGCACGGTCGACGGGGTGTCCATCATCAGACAAACTCCGTTTTGAATCTTCGGGAACGCCAGCACGTCACGCAGGCTGTCCGCCCCGGAAAGGATCATCACCATACGGTCGATGCCGAAGGCGAAACCGCCGTGAGGCGGCGTACCGTACTGGAACGCTTCCAGAAGGAAGCCGAATTTTTCCTTCGCTTCCTCCGGCGACAGGCCGATCAGGGCGAACATTTTCGCCTGAAGATCACTTTGATGGATACGGATGGACCCGCTTCCCATTTCGATGCCGTTCATCACCAAATCGTAAGATTTGGCCCGAACCGCGCTCGGGTCGGTCTCCATCAACGCTACGTCTTCCTCCATTACGGCAGTGAAGGGGTGATGCTCCGCTACAAAGCGGTTTTCTTCCTCGCTCCAGGAAACCAGCGGAAACTCCGTGATCCACAGCAGGTCGTAGCGGGAGCGGTCAATCAGGTTCAGTTCTTTACCCAACCGCAGTCGCAGTTGGCCCATCGCGGTCAGCGCGACCAGCTTCTGATCCGCAATCACAAACAGCGCGTCGCCCGGTTTGCAATCCATCCGATCCAGAAGGCGCTGCATGCTGTCGCCCTGCATGGCTTTTACAAAACTTCCGCGTACCGTACCGTCTTCGTGCGGCGTTGCCCAGGCAAGGCCTTTCACATGGTAGGTTTTCGCAAATTCGCCCAGCGCGTCAAACTCTTTGCGGCTTAGCGTTCCCGCACCCTTTGCGCATATGGCGCACACGGTCTGCCCTTCGGCCAGCGCGTTTTCAAACACGGTAAAACCGCATCCGCGAACCGTTTCGCCAACGTCGCTGATCTCCATGCCAAAGCGCGTATCCGGCTTATCGCTGCCATACCGGGCCATCGCGTCGCGCCAGGTCAGGCGGCGCAGCGGCAGGGTGATGGGAATCCCCATTACCTCCTGAAACACATGTTGGTAAGCGCCCTCCACAACCGACTGGATGTCCTCCGGTTCGATAAAACTCATTTCCATATCAAACTGGGTAAACTCCGGCTGGCGATCCGCGCGACCGTCCTCGTCCCGGAAGCAGCGGGCCACCTGATAATACCGGTCCAGCCCGGCCAGCATGAGGAGCTGTTTATAAATCTGCGGGCTTTGCGGCAACGCGTAAAACAGACCGGGTTTCATGCGGTACGGCACCAGATAGTCGCGCGCGCCTTCCGGCGTGGATTTGGACAGGATCGGGGTTTCCACCTCGATAAAGCCCTGCCCGTCGATATAATCCCGCAGACATTTGATCACTTTATGGCGGAACTGCAGCATCGCCTGCATGGAGGGACGACGAAGGTCCAGATAGCGGTATTTCAGGCGAAGCGCTTCCTGCTCGTTTGTGTCGTCGTCAATATAGATCGGCGGTGTTTTACTGGCATTCAGGATCAGCAAATCCGTCGCGGCAACTTCAACATCACCGGTTTTCATTTTTTCGTTTATAGCTTCCGGCGCGCGCTTGCGCACCGTACCGTGCACTTCGATCACGTATTCGCTGCGCAGGCTTTCCGCCGACGCGAAGAGCTGCGCGTCCAGTGTGGTGGAATCAAAAACAACCTGTACGATGCCGGTGCGGTCGCGAAGCCACACAAAAATCAACCCACCCAGATTGCGGGATTTCTGCACCCAACCTTTCAGAACGACCTGTTTGCCGATCTCGCCGGTCAGCACCTCGCCGCACATATGCGTGCGTTTCGTCATCGCCATGGGATTATTCCTCCTCGTTTCGATTGCGGATTAATTTCCGGAGCGCTTCCGGCGCATCCGCAAGAGAAACTTCATTTTCTTCCTTTGTACTCATGTTGCGAAGCTTCACCACGCCTTTGGCAATCTCGTCTCCGCCCAGCACGGCTACATAGGCTGCCGTCAGCTTGTCGGCATATTTGAATTGTGCCTTCAGGCTGCGCCCCGCATGGTCCATATCCGCTTTCAGACCCGCATGGCGGAAAGCCATGGTGAGTTCAAAAGCGTTCAACGCCAACTGGCGATCCAGACTGGCCACAAAAACATCCGGCGCGTTGCTGAGCGGCTGAAGCTTCTGTTCTTCCTGCGGCAGCAGGTCCAGAAGCAGCAGTACGCGTTCCATGCCCATGCCAAAGCCTACCGCAGGAATATCCGGGCCACCAATCTCCTCCACCAGCTTGTCATAACGGCCGCCACCGCAAGCGGTCATCGTACCGCTGGGGGTTTCTGCTGTCAGCTCAAACACAGTCTTGGTATAATAATCCAATCCGCGCACAATCCCGGTATCCACCACATAGGGCACATCCGCAGCCGTCAGATAGCGCTTCAATTCCTCAAAATGGTCGTGGCATTCGTCGCAAAGCGAGTCGATCATCCGGGGCGCATCCGTAATTTCCGCCTGACATTCCGGATTTTTACAGTCCAGTACGCGAAGCGGATTGATATCGATGCGTTCCTGGCAGTCCTTGCACAGTTTGTCCCTTCGCTCGTTTAAAAACGCGCGCAGCTTCTCCTGATAAGCCGGGCGGCACTTGGGGCATCCTATAGAATTGATACGAAGCGCTACCCCCTGCAGGCCAACACCGGTCAGAACATCCATCGCGGTTAATATCAGTTCTGCGTCCGCAGAAGCTTCTTTGGCCCCGAAGCATTCCATTCCAAACTGGTGATGCTCCCGGAGACGCCCTGATTGCGGTGCTTCGTAGCGGAAGTGCGGGGCATACAGATAATAAAGCTTTAGCGGCAACGCCTGCGCGTACAGGCCAGATTCGATAAACGCGCGCACCGCTCCTGCGGTCGTTTCCGGCTTCAGCGTTATGGAGCGCCCGCCCTTATCCAGAAAAGTATACATTTCTTTGCGTACCACATCGCTGGACGCACCAGCCGAACGGGTAAACAGCTCCGTATGTTCAAACACCGGGGTTCGGATTTCCTCGTATCCGGCAAGTCTGGCTTTCTCGCGCATCAGCGCTTCCATCGCCTGATACCGGGCGCTTTCCGGCGGCAGTACATCCTTGGTTCCCTTGGGGATTCTCGTTAACATCTCGTTCACCTCAAAGCAACGGTTATTGTGGATTATACACGCGCATTCTCGTAATTGTCAATCAATTCGGCAAGTTTCAGGCTTTTCGCTTCGTCCGATCCGGGATTGTCCAGCATCGGAAGAGAAAAGCCATGTGCAATCCACACATGGCTTTCTATACCGTCGCAATTCTCCTCTAGCGTAACAACATATCTTTCTTTTGCAGGTACTGTTCATAGGTCATCAGGATTTCGCGGGGCTTGCTTCCGGCGCTTTTGCTTACGATCCCCCGCGCCGCCATGTCGTCAATCAGCCTGCCAGCCCGTGCGTAACCGATCTTCATACGCCGTTGCAGCATACTGATGCTGGCTTGTCCGTCCGTAAGCACCATCTCGATCGCTTCCTGCAGACGCTCATCCAGTTCGCCATCCTCCGCGCCATCAGCGTCATCCGGCGCGTCCTCCGCCCCCTGGCTTTCCATGATTTCGTTGATGCTTTCGTCATAATCCGGCTCGGAGTTTTTACCGATGTAATCAGCCACATTGCTGATTTCCTGATCGCTTACAAAGCAGCCCTGTACGCGCATGGGTGCTTTCGCTCCCGTCGGATAGTAAAACATGTCGCCGCGCCCTAGCAGTTTCTCGGCCCCGTTCATGTCCAGAATCGTTCGGCTGTCGATACTGGAAGCAACCGCAAAAGCAATACGGGAAGGAATATTGGCTTTGATCAGGCCGGTGATCACATTCACTGTGGGTCGCTGGGTGGCAACCACCACGTGAATGCCGGCCGCGCGCGCCAACTGTGCCAGCCGGATAATGCTTTCCTCCACTTCCTTCTTGCAAGCGATCATCAGGTCGGACAATTCGTCGATAATAATCACGATTCGCGGCAGTTTTGGTTCGTCGCCCTTCACCTTGGCGTTATAGGCGGTGATTTCGCGCACGCCTTTGCTTTGCATTTTGTGGTAACGATCCAGCATTTCCTGCACGGCCCAGGCCAATGCGCCGGACGCTTTGTGCGGATCGCTCACCACAGGGATCAACAGGTGCGGTACGCGGTTATATCCCTGCAGTTCCACAACCTTGGGGTCAATCATAATCATGCGTACTTCGTCCGGAGTAGCCCGGTACAGAAGACTGTTGATGATGGAGTTGATGCAGACCGACTTGCCGCTTCCGGTTTGACCGGCAATCAGCAGGTGGGGCATCTTGGCCAGATCACAGATGATCGGGCGTCCCGCAATGTCCTTGCCAAGCGCGACGGACAGCGGAGATTTGGCATTGGTCATTTCCTGGCTGGTCAGCACTTCCGCCAGCGATACGCTGATGATTTCCTTGTTAGGCACTTCAACACCAAACAGGTTGGTGCCCGGAATCGGCACCTCAATACGCACGCCGCCGTTGGCCGCCATATCCAGCGCGATGTTATCCGCAATGTTCATGATGCGTTTTACGTTGATGCCGCTGGAGATCAAACCCAGTTCAAAACGTGTCACCGCGGGGCCGTGCGTAACGCGCTGCACCTGCGCTGGGATGCCAAAGCTCTCCAGCGTCTGTTCCAGTTTGGCCGCGTTGGCGCGATCCAGTTCCCGTGTGTCCGGCAATGTCTGCGTCTGGAGATTCAACAGTTCAATCATCGGATAGGGGTATGGTTTAGCTCTTCGATCCTCTGTTTTTTCAGGAGTATTTTGAGTTTTTTGCGGTATTTTCAGGTCTGGCGTGTCCAGCTTCTGACCACTCATAGGCAAAAACGAATCCTCTGCCTGCACAGGCTTTTTATAAGCAGCGTAAGGGTCCCGCGCCTTGGGTGTGTCCCGGGTTTCCGGTTGTGATTCCGGAGAGCGGTAAGCAGCCGTCTGGTTGGCATAAGCAATCTGTTCAGGCGAAAGAGTGCGGGGCGTTTGAGCGGTCTGAGGTTCTCCGGTACCCGGGAATTGATCACGTTCACCGATCTGAGGGCGCGCTTTTCTCGCTGCCGCCTTCAGGCGCGCCTCATCTACTGAATAAGCCGTATCGGTTTGTCCGCCGCTTTCAGCATCGTTGATCCGGCGATTCAGTTCCTCTTTCTGCTTTCTGTTCTCTTCCATCTTGCGCAATGCTCTGTCCATATCCCGATCCCCGGTGCGGGCAGGCTGCGCCGGTTTTGGCGCTGCCGGTTCTGCCTGGGAAGGCTCCGTTCTGGATGCGGGGGTATTCTTCAGTTTCCATTTGGGAGTGGTTGCCCCGTCCGGCATCTCCGGAATAATCATTTCGTCATATAGCGGCGCCGCAGGCGCAGTTGCCATGTTGGGAAACACCATCTGCTGACTGTTCACGGTCGGAACCCCTTGCGGCCAGGCCGGCATCCCCGCAAAAGCAGGATATCCCTGAGGCATGGAGACCTGCTGGCTGGGCTTTTGCGGCATATCCGGTATGGTAGTGCTTGCGGCCGCTGCTTGTTCGGGTTGATTTTCGATAGTTTCCCGAGCTTTTAATTGTTTCTCATAAGCCCGTTGTGCCCGTTTTTGTTCCCGCGCTTCCAGACGCTGATCCGAATTTTCCCGGTAATGTTTCAGCCAGCCGAGCACATCGAACTTGGAGAAGAAAAGTACACATACAAGACTGACTCCACTTAAGATCACTACACCGGGAACGACCCCTGTGAAGGTCCAAAGCGGCCATGCGGTAATCATTCCAAACGCACCGCCAAAAGCGCCGCTGGTGCTGCAAATTTGGTATCCCGCCGTAATAATCGGCCAATAACCCTTCGGGTCTGCTATCGGCGGCGTAATTTTCTGGTTGTAGGCAATTGTATATTCCATCATTGAGAAGGTGCCAACCTGACTGAGCAGGTTGAAAATGCCCATCACACAGAAAAACAACAGACTAAGCAGCACGTAAGCGCGCAGCGGCGCTTTGCGTCGTGCCGAAAAAGCCGCCAGCGCCCCTCCCCAGATAAGAAACAGCGGGATCCCGATGCATAAAGCGCCTCCCAGTCCCTGCATGACCTGCCTGACGATCGTAAACACAGCGCCTTTGATGCCACCTACGATCGCAATCAACGAAAGCGCGCCGATCGCAATTAATAGGATACCAAAAACGCTTCGGTACAGCAGGCTGTCCGAATCATAGGTTTTTGCCCGGCCTCTTTTCCCGCTTGCCATATTGCCTCCGCGCATTTTGTATTAATCAGTCAGATATCCGAACCGCGTATAAAATGTCGTTCTCATCGGCATACATCAGTAACTGATGGTTCCCGAGGGTATAATAATCCGCGGTACCAACCGGTAAGCTGTAATCGTATGCCAACGTCTCGTCAAATGAAACGGTGCTGTTCGGTTCGCCAAGCACTTCCCGCCAGCGTTTCTGAGTGGTCACTCCCGTTTGCAATCCGAAAAAGTTAACCCTTAAGCTGAGCAAACCTTCCGCTTTCGATTGATCATATCCGGCCGTTAAGGCATCGGACAATATAAGCATCTGACGAAATTGAGGCGCCTCCATCTGATAATATCGGCCTCCCGGATACTGGTCCGGCTGGCGGAGCAAACGGTAGCGTTGAACAAGATCAGTCATCGCATCGCCAATCTTGACCGGAAAATGAGGCAACATGCCGTTTTGCACTGCTTCTTCGATCTTTTTCTTTGTTTCCGCATCATTTAGCGGTTGGGGGAACGCACCGAGTCTGGCAGGCAGGCTATCCGCGGAGGAGATCAGGTCATCCGCCAGTTCCCAGTAGTCAAACTGCGCGGCTCCGCAGAATCCGCTGAGTAAGGAGAATTGATTCGCCGGGTAATAAAATGTGATCCCGTCTGCGTTGACGGAGAAGTTATCTCTTGGCAGGGGGGCAAGGGAAGCATTCACCAGATAAGCAGAGAGATCGTCCCCAATCGTATCCTGAAGAATGCTTTCCATATGGCTGGCTGCCGTATCCGGGTTGGTAAAGAAATCCGCGAATGTCAACGCTCTTCCGGTTGCCAGATCATAATTCAGCGTCGTGTACTCCTGCCCGTTCCGGCCGTTCTCCATAATCCCAAACGCGCTGATTACAGTGGAAAAAACCCCGTCCCCCACATAGGTCTCGTAGCGAACCTGCAACCCGCTCGAGCCGGATTTCAGTGTGGAGAGCGTAACCATCCGCTGAGCGATTTTCGCTTTCTCGACAATCGTATTATTGATCGCCTGCTGCATTTTTTCATCGGACAGGCCTTCCAGCTGCGGGTATCTTACAGCGTTGTCACCAATCACAGTCGAAACATCTTTCACGGTCGGTTGCACAGGTTCGGCAGTCGCGCAGAAAACGGACTGTGATATTATCAATGTCATGATGCAGAGCCATAAAAACACACGTTTCATTCGCTTCAAAACGGTCATCGCAACCCCTCCTCATTTAAATTATTATACCGCATCAACAAGTGTGTTGCAAGGTTGTTACGACTTATCGGCCATGTATTCAAAACTTCCTGCTTAATTGTCATAAGTTGCGATTTCTTTTCGCCACATCAATACTCCGCGCTCCTTGCGCGTATAAAACGCGGACTTCTGAATCGTTCCTCTTTTCACAAAGCGTTTCTCGGTGTAAAATAAGAATGACAATTGACAAGGGAGGTTCCATAATGAACTGTACTCGCCGCATCACGGATGATTTGCTGTATATCGGCGGAAGCGATCGCAGGCTTGCCAAGTTTGAGAATCAGTTTCCGCTTCCACGTGGGATTTCATACAACTCCTATCTGCTGCTGGATCAACAGACTGTATTACTGGATACCGTAGACCACGCGGTATCTGATATTTTCTTTGAGAACCTGTCCGAGGGGCTTTCGGGTCGGAAGCTGAATTATGTGATTGTTCAGCATATGGAGCCTGATCATGCCGCGACCCTGATGGATCTGATTCTTCGTTATCCGGGCACAACCATTATCTGTACCGCAATTGCCGCAAAGATGATCGGCCAATTTTTTGGGAAGCAGGAAACGCTAACCATACAAACCGTCAACGGCGGCGATACGCTGGATATTGGCACCCGGAAGCTGACGTTTATCACAGCGCCCATGGTTCACTGGCCGGAAGTAATGGTTACATATGATCCGCTGGAACGCACTCTGTTCTCCGCAGATGCCTTTGGCACATTTGGAGCGCTTGGCGGTAATCTTTATGCCGATGAGTTGAATTTTGAAACAGAGTGGTTGTCGGATGCGCGGCGTTATTACGCGAATATTATCGGTAAATATGGTCCTCAGGTACAAACTCTGCTAAAAAAAGCGGACGATCTGGACATTTCCAGAATCTGTTCTCTGCACGGTCCGATCTGGCGGAAAAATATCCCCTGGTATATCGATAAATATCGTCTTTGGAGCACGTATGAGCCCGAGGAGAAGGGTGTTCTGGTTTTATATGGTTCTATCTACGGGCACACACAGAACGCAGCGGAGGTTCTGGCCGCGAAACTTGCGGATCAGGGTGTGCGTGTCGCGCTTTTTGATGTGTCCGTTACAGATATTGGTGATCTTCTGTCGGAGACGTGGCGCTTCAGCCATATCGTATTGGCGTGTGCCACTTACAA
>Ga0116170_10003446_pt1 | contig 14784 bp, 12 predicted proteins | sample AD_JPNHW1_MetaG_FD_89797 | JGI IMG/M metagenome (GOLD analysis project Ga0116170, IMG submission 89797) | Active sludge microbial communities of municipal wastewater-treating anaerobic digesters from Japan - AD_JPNHW1_MetaG | ecosystem: Engineered > Bioreactor > Anaerobic > Digestate | place...
ATAAAAGATCATGAAACAAAAATTGCTTTGTACAAATCTGTCAGTTATCGCGTTTTCATTCGGATTGTTATTCGTAACGCCACCCTCAAACGCCCAAACGATCAACGCTAATAAAACGGGCACCCAAAACGGCTTTTACTATTCGTATTGGAACCAGGGGAGCGAAAATACTTCTTACACCGGGATACCCGTAATGACGCTGGGAGATGCCGGTAATTATAGCGTTACCTGGTCGAATGTTTACAATTTTACAGCAGGTAAAGGTTGGTCAACGGGGAGTCCCGACCGGATTATCGACTTTTCAGGAACCTTTGACGGAGGCAGTAACGGATATCTGGCGGTATATGGCTGGACAAAAAACAAACTGATCGAATATTATGTGGTTGAAAGTTATGGCTCGTGGACACCTCCGGGTGGAACTTCAAAAGGAACTTTCACCAGTGATGGCGGAACGTATAACATTTATGAGACAACGCGAACAAATCAACCTTCCATTATTGGTACAGCAACTTTTCAACAGTATTGGAGTGTACGTACCACAAAGAGATCGAGTGGAAAAGTAACATTTGCAAACCATGTTGCTGCCTGGAAGGCCAAAGGAATGGAGTTAGGCACAACTTGGGATTACCAGATCATGGAAACAGAGGGATATCATAGCAGTGGAAGTTCCAATATTACCGTGAGTGAAGGTACTGCATCTTCAGAAACATCTTTGAGCATTGATAAAGATTTCGATGTTTACCCAAATCCGGTAAAAGACAAGCTCAATTTTACACTTCCCGGATCACAATCGGAAGTTCGTTTGCTTTCTGTCAATGGCGCACAACGGATGGTTTTCAAAACAGAGAACCCGAAAATAGAAATTGACATGTCGAATTATGAAGCTGGAATTTACATCCTTGAAGTTTTAAACGAAAGACAAACAATTACCAAAAAGATTATTAAGCAGTAAGTACCCAACAATATACGATCCTGCATTTTCATCTACTAAGCGCCTTGAAGGATTGCCCATGCATTCAATATTGCCAATCTTGCGAGGTTTAGGGTCAATCGAGCGAAAAATTTTGCCAATCATGCGAGGTTTATAGTCAATCGAGCAAGTGATTTTGCCATTCATGCAATATTTATTCCCGATTGTGCGTGCTTTTTTGGCCTTTGGGCTCGCTCGGGCAGTAAAAAACTTCGCTTGGGCGGACTCAACGCGTGACCGATCGTTCAAAAACTTCTGCTGATTGGTTTCAGCGTGCTACCGATCGCTTTTATTTCACTGCGGTTATATAAAAATCATGTTTTTGTTGTAAATTTCTTTGAAACTTGCTGTTGATTTAAGAAAAGGGATATGAAAGCAATTGTAAAAAGCAAACCGGAAAAAGGTATTTGGATGGAAGATGTTCCAATTCCAGTACCCGGAGTGAACGAAGTATTGTTGAAAATCAGAAAATCGGCGATATGTGGCACCGATCTCCATATTTATAAATGGGACGAATGGGCCCGGCAAACCATCAAAACCCCGCTGATTATCGGGCACGAATACGTAGGCGAAATTGTGGAGCGGGGAAGCGAAGTAACCCAATATGAAATAGGCGACCGGGTAACCGTTGAAGGTCATATTGCCTGTGGCCATTGCCGGAATTGCCGCCGTGGTCGCCAGCATATTTGCGACCACACCGTTGGGATTGGTGTTCAGCGCGACGGTGGTTTTGCTGAATACATTGCCGTTCCGGTCAGCAACGTGCTGAAGATCGACGAGCGGATCCCCGACGAAATCGTCTCCATCATGGATCCGCTGGGGAATGCCTGCCATACCGCCTTATCGTTCCCGCTCATTGGCGAAGATGTGTTCATTACCGGCATTGGTGGCCCCATTGGTTCACTGGCCACAGCCATCTGCAAATTTGTCGGGGCCCGCAATGTCGTTGGAACTGACCTGGTACCTTACCGCCGCGAACTGGCCCGCAAAATGGGTGCCGACGAAGTAATCGATCCTCTCTCCGATTCCATTGAAGAGGTGATGAAAAAAATGAAAATCACCGCCGGTTTCGACATAGGACTCGAATGTTCAGGCTCGCCGGTTGCTTTCAACCAAATGATCAACCACATGTACAACGGAGGAAAAATCTCACTGCTGGGAATTTTACCACAAAACACCACCATCAACTGGAACAAAGTTATTTTTAAAGGGCTCACCTTGAAAGGGATTTATGGCCGCGAAATGTACGAAACCTGGTACCAGATGGAGATGATGCTGACCCGCGGGCTCGACATTTCACCAGTTATTACACACCGGTTTAAGGTCGATGATTATCAGGAAGCTTTCCGCATTATGGAAGAAGGAAACTGTGGGAAGATCATCCTCGAGTGGGAATAAACCGTAACGAAAATTCACGTTAAAATCGCCCGGTTTTCTCCGACATTCCTTTGCTAATTCATGATTATAATTAACTTTGGAACTGTTCAAACATTGTTTGTTCAGGAATAGAATAGCTTAACCAACAAATCCATTCTGCGTGAAACGATTAAAAAACACATTGGTTTATGGTACGGTTTTGATCGCTTTTGCCCTGTTGTTTTACTGGATCAGCCAGCAGGGAGCACAGCTTGAAGTTGGGAAACACATGGTTGTTCACAAACACAGCGACGGTCCCTGGCTCGATTTTGTAAACACGGTCAACACCAATTTTGCCCATCCGCTGTCGATTCTTTTAATTCAGATCATCGTCATTATAATCGTTTCGAGAATTTTTGGATGGTTCTTTAAACGAATCGGGCAACCAACGGTTATTGGCGAGATTGTTGCCGGTATTATACTCGGCCCATCTCTTCTTGGTTTCTTTTTCCCCGATTTTTTTCTGGTGCTTTTTCCTCCCAAATCGTTCGACAATCTGCAAGTGCTAAGTCAGGTTGGCTTAATCCTGTTTATGTTTATTGTTGGCATGGAACTCGATCTCAGCGTATTGAAAAACCGAGCCCGGGAAGCAATTGTTGTAAGCCAGTTTAGTATCATTTTTCCGTTTGCCCTCGGATCAATTCTGGCATTTTTCCTTTTCCAATCTTTTTCGCCCTATGGCACACAATTTCTCCCGTATGCGCTTTTCATTGGAATAGCCATGAGCATTACCGCTTTTCCGGTGTTGGCGCGAATTGTGCGCGAAAGAGGAATGCACAATTCCAAGCTGGGCACCATCATCATTGCCTGTGCCGCATTCAACGATATTACCGGCTGGTGCCTGCTGGCTGCTGTGATTGCCATCACCAAGGCGGGTTCATTTACCAGTTCCATCTACGTGATCCTGATGGCCATCGCCTATGTGTTTATCATGTTTAAAGTGGTAAGGCCTTTCTTAAAACGGATTGGCGAATTGCATTCATCGCGTGAAAACCTGACCAAACCCATTGTAGCAATCTTTTTTATCGTATTGATTATCTCGTCGTTTGCCACTGAACTCATTGGAATCCATGCTCTTTTTGGCGCTTTTGTAGCCGGCATCATCATGCCCGACAACGCGAAATTCCGGAATATTTTTGTCGAAAAAGTGGAAGATGTTTCGTTGGTGCTACTTCTTCCCCTCTTCTTTGTTTATACCGGTTTAAGAACCCAGATCGGACTGTTGAACGAATGGTATATCTGGGAAGCCACAGGGTTGATCATTCTGGTCGCTATCGTTGGAAAATTTCTGGGAAGCACCATTGCGGCCCGCTATGTAAAATTAAGCTGGAAAGATAGCCTGACCGTTGGTGCGTTGATGAATACCCGCGGATTGATGGAACTTGTGGTGCTGAATATTGGGTACGAACTCGGGGTTTTAACCCCCGAAATTTTTGCCATGATGGTCATTATGGCGCTGCTCACCACCTTCATGACCGGGCCGGCTCTGAATCTCATCAACAGAATATTTAAAGTCGAATATGCCAAAACCCAGCCGGTTATTGCATTGCCCGATAAATACGATATCCTCATTTCATTCGGGAATCCTTCCCGTGGTAGAACGTTGTTACGGTTCGCCAATGCCCTGACCCAAAAAACGTCGGGAGAAACCTCCATTACCGCCCTCCATTTTTCGCCCACCAACGACGTGAGCAACTACAACATCGACGAATACGAAGTGGAAAGCTTTACCCCAATTTTGGAAGAAGCAACTATTCTGAAACAAAAAATAGTAACCCTTTTCAAAATTTCAAACGACATAACGGCCGACATCATCGAAACAGCCAATGTGGGCAGATTCGATCTGTTGCTGGTTGGCTCCGGCCAATCGATTTATGAAGGAAGCCTTCTGGGAAAAATTTTCGGTTTTACGACCAAAATCTTCAACCCCGAACGCCTGATCGGAACGGTAACCGGAAAAGAGAGGCTCTTCCAATCGTCACCTTTCGACGATAAAATCCGGTTAATCCTGACTAAATGCACCACACCGGTAGGCATTCTGATCGAACGAAACCTAACTGGTTTCCACAATGTCATTGTGAGCTTTCACTCCTCCGATGATGTTTTCCTTCTTCAATATGCCCAAAAACTGGTACTGAATTCGGGTTCCTCCATCTCGTTATTAAACCTGGCCCCAACCTTCTTTTCCAACAACCAGTTGAATGAAGCAATCATTCCTTACAAAATTGATTACCCCGACAATTACCGGTTCATCAACGAACAGGAAGCTTCTGAAAACCAGATCAACCAAACGGATTTGATCATTGTCAGTATGAGCAGCTGGATTAAATTATCCCATGTGAAAAAAGGATGGATCAAAAACATCCCTTCAATTTTTATTGTGAAAAACTGACGGCACCCCTTGTGCTTAAATGAAATTCTTGTCGATATACGCCTGGAACTTTTCTTTATACTGATCGCTCACCGGGATGTATTCTTTGCCAAAAACAATCCGGCTTCGGTCGATGGTCTCGATCTGCTCAAGGTTGACGATAAACGAACGGTGCACCCTCATGAACTTTTCCTCGGGCAGCTTTTGTTCGATCGAGCGCAACGAATTGAGCGACATGATTGGCTTTGCTTCGTTCTTTACAAAAACCTTGATGTAATCCTTCAACCCTTCAATGTAAAGGATATCGTTGAAACTGATGCGGCGGATTTTATACTCCGACTTCAGAAACAGAAACTGATTGTTAGCATCGGCCACCGGTAGGGTACTGTGTTCGAGCTCGGCTTGTTTGAATGCCTTCTGAACTGCTTTCAAAAACTCTTCATAGCTGAAAGGTTTCAGCAAATAATCGGTCGCATTGAGTTTGAAACCTTCCACTGCATACTGAGGATAGGCTGTGGTAAAAATAATTTTGGCAGAGGTCTCGAGGGTACGCACAAATTCGGTACCCTTTAAATCGGGCATTTGAATATCGATCAAAATCAGGTCGACCAGTTCGTTGTGCAGGAAATCGAGAGCATCGAGCGGATTATCAAAAGTATCAACCAGCTCAAGAAATGGAGTTTTCGAGATATAATCGGAAAGAAGGGCTAATGCCAGTGGTTCATCGTCAATTGCTATCGTTTTCATTTTCATGGTCTACCGTTATTCTAATTCAATTTTTAAATGAATACTAAAAACATTATCCGTTTGCATGATCGATAGTTGATGTTTTCCGGGGAAAAGCAGGGCAAGCCGTTTCTTCACATTGTCGAGCCCAATACCGGAATGTTCAGGATCGGATGGCTGGTTGCTTTTAAACAAAGAATTCGACGTTGAAAACTGGATTTCTCCGTTCTGAATCGCCATGCTGATATCGACAAAAGATGTTTCTCGGTTACTGATCCCATGCTTAAACGCATTCTCGATAAAAGGTACAAAAAGCAACGGTGGAATACTAAAATCGCTGAATTCGGATGGAAACGAAACTTTCAGATCGACTTTTGGGCTTAACCTCAACTTCATTAAGGCAATGTAATTGGTCATAAATTCAATTTCGAGGTTAATGCTCGTTTCGCCATGTTCAGAATCGTAAAGCAGGTAACGCATGAGTTTCGACAATTTCAAAATTGCTTCCTGCGCGGCTGGGGTATCAATACTGGTCAGCGAATAGATATTGTTCAGGGTGTTGAAGAAAAAATGAGGGCTGATTTGATTTTTCAAAAAAGCCAGTTCTGAATGAAGCTTTTCCTTTTCAAGCTCTTTGCGCTGCCGTTCATTCTCGCGATGCCGCTCCATAAAGCCCAGCCCAAGCGCAAATCCGGTAATCATAATGGAAGAAAAAGCAAAATTCAGGATCCGGAAGATCTCCATTGGAGGCCGTTTCCCGATACGGTCCTCTTCCATCTTTCTTTTTACTTCGCCCAATAGTTTGTTCTTTTCAGGATTAAATAAAACTTGATCGTTTATGTAAACCAATACAAAATAGAGCGCCAGAATCAATAAAAAGGCAGCCAAAAAATAAACGGCCTTCTTATTCCGGAAATAAAATTTCGGTACAAACCACAGGTAATTAACATAGAAAAGCAAGCCATAAACAATGGTATTCACATAAAAGTGGGATAAAAAACGAATATCTCCAAACCCAAAAACTTTAAAAATATACTGAGGAAAAAAGAAAATAATAACCCAGATCAGCACGTGCAGGGCAACTTTCAATCTTTTGTCTGATATGATTAATCCCATCTCATTCATTGAATTATAACTCAAAAGTAAAAATAAAAATGCAATACATGAAGAAGAGACTCCGGATTAATGATCATCATTTTCTCCGAAGTCTTTTAATCTAACCAACTCGATAGTTATTCATATCTCAATGCATCAATTGGGTTTAGCGCGGCGGCCTTTCGTGCCGGGTACCAACCGAAAAAGATACCAATAGCCGAACAAACGGCAAAGGAAAGAACGACCGAATCGGTCATCACCACAACGGGCCAACCCATTACTTTTCCAATCACCGCACTGACAAGATAACCGAGAATAATTCCAATGATCCCGCCAAAGACACTGAGCATGGTCGATTCGATCAGGAACTGCATCAGAATGTGTTTCCCTTTTCCCCCAATCGACATACGCAAACCAATTTCACGGGTCCGTTCGGTAACCGACACATACATGATGTTCATGATCCCGATACCTCCCACCAACAACGATATCCCCGATATGGCGCCCAAAAGAGCAGTAAGGATATTACTCACCGAAGAAAACGTTTGTACCAGTTCTGACTGCGACATAACCCGGAAGTCGTTTTCTTCTCCTTCTTTGATTTTGTGGGTTCGACGAAGGGTTTGTGTTAATTGAGCAATGGCTTCATCATTTTTATCTTCGCTTACAGCCGAAGCAAAAATTGACTGAATATAGGATATTGACAAAATCCTGCGTTGAACGGTTGTATATGGCGCAACAATGATATCATCCTGATCGTCACCCATTCCGTTTTCCCCTTTTTCAGCAATAACACCAATAATTTTCAAAGGAATATTTTTGAAACGCACGGTTTGCCCTATAGGATCAGTCCCATTAGTAAATAAATTCTCCTTAATGGTCTGACCAATGAGGCAGACTTTTGCCATTGAACTAATCTCCTTCTCGTTGAAGCAACGGCCGTCGGCAATGGAAAATTTACGTGCCGGGAAAAAATTTTCATTAGCTCCAACGATTGAAGTAGGCCAGTTTTGATTCCCATATACAGCCTGTCCGCTTGCACGTACTTCGGGCGAAACAGAACTAATGGCCGAACATTCTTTTGCAATAGCTTCTACATCGCTCAGTTTCATACTCTGAGCGTCGCTGTTGCCCATCCTTACTCCACCCCGCTGTTCAGAACCCGGCATGGCAAAAATAAGGTTGGTACCCATCCCCGACATTTGATCCTGGATGCTTTTTTTCGAGCCTTGCCCAATGGCCAGCATGGCAATAACCGATGCTACACCGATAATGATCCCAAGCATGGTAAGGAACGCCCTGAATTTGTTTCGCATCAAAGCACCCCAGGCTATCTTAATTAAATTTCGATAATTCATTTTGTTCCATTTTAAAGTTGATTTTCTTCGATGGGCAGCGTTTTCAATACCTGTGCTGCTAGTAACTGATCGGGAACATAGCCTTCGCGGATGACCAATCCATCGCGAAAAACAATATTCCTTGAAGTGAGCTTTGCGATGTCCGGCTCGTGAGTAACGAACACGATGGTTTTTCCGTCTTCGTTTAACCGCTGGAAAAGATCCATTATCTCGTACGACGTCCGGGTATCGAGGTTACCAGTAGCTTCATCGGCAAGGATGACCACCGGATCGTTAACCAGCGATCGGGCTATCGCCACCCGTTGCTGCTGCCCACCAGAAAGCTGGTTCGGGGTGTGATGCATACGATCGACCAAACCGACAGATTCCAATGCCCTTATTGCCCTCTCCTTCCGCTCTTTCGCTTTTACATTTGGATTGTAAAAAAGCGGAAGCTCCACATTCTCCAATGCCGTAGTCCGGGCCAACAGGTTGTACGATTGAAAAACAAATCCAAGTTTGTTGTTCCGAAGTTCAGCCAACTGGTTTCTGTTCAAATCGGAAACGCTGATTCCATCGAGCTTGTAATCGCCTGAAGTTGGTTTGTCGAGACATCCCAGAATATTCAGCATGGTCGATTTCCCCGATCCACTAGTTCCCATAATGGCCACAAAATCGCCTTCTTGGATGTTCAGGTTAATGCCTTTTAGCGCATGAACGGTCACATCACCGACGTGGAAATCTTTTTTGAGTTGAGTTACCTCTATAATCGATCGTCTCATAGCCATTGTTTTATTTTCGTGGTCCACCCGGACGGGCTGGCATGAACGGGCTACTGGCCGTGGCTGCTTTTGCCTGTTTCACCGTTTGTTTCTCTAAAGAAGTAACTACTTCATCATTTTCGTTCAAACCCGAAATGAGCTCATAATTGATACCATCGGTTTCTCCCAATTCAATTTTCCGTGGGTGGATCATCTCACCCTCTTTGACCCAAACGGTTGTTCCTTCTTTCCCATTCGGCTGAAATCCACCGGGAGACGGTATACCTCCGGGCATAGATCCTTTACCTGGCATTCCTTCGCCCATTCCCATCTCAGGGTTTCCATTTTCAGGAGGAGTTATCTTACCCGATTTTTCCAACGACTGCATATAAGCCACGATCAGTTGCTGATCGGGAGAAAAGCGCACGGACTTTCCTGGTACAATAAGGATGTCCTTCTTCTCACTAACATAAATTGAGATATTTGCGGTCATTCCTGGCATTAATTTCTTATCCGGGTTGGGTGCATTAATAATTACAGTGTAGGTAACCACATTTGACGAAGTAACCGGTTGTAACCGCACTTGGGAAACAGTACCCTGAAACGTCTGATCAGGATATGCATCTACTTTAAATTCTACCCGCTGATTTGTTAAAACCTGACCTATATCGGCTTCGTCAACATTTGCTTCCACCTTCATTTGTGTAAGGTCGTTGGCTATGGTAAATAGTTCCGGTGTGTTGAAGCTGGCAGCTACGGTTTGGCCTTCATCTACCGCCCTGTTCAAGATAATCCCGTCGATGGGAGAATAAATACGGGCATAGGCAAGGTTGATTTTATTCCTTTCCAATGCTGACTTTGCATTATTCAGATTCGATATCGCCTTTCGGTAATTGTATTCAGCCAAATCGTAATCCGATTGTGCAATTAGTTTCTTCTCATACAACGCTTTGGTTCGTTCGTATGTAGCTTTTTGGTAATCAAGTTCTGCTTCCGAATTATCAACAGTAGCCTGGCTCTGATCAACCTGCGCCTTCAGCGGTGTTTCGTCGAGTGTTGCCAGCAATTGCCCCTTTTTAACCTGAGAATTGAAATCGACATAAATTTTTTCAATTTCGCCCGAAACCTGAGTGCCTAATTGCACGGTGGTAATCGCTTCAAGTGTCCCCGTAGCGGTAATGGTGTTGCTGATTGATCCCTTTTCAATTTTTGCGGTGGTAATGGAATAGGTCGCTTTCGGACCCCGTTTGCCAACGAAAAAGGCAATCCCTGCAAATACAACCACTGCGACACAAATTAAGATGATGATACGTTTCTTCATGACCTGTATTTTTCTTTATTAATCAAATGTTACGGTACTTTTACAATGAAATTGGGATTCCTTTATAAAAGTCTAATATTTTATAGCAAAAAACCAGATTGTACTTTGACTGAAGTAATTGGCTTTCAGAAGTAATCAAATTGGTTTTCTGTACAAGGAAATCGACCGAATTGATCATGCCCTGCTTGAATTTTTCTTCAGCAAGCAGATACGATTCGTTGATCGATTTTTGGTTTTCCAGACTGGCTTGGTATTTCACCTGAGCAGAAGAAACATCGGCACAAGCCTGTTCAATATCTTTACGCAATTGGTTCCGGGTATTTTGCTCGTCGAGCGATGCTTCATCAATTCCAATGCGGGCAACAGCAAGATTTGTCTTCACCTGCTTTTTTTGGTAGATAGGAATCTGAAGAGATAGAGCGACCGAAGGGCTTACAAAATTCCCAAGCTGATCAAGATAGCTATTCTGGCTTTGACTCGAATAGTTGGAGCTAATACCTGCCGACAACGACAAACTTGGGTAATAACCTGCTTTAGCAATCGTTTCGTCCAATCTGGCACTTTCAGTTGATAATTCAGCATTCTTGATTTGCGGCTTAAACTCAACGGCCATTTTAAAAACCTCATCCGACAATGGAGAGAGGTTTTGATTCAGCAAATTGGTCAAATCGGGCAACACGATGGCAAAATCGGTTGTAACGGGAAGTTCCATCAACTGCATCAGTGTGATCTTTGCCATGGTCAGTGTGCTTTGGGCATTGGCAAGAGTGAGCTTCTCGCTGGAAAGCTCCGATTGGATTTGTAAAAAATCGGATTTAGAAATTACGTTCAGGGCCAGCCTTTCCGTTGCAAGAGCCAGTTGCTCGGCAGTTGATTCAAGCTGTTTCTCTGAATTCTTCACCTGCTCGTCAGCATAGAGTACATTCAGAAAGGCATCCAGGATGTTTAGTTCCAACGATTCCTTAACCGACTCGGCATAATATTTTCCGCTTTCGAGGTTCAGCTTGGTTTGCTTCACTGAATTTTGCAATTTGAAACCATTAAAAAGTGAAACACTTGAATTCAAATTGTAACGGGAAGAACTTGAACCTTCAATTCCCCCATACTCTTCTCCGGTTTCAGCAACAATACCTTTACCCCATCCAAAATTCTGGCTAACCGAAGCGCTCACTGAAGGCAAACGATTGGCTTTTGCCTGCTCGGCCAAAACGCCATATCGATTGATTGACAAGTTTGCCTTTTTCATGGAAATGTTATGCTCGACGGCATACCTGAGACAAGAGTCCAGGCTCCATATCTGCTCCTGCGAAAAACCAAAAATTCCGGTCAGGAGCATCAGGCAAACAAGGATGATACGTTTAAAATGTGTTCTCATATCTTTTTCTAATTTTGACACGAATGTATTGGTGGTGGCAAAATCAAAAAAAAGTAATCGGCGTTCAGCCCTTTTTTGATGTCAAACTGTTCACTTTTATCTCGAATATTGATTGAGAAAAGGCAACAGCAAGCTATACCTTCTTCGTTTCAAATGACTTTTTTACGATCCAAATCAAAATCATTTTTTTCATCATCAATTCATCTATCTTTGCAACATTATACAAATTCATTAAAAATTGCATAACCGTGATTAAGAATGACAAATTCGGATGGCGCCACATCGGGCCACGTTCCCATGAGATAGATCAAATGCTTGAAACCATTGGGGTTTCATCGATGGATGAACTGATTGATCAGACCGTTCCTAAAAATATCCGCCTTGATAAGCCACTTAACCTGGGTCCGGGTCTGAGCGAACGCCAGTATTACCGCAAAATACACGACCTAGCCCAAAAGAACAAAGTGTTCAATACCTACATTGGCATGGGTTACTATGATACTATTACCCCGGCTGTAATCCTTCGCAACGTATTCGAGAATCCAGTTTGGTACACTTCGTACACACCCTATCAGGCCGAAATTTCACAGGGGCGGCTCGAAGCGCTGCTTACTTATCAAACCATGGTTTGCGACCTTACCGGTTTCAAACTGGCCAATGCTTCCTTACTCGACGAAGCCACCGCCGCCGCTGAAGCCATGATCATGATGCACAACACCCGTTCGAGAGCCCAGCAAAAAGCCGAAGCCAATGTGCTGTTGGTCGATGAAAAAATCTGGCCGCAAACGCTCGATGTTCTCATGACCCGTGCCGAACCACTTGGCATTGAACTAAAAATCGACGAATCTAAAAGTTTTGGCTTCAACAGTCAGGTTTTTGGGGTGATTGTTCAGTACCCAAATTCAGATGGAAACATTGAAGATTACACCGCCCTGGTAGAAACTGCCCACAAAAATGAATGCAAAGTAGCCGTTGCTGCCGACCTGCTGAGCCTTGCCCTGCTCACTCCTCCGGGAGAGTGGGATGCCGACATCTGTTTTGGATCATCGCAACGGTTTGGAATCCCCATGGGATACGGTGGCCCCCATGCCGCTTTCTTTGCAGCCAAAGAAGAATACAAACGCAGCATGCCGGGCCGTATCATTGGCGTTTCAAAAGATGCCAATGGAAACCGGGCATTGCGCATGGCATTACAAACCCGCGAGCAACATATCAAACGCGAAAAAGCCACTTCCAATATTTGTACTGCTCAGGCCTTACTGGCAACCATGGCCGGATTTTATGCCGTTTATCACGGTCCGCGGGGCATCTATTCCATTGCCGCCCGCATCCATTCCATTGCCAATTTGCTTTCGCAGGAAATTGAAAAGTTAGGATACAAACAGGAAAATGAATTTTTCTTCGATACCATTCGTTTTAGCCTTCCTCGCCATGTAAAACGGGAAGATATTGAGTGGCTGTCGCTCGATCTGGAGATGAACTTCCGCTATTTCGAGAATGGCGAAGTGGGTCTGAGTATTGACGAAACGACCAACCTCGACGATATCAACTGGATTGTTGAAGTGTTTGCCAAAGCCGCCAACCGCCAGGTACCCAACTATACCAAATATCCTGGTGAAAAATTTATCCATGAAAAATTTGCCCGTAAAAGTGATTACCTGCAACTTGATGTTTTCAACCGTTATCGATCTGAAACCGAAATGATGCGCTACATCAAAAAACTTGAAAACCGCGATATTTCGTTGACCCATTCGATGATTTCGCTGGGTTCGTGTACCATGAAACTGAATGCGGCTACCGAAATGCTTCCTCTGAGCTGGATCGAATTTGGTGGCATTCATCCCTTTGTGCCAAAAAACCAGGCTATGGGTTATCAGATTATGATCGATGAACTGAAACACGACCTGGCGCAAATTACCGGTTTTGCCGATGTAAGCCTGATGCCCAACTCGGGCGCAGCCGGTGAATATGCCGGACTAAGGGTGATTTTAGCCTATCATGAGAGCCGCGGAGAAGGTCATCGGAAAATTTGCCTGATCCCTTCATCAGCCCACGGGACCAATCCGGCCAGTGCAGCAATGGCTGGCATGGAAGTGGTCGTAACACCTTGCGATGAACGAGGCAATATTGACGTTGAAGCATTAAAACAGAAAGCCAAAGAACATAAAGACGACCTGGCTTGTCTGATGATTACCTATCCGTCGACCCACGGGGTTTTCGAAGCTTCGGTAACCGAAGTCTGTGATATCATCCATCGGTTTGGAGGGCTCGTTTATATGGACGGCGCCAACATGAATGCCCAGGTAGGATTGACTTCGCCGGGAAAAATCGGGGCCGATGTATGCCACCTCAACCTGCACAAAACCTTTGCCATCCCTCATGGAGGCGGTGGACCGGGTGTTGGCCCTATTGCCTGTGCCAAACATTTGGTTGAATTCCTTCCTTCCCATTCGGTAATGAACAACGGACACATTGGGATCCATGCCGTTTCGGCAGCTCCCTGGGGAAGCGCTTCGGTTCTCCCGATTACCTACGGATACATCAAAATGCTGGGTGGCGATGGCTTGAGAAAAGCAACCGAAGTTGCTATTTTGAATGCCAACTACATTGCCCACCATCTGAAAGACAATTATGGAATTCTCTACACCGGCGAAAACGGCCGTGTAGCCCACGAGATGATTTTGGAAGCCCGTCATCTGAAACAGGCATCGGGAATTTCCGAAACCGATATTTCAAAACGGTTGATGGACTACGGTTTCCATGCCCCAACCCTCTCCTTCCCGGTTCATGGCACCCTGATGGTGGAACCAACCGAAAGTGAATCGTTGCAGGAACTCGACCGCTTCATAGAAACCATGAATTCGATTTACAACGAAATTAAAGAGGTAGAAACCGGGGTGGCCGACAAAGAGGACAATGTGCTGAAAAATGCTCCGCATACCCAGTTTATGTGTGTGGCTGATGAGTGGAACCATCCGTATGCCCGCACCAAAGCAGCTTATCCGCTTGAGTGGATCCGCGAGAACAAATTTTGGCCTTCGGTAACCCGTATCGACGATGCCTTCGGCGACCGGAACCTGGTTTGCACCTGCGCGCCGGTAGAAGACTAAAAAAGGAAAAAGTCAATAGGAAATAGGAAGCCCCGCTTGAGAGTTCAGGTGGGGTTTTTTGTTTTATTTCAATGGTTTTTGTTTTGCACTTCGGATGTTCAGCAACACAATAGTACCTTTTCTTGGTTTAACTTGATAAGTCGCAATTGTAAAACGGTTTATAGGGCCACGGTGGGTGTTTTTCATGGTTTTGGATGGTTCCAGCAAATAGGAATTTATCTTCAGCAATTCAATAAATTGATATGTTTTCTGAATGAAATTTCGAATTTCACGATCTGTCCAATTCGTTTCAAGATAGTTGA
>Ga0116170_10003448_pt1 | contig 14783 bp, 7 predicted proteins | sample AD_JPNHW1_MetaG_FD_89797 | JGI IMG/M metagenome (GOLD analysis project Ga0116170, IMG submission 89797) | Active sludge microbial communities of municipal wastewater-treating anaerobic digesters from Japan - AD_JPNHW1_MetaG | ecosystem: Engineered > Bioreactor > Anaerobic > Digestate | place...
CGACCGCGGCGGATGCCGCAAAACAATTGACAAGGGCCGCTCCCGGGGTTGAAAATACTCATGCGCGGGAGGATGCGGCCGACGGCGGATGAGTATGGGCTTCGTGAAGGGAAAGGGGGCCGATATGACAATCCTGAAAGACAGGCGCCCTCCTTGTGGGGCAAGGGCGCGGCGGAGGCGGGGAGAATCGTGCCGCTTCGCGGCTCTGATTGCGGGAACGCTGACGGCGTGCGCGCTGCTTCCCGCGCAGGCGGTGCCCGCGTGTCCCGGCGGGCGGGCGGTGACGCAGCCCGACGGACGCGTATTCAGCCTGAATTTGCGCGGCGACGAATCGTTCTTCTGGCACGAAACCGCAGAGGGCTTTGCCGTGCAGCAGGACGCGTCGGACGGCTTCTGGACATACGCGCGGCCCGCGGCTGACCGGGCGGCGTTCCTCCCCCTTCCGGGGGCGCGCGTCGGTTCGGCCGATCCTCTCAGTCTCGGTCTGGTCAAGCACGCCATGCCGGACGCTCAGCGGGTGCGGGAAGCCCGCCTCTCGCACCAGCGGATGATGCGCGCCGAACCGGAGGCGCGACCCGCGCCGGACACCGCCTCCGCCGCCGTGCGGACGACGGACGCCGAAGGGGCCCCGGCTCAGCCGCCCCAGCCCATTCCAGTCGCGGGGACGAAGACGATCCGCAACGTCGTGATCCTCGCCTGCTTCTCCAACCATTGGAACTCGGCCGGCGGCACGGTCAACGCGTCTTACGGACGCGTCGCCGTGAGCGAGTACACCAATCTGTTCAACCAGGCCGGCCACACGGCGGACGGCGCCGTCGGGTCGGTGCGGGACTACTACCGCGAGGTCTCATACAGCAACCTCACGGTCGAGTCGGTGGTTTCCGCATGGGTCAAGCTGCCGAAGAGCGAGAGCTATTACGGCGCGGACGGCACGAGCCCGGACACGAACCTGCTGCAGATGTTCAGCGACGCCATCGCCGCTGCGGATTCGGCGGGCTTCGATTTCGCGCAGGGCGATTCCGACGGCGACGGCTGGGTCGACTGCCTGACGGTCATCCACTCCGGCCACGGGCAGGAGATCACGGGCAACCCCTCGACCTGCATCTGGTCCCAGCAGGGCGAGCTGGCTTCTTACGTGACGAAAGACGGCGTGAAGATGAAACGGTGCCACACGGAGCCCGCGCTGCGGGGTTCGACCAGCAGCACCAGCATCATCCGCATCGGGGTCATCTGCCACGAGATGGGACATTTCTTCGGCCTGCCCGATCTCTATGACTACAGTAACTTCACCGACGGGATCGGCAAATGGGGGATCATGGCCTATGGCTCCTGGAACGGCTCGGAGGGCAACCGGCCGGCGCATTTCAGCGCCTACTCCAAGTGCATGCTGGGGTTCGTGAAACCGGTCATCGCGCACTCGTTGCGCGGGACAACCCTGGCGCGTGTGGAGAACAACGCGTCGGTCCTCATGCTGCGCGACGGGATGACGAACGGCGAATACTTCCTGGTGGAGAACCGCGCGAACGCCGGGTTCGACAACGACCCCGCCTCCCTTTTCCCCGGCGCGGTGATCTACCATGTGGACGGCAAGAGCGTGAACAACGACTTGAGCACGTGGTCCCATCCCCTCCTGAAAATCGAGGAGGCGGACGGGGATGACTCGCTCGGCTTGATCGAGACGCCGACGGACATCATGTCTGAACCGAACGACGTGTGGACCAGCACCAGCGGACTGTCCGGCGGCTTTCGCGACCAGACCGGCGTGCCGACCGCCAATGCCATGATGTATCAGGCCAGCACCATTTATTCCCGCACGAACGGCGCGCCCTCCTATTCCTATCTGCGGGTGACCAATTTCTCGGCGGCGGCCTCGACGATGAGCTTCGACGTTCAAACGCTGCGCGCGGCCCTCTCCAACCAGACCGTTTACACGACGGGGCACACGGTGTCCTGGTCGCCCTGTTCGCAGGCCACACAGTATGAGATCCAAGCGGGATCGCCCGCGGCCCTGACCAGTTTCACCGACGGCGCGGAGGACGAGGAGGCGCTGTACGAGAACTGGTACGTCGCGGGAAATGCCGGCCGGAGCACCGCCGGCAAACGTTCGGGTGGCGCCAGCTATCTTTTCCGCTATTACAGCTACAGCGCGAACTGTTTCTATTCGCCCGTTCAGTCGCTGACGTTGAAGAAGCCGTTCACCGTCGGTTTCGGCACGACGATTTCTTTCTATCTGATGTCGCACCTGTGGGCGGAATGCGGGAGCCTCCAATGCCAGATCTCGAAGGACGGCGGCAGCACCTGGAAGGTGCTTGGCGCCTATAACGGCTACGTTGACCCGTGGGCCTCTTACTCGTATGGCTACAGCGCGCTGAGCGCCTTGGGCATCACCGCCGGCGACGCCTGCGTCATCCGTTTCGCATTGAATGCCGAATACAGCTCGGGCTGGACGGGCTTCCCGGAGGTCGGCGTCGCCGTGGATGATCTCGCCATCAGTGGCATCTCGCTTCCCGGTTACGCCAATTGGAAGACGCTGACGAACAACCTCGCGGCGACCTCCTATGCGGTGCCGGCGCCGACCAACGGCGTCTACGCGTACCGCGTCCGCGCCTACGCGAATTCGACGTGGCAGGAATACGGCTCCGTCGGCGAGACGACCGTGGTTCTTCCGTGGGTCGCGCTGAGCCTGACCGGCCCGCTGATGGCCGAGGCGGGGGCCGTGGCCGTCGTCACCGCCACGCTGTCGCAGCCCGCGCCGGTGCCGGTGACGGTGAATCTCGCCCTGTCGGGGACGGCGACGGAGACCAACGACTATACCGTTTCGGCCGTCCCGCATACGATCGTGGTCCCGGCCGGCCTTCTGAGCGGGGCGCTCTCCTTGACGGCGGTCCAGGATGCGATCGACGAAACGAACGAGACGATCGTCGTGGACATCGCCTCCGTCGTGAACGGGGAGGAGTTCGGCACGCAGCAGGTGGTGGCGACCATCGCGGACGACGATCCTCCGCCGGGCAGCTTTGAAGAGTGGGCGCAGACCCATTGCCCGGGCATGGATCCGCCGACCGCCTTCACGAACGATTACAATGCGGACGGCGTGCAGAACGGCTTCGACTACGCCTTCGGGTCCAACCTCGCGACGAACGCCCCGCTGCTGGACATCTTCTTGGTCACCAATACGCCGGTCATCGACATCCCGAAGCAGATCCCGTCGACCACGCCGTACGTGGATGTTCTGATCGCGATGACGCGGGGATTGGTCTCGCCCGCCTGGGTCACGAACGGCGTGCAGGCGATCGACGACGCGAGCGAGCCGAGCAACCGCTGCTGGTATGTGCCCGGCACGGTCGGCACGAACGGCTTCTTCCGCCTGCGGGGTTACCTCAAGCCGTAGGGACTACGGGGCGCGGAAGATAAAGCCGCGGAAGGCGCGGCGCGCGGGATCGGGATTCAGCTTGGCGGGCTGGCCGTCGACCAGGCGGGCGCCGTCGTCGCTGACGACCAGCAGGGCGGTCGCGCCGCCATCGTCGAACGCGACCAGCCCTTCGGGCGTCGCATCGGCGGGTAGCTCCGCGAACGTCTCTTCGGGATGGGGCGCTCCCCGTCCGTCCCAGCGGTAGAGGCGGAACCCGCCGCCGCTGAGCGGCGAGCCGGCGATGATGAAAAACCCCGCGCGGTCCGTCCGCGCCATGGCGCGGATGCCGTTGCCGCCGAGTTCGAGCAGCACGGGATCGCCGAAGCGCGGGGGCTTCCCGTTGACGGTGTCCGCGGGATTGAGGAGCGGGGCCAGCAGGGCTTTGCCGCCTGGGACCGGCGAGCGGAAGCCGATGAACAGACCGCCCTCGGGCGTGTCGCAGAGCGCCTCGATGTTGAGGCTGCCCGGCGTCTTGGGCGGCCGCACGGCGGCCGCCGCCAGCTTGAATCCCGCGTAGCGCGGGTCCCGGTCGAGGTCGGCCAACAGCGTGACGACCGGCTGACCGACGACTTCAAAGGCGGGTGTGTCGTTCGTGACGGTCACGCGCGTGGCGAAAAAACGTCTGCGGTTGAGGCGCGGCTTGCCCTCTTTGTTCGGCGCGTGCGAGGTGATCCAATAGATCGTGTCGCCGATCTTCGCCGAACCTTCGATGTCCATCTCCGGCGATTTCTCCGAAAGCGCCATGCGCGGCCCCGCATCCCACGCCGCGACCGGCGCGCCGCCCGCCGGCAGACGGTAGACGCGCAGGACGTTGTCCTCGTCGTTCGCGACCACCACCAGTCCGCCGCCTAGCCCTTCGGCGGCAGAGGCGTCGGCCGCATGCGTGAAACGGAGTGCGTCCGGGGTTCCGTGAGCCGTCCGCGGCGCGGCGAACGCAACCGTTCCCGCCGCCGCGCAAAGGGCGAGCATGAGACCGCGTCGGACCCGCGGGGAGGCCCGCCGAAACGAAATCCGCCGCGGCTTGTCAGTCGGATATAACAACATGAAAACAGCATACCAGATCGGCGGTTGTGCGCGCTATGCCGCCGCAAAAAGTGTTGCGCCGCCTTTGCGCCGTCAGGTACTCTATAAAGGAAGGTAAGGATTCCTTCGTTCTTTCTGAGAAGTCGTGACACAATGGAAAAGATTTATCCGCAAACAGTTGTTTTTCTTTTGGGGGCTCTTCTCTGTGCAGTTGCCGTTGCTCTGGGGTGGCGTCGTCGCGACAAGCCGGGCGGCTGGCCGTTCATTGGACTGATGTTCGCCAGTGCGATTTGGACCGGGTCTGCGGCGATTGAATCTGCCGTCGTCGGGCAGGAAGCGAAAGTGCTCTGGTCTCAGACGGAATATGTGGGCCTGGTTTTCATCAGCGTTTTCCTCCTGTTTTTTACGCTCGCCTATACGCGGCAGGGGCACCTCATCGGCCGGGACGTCTATGGGTTGTTGTGGCTGATTCCGACCGTGTCGCTCGCGTTGGTTTGGACGAACTCGTGGCACCATGCCCTGTGGACCGGCTTTTCGCCCGGGCCGAAAGAGGCGAATGTGCTTGTCTATCATCGCGGCCCCATCTTCTGGTTCATCACCGCTTACACCTATTTCTTCACGGTGTTCAGCTACGGCCTGTTCGCGAACGCATGCCGGTCGGCCGGCGTAACCATCCGCCGGCAATACCTCTTTTTCATGTTGAGCGGCCTTTTCCCGCTCGCCACGGGCGCCGTGTATCTTGTCGGTCAGGACTGGGTTCGCGGCATGGACGTCTCCCCGATGGGGTTCAGCATCGCGGGGCTGATGATCGCATGGAACTTCTTCCGTTTCCAGCTGCTCGATCTCGTGCCGATCGGCCGCGCGGTGCTGGTTGAGCGTCTGCCGGACGGAATGATCGTTTTCGACGCCAAGGGGCGTTTGGTGGATAACAATCCGACGGCCTGCCGGATGCTCGGCATGAAAGAGGGGGATTTGAGTGCCTCTGAGTTGCGGTGCCGCTATCCCGCCTTGTCGGATCTGCTGTCTGCCACGGAGGAGGGGCAGTGCGAACTGACCCTCAAAGGGGGGCGGGAGGCGAACTTCAGCATCGTTCCGCTCTATGAGCGGCGCGGCCGTCTGAGGGGGCGGCTCCTCATCGTTCACGATATCACCGAGCACGTGAGAGCGGCGCGCGAGCACGAGCGGATCATCGCGGAGCTTAGCCAAGCGCTCGCTCAGATCAAGACGCTGCAGAATCTGTTGCCGATCTGTTGCTCCTGCAAGAAGATCCGCGACGACAACGGCTATTGGCAACAGATCGAAGCCTACATCCATGAGCATGCGGGCGTCAAGTTCAGCCATAGTCTCTGTCCGGAATGTGCGCGGAAGCTGTATGGCGATGAGGCCGCGCACTCCTGAGGGGCCGGTGACGTCGGCCGGTGCGCCACAACGAAACCGTGACGGCGTATAAGGGGGGAGAAGGTATGCAGCGTGCGAGCGTGTCAGCGATCGTTTTCCTGATGTCCGTTGCCTGCGCATCCAAGGGACTGGGCGATTACTGCCCGCCGCAGTCGCGTCAGTCGGACGGCATGCGGGACATCATGCTCGTGTATGCGGGCTCGAACCAATGGCACCGGGAGAACTTTCTGCCCTATGTCGCCTATGTGGACCGCGAAGGCAAGCCGCGGGACTGGTTCTACGACGCCTATCTGTTCCTGATGTACGGCGGCGCGCCCTCGGGGCACGCGTATATCGACGGGGAGACGAACCGCAAGGACTGGGATTTCTATCTCGATGAGGAGTTCGCGCCGGGCCGGGAGTTCGAGGCGCTGGACAAAACGGTAGAACTGGCGGCGCGGCAGATGGGCGCCAAGCCTCGGACCGTTCCGGTCATCGTGATGATCCCTTATCCGTCGGCCAAGCAGAAGGACTTCGGCGACGTGGACGGCGACGGGGTGACGGAGAACTTGGGCGCGGACGAGGGGCGCCGGAAAGTCGTGGCCTGGTTTCTGCGCGCCTTCGGCGAGCGCTGGGAAAAGGCCGGGTTTCGGCATCTGAAACTCTGGGGCTTTTACTGGATGAACGAGGGGATCGCGCCGCCCGACGAAGCGATTGTCAAGGTGACGGCCCAGGAGATCCATGCGCTGGGCTACAAATTCCATTGGATCCCGTGGTTCAACGCGCCCGGCGTGGAGAAATGGCGCGAGCTGGGTTTCGACCTGACGATCATGCAGCCCAATTACGCGTTCATCCCGGCTTCCGGAACGAGGCGGGTCCCCGACGAGAACCGGCTGACGACCGCCGCGAACATGTGCCGGCGGCTGGGCATGGGCATCGAAATGGAATTGAACATGGGGATCGATATGGACGCCAACAAGCTGGCGCTCGTGGATCCCAGGGACCGCGTCAATCTGCGGCTTTATCTGGATCACGGGGACGATGCGCTGGACGGCTATCAGGACGGCGCCGTCCGCGCCTACTACCAGGGCTACAATGCCATCGCGGGCCTCTGCTACAGCAGCGATCCGGCCCTGCGGCAGTTTTATGACGATCTTTACCTTTTTCACGAAGGCACCTATAAGAGGCGGCCGCCGTATCAGCCATTGCATGCGCCCGAAAAGCGGCTTGCGGATGGGCGCTGGAAAACGCGGCCGGATTCGAAGGCGAAAGCGGTCACGCTCGCCGCCCCGTCGGCCGTGTTGAGCTTGCCGTTGGACGGCCCGCGCCTGACAGGCGATGTCCGGGTCCACTTCGCGGGGAACGTCGCGCCGCAGCGCGTCAGCCTGTCGCTGAATCCCGGGCCGGCGGGCCACGCGTTCACCGAGGTCGCGGCCGAAGAGAACATCTGCCTGCGTCCGGAAGACGGCGGCGGCTTTGCGATCCTGAGTTTCCCCCCCCAGCTTGCGCGGGAACTGCGGCTGGATTTCGAAATCAAAGCAGGCGATCAGGTCGAAGTGGATGAGATCCTGCTGATGCCGGCGGAGCATCTGCTGAGCGGCTACCGCTACACGCTCGGCGGAGACGGGATCGATGTTTCCGGGTGCCTGAACGATGGCGTGATGGGCGGCGACGCGTTGGCGGTTTGGGAAAAAGGCCGTGGCGCCGTCCGGTTTGAGCTGTCCGACGCATGGCATGCGGACTCCCTCGTGCTCCATTTCCGGCGGGTGGGTAAGAGGGGATTCGCGCCGCAGGCTGTTCTGGATGGCGTGGCGGGGAGTTGTCCCGCGGACAAGGACGGCCTGGCCGTTATCCCGCTCAACCGCCCCGTCCAGAAGATCAGCCTGACCGTTGAAGACCCCGTCGCGGGAACGGTGGCCGTGGACGAGGTGGCTTTGCTGCCGGCGAAGAACCTCGCGACCGGGCGCTCCTATACGTATGATCCGCCGTTCCTCGCGAAGTACCCGGACGCGAGCGGCCGCGAATTGACCGACGGCGAAACGTCGCGGGGTTTCTGGGACGGGAAGACCGTCGGCTGGGCGAGCTGGTCGACGGTTCGGGACGTGGCGGTCATCCTCGATCTCGGCGCGCAGCGGACGTTTGAGGCGGTTGAAGCGCAGGTGCAGGGCGGCGGGGCCGCAAACGTCGAGTTCCCCGCGCGAACCGTGGTCGCGGTTTCGGACGACGGCAGGAAATGGGCGCAGGTTGCCGTTTCGGATGCCGAGCCGGCGGAAAAGGAAGGCCGCGCGCTCGGCGGCCGGAACTTGGCGGCGGGCTGGCTGAAACTGCCGACGCCGCGCGCGTGCGGCCGGTACGTTAAGCTGAGAATGACGCCCAAGGGCTGGCTGATGGTCAGCGAGATCCGTGTGCTGTCGGGCGGCGTGAACGTGGCGTCGAACCAGCCCTATTCGATTCAGCCGCCGCCGACCGGCGAGGCGCAATACGCGGATAATTCTGGGCTGCTGTCGGACGGCTATTACACGAAGGCCGGTGCCGGCTGGAAGACGTGCGCCGGCTTCGACAAGGCCGATCCGACCGTGGTGGTGGACCTCGATGCCGTTTATCGGCTGGGCGCCGCACGCGTACACCTGCAAGGCGGCGGCTTGGGCGGCGTGCACTTCCCCGAACGAGTTGCGGTCGCCACCTCTGTCGACGGAAAGACGTGGTCGGCGGCGGGAGAAACCCGCGACCGGCCGGCCGAAGAAAACAAGGCGGCGGCCTCGGCGTTCATGGGAGTGACCCTTGAGCCGCGGGAGGCGCGGTTCGTGCGTTTTCGTTTCGTCAGACGCGGCTGGCTGATGCTCGACGAGATCGAGATCTTCCCGGCGCAATAGGCGTCCCCGACGAACGCTGCGCCGCGTTCCCGTCAGGCCCGTTCGCGAATCCTGTTTTTCTTGTGTTCACCGAAAAACAAATGTATGTTCATGCTATCGAACGGTGCATCAATTTCCACCGCGGGCGGGGCGTTGCCGAGCGGGGTTGATGGTTCGGAAAATGTTTCATATGCCCATCGAAGACTCCAAGCGACAGGAAGACGACGAGGCCGCGCTGGAAAAGAGCGGCCAGCGGTTCGGCGCGATCGTCGAGACCATGAGCGACGGGATCCTGATCCTGGATCCCAAGGGCAAGGTGCTTTACTGCAATCCCGGCGCGGGTGCCCTGTTCGACCGGCCCGTCCAAGCCCTGATGGGAACGGAGCTGAATTTCCCCGAGGAGGACACGGCTGAGATCGATATCGCGCGGCCGGGGAAGGGGCCCTGCCATGTCCTGGTGCGGGTTCAGAAAACGAACTGGTGCGGGCTGGAGGCCCGCCTCGTCGTGCTGACGGACATCACCTCGAGCAAGGAAACGGAAAAAGAACAGGAAAGCGCGCGCCAGACCCAGCTGCGCATGCGGGACGTGATCATTTCGCGCGTCTCGCACGAGTTGCGCTCGCCGCTCAATGCCGTCTACCAGTACGTCACCATCTTGCTCGACGAACTCGCGGGCAAGATCAACGACGAGCAACGCCAGTACCTCGGGATCGCTTTGCGGAACGTGAAGCGGTTGCAGGCGATGATCGGGGACCTGTTGGACGTGACCCGCTCGAAATCGGGCAAGCTGGTCGTCATCCCCCGCGAGCTGAACCTCGCGGAAACCATCGGCGCGGCCATCGATACGGTGCGGCCCGCGGCTCAGGCGAAGAATCTGTCCCTGTCGGTCCATCTGGCAGAGGGCCTTCCCTCCGCCTACGCGGATCCCCAGCGCGTTCAGCAGATCGTCGTGAACTTGGTGGACAATGCCATCAAGTTCACGTCGGCGGGAGGGACGATCCGCGTGGAAGCGCGGGCGTGTGAAGAGGCGCCTGCGGTCGGCGAGCCGCGGCCGGAGAATGCGGCGGAGGCGGGAAAGGCCGCTGCGGGCGCTGCCGCGACCCGCTGGATCGAGGTCTCCGTCGCCGACTCCGGCTGCGGCATCGGGGAGGAAGACCACGAGCGCATCTTTCAAGAGCTCTACCAGGTGGACAAAAGCATCGACCAGAAGCGCATGGGCCTTGGGCTGGGGCTCTATATCTGCCGCGATCTCGTGTTCCGCCACGGCGGAAAGATCTGGGTGAAGAGCCGCCTCGGCGAGGGCAGCACGTTCTTTTTTACGGTGCCGGTGTACACGCCCGAACACGCGGTGTTGTCCCTCGTCCGCGAACGGCTGGCGCGGGCGAAGGCGGCCGGCGGGACGTTCGCGGTCGTCGTGGCGGAGGCCGATTCGTCCGCCGAGGCGATTCGTCCGGTGTGGGAAGCCTTGCTGGCCGCCGCGCGGGAGAAGGCGCTTGCCGCGGCATATGCGGGCACGCGGTTCGTCGCGCTGATTGATGCGGGAGCGGCTCAGGCCGGGGCGGCGAGGAATCGCCTGCGCCGTTTGGCGAAGGACGCGTGTTTTCAGACGGCGTCCGAGTTGTCCATCGCGCTGTCCTATGGGGTCGCCGTGCCCGGAGAGGACGAGGAATCGGCGGACGCTCTGTTGGCGCGCGCAGGGGCGGCGGCGGTGTCCGAGCGCGCCCTGTTGGCCCAGAAGCGTTTGATCGTGGTGGACGACGATGAGCAGTGCCTCAAGCTCCTTCACCGGATGGTGTCGACCTTGGGCGTGCAGAACGTGAGAACGGCTTCCAGCGGCCTCGAATTGTTCGCGTCGCTCGAGAAAGAGTTGCCGGATCTGATCGTTCTCGATATCGTGATGCCGGGCATGAACGGGCATGAGGTCATCGGCCGCCTCAAGGAGAACGAGAAGACAGCCGTGATTCCGATTGTGGTCGTGTCGGGCTATGTCGGCGAAAACAACGAGGCCGAGGAGAAAGCGCTCGGGACGGCGGTCCCCTTGGTCAGCAAACTGAACATGAAAGAAGTGCGCCGTTGGGTTCAATACCTGCTTTGAAAGCGAGAGAAAGGGAGATGGAATGAGTGCTTCAACTATTCTGATTGTGGAGGATGACCTGGACCAGACGATCGGTCTGACCGTCCGCCTCAAGGCGAACGGCTACGAGGTGATCTGTGCCGCCGACGGCACCTCCGCTTTCACAAAGGCGAACAATCTCCATCCCGACCTCATCATTCTCGACATCGGCCTCCCCGCCGGCGACGGCTTCAAGGTTCTCGAATGGCTGTCCGGCATGGTGGCCACGGCGGTCATCCCCGTGATCGTGCTTTCCGGCCGGGATCCGGCCCTGGCGCGCGACCGGGCGCTGCTGCTGGGCGCCAAGGCGTTCTTCCAGAAGCCCGCCGACAACGACGCCCTGCTGGCCGCCATCCGCGAGATCCTGAGCACGGGTACGACCCTGAAGAAGAACATCGCCGCGATCGAGGGCGGCCGGCCGGCAACGGTCCAGAAACCGGCTTGGGCGACATCGATGGCCGAACGGATCGCGCGCTGGCGCGAGGAGTTGCGCGCGAAGCCCGGCGACATCGACCTCATGAGCGATATCGCGAGGGTGCTCGCGACGACCGGCGATCCCCAGTTGCGGAACGCCGAGGAGGCCATGCAGCTGGTGAAGAAGGCCCTTTCCCTGATGGGCGCGCCGACCGCGGCGATGTTGGACACGCTGGCCCTCGTTCATGCCGCGTCCGGCCATTTTCCGGAGGCGCTGGAAGCGGCGCGCAAGGGGCTCGCGCTGGCGAAGGAATTGGGGCAGACTTCCCTGGTGATGGATCTGAGTGAGCGGATTCGTCAGTATGAGAACAACACCTTCGTGACGGACGATGACCGGTGACCGCCGGACTCGGAATCCCGGTACGCCGGCCAAGCGCATAAAAAAACGCAGGGCCCCGGCATCCCCTTTGCGGCTCAAACAGAAAGCGATCGACAATGTCCGAACTTACGATTTCTCCGGAAGAGGTCAAACGCGTGAAAGGCCTCGGTTTCCTCAACAACAAGGGGACCGACAACTTCTCGGCCCGCGTGATCACGGTCAACGGAATGATTGCCGCCGCACAGCTCAGGCGCATCGCCGAGGCGGCGGAAAAGTTCGGCAATGGGAACGTCACCTTCACCACGCGCCAGACCGTCGAGGTGCAAGGCATCCCGTTCGACAAGATCGACCCCTTCCGGGCCTTCATCGCCCCCGCGGGATTGGAAACGGGAGGCACCGGACCGAAAGTCCGCCCGGTTGTCGCCTGCAAAGGAACAACGTGCCAGTACGGGCTGATCGACACATTCGCTCTGGCCAAGAAGGTTCACGCGCGTTTCTACACGGGCTACCATCAGGTCCAGCTGCCGCACAAATTCAAGATCGCCGTCGGCGGGTGCCCGAACAACTGCGTCAAGCCCGATCTGAACGATCTGGGCATCGTCGGACAGCTGATTCCCAAGTTGGATGCGGGCCGCTGCAGGGGATGCGGAAAATGCGCGGTGGAGGCGGCCTGCCCGATCCATGCCGCCAAGGTGAGGGACGGCGTGCTGCACATCGACGAGAAGGCCTGTAACCACTGCGGACGCTGCGTCGGGAAGTGCCACTTCCGCGCCGTCGAGTCCGGGACGACCGGCTATAAGATCTACATCGGCGGCCGCTGGGGCAAGCAGGTCAAGCAGGGCCTTCCTCTCGGGAAGATCTTTACGAGCGAAGCGGAAGCGTTGGACGTTGTCGAAAAAGCCATCCTTCTCTTCCGGGAACAGGGAAAGACGGGAGAGCGCTTCGCCTCCACGATCGAGCGGATCGGTTTTGAGAATGTGCAGAAGCAGCTTCTCTTGGACGATCTGCTGGAGCGTAAAGCGGCCATCTTGGCCGCCGACCTCCGTGCCGGTGGCTGAGCGCCCGTCCGTCAGCTCCGGCCGGTGCCGGCAAGGCGGACGGCCGCGCCGGCGGCGATCAAGCGGGCGAAGGTGACCGTCGTGGCGGATCCGCTCATTTGCGGGAACGGAGCGCGAAGCGGTCCGGTGGCAACACGCCGCATTGAAGGTGGAGGCCGCCGAGCAGCCCTTGAAACCCTTCGCTGAAGGCGTCGCTGTTGCCGATGACCGGCAGCGAGTTGATGCGCAGGACCTGCGCTTCCGCCGGGGCTTCGGCGCCGAGGGTGCCGTCGACGTAGAGCTTCAGCCGCGCCCCGTCGTAAACCGCCGCGAGGTGGGCCCAGCGATTGGCGGGCAGCGGCTGCCGCGACGTCGTCGCGTCCTTCCGGCGTGCCAGGCGGAGGCGGCCGTCGGACAGGAGCCTCAACGACACGCCGCAGGTGTCCGAGAAGAGCGTCATGGCGCGCCCCGTCTGCTCCGGGCACACGTTCAGTTCCAGCGTGAAGGGCCCGTAAGGCATGGACCGGCTCGGCAGGATGGCGCAGTCGTCCGCGCCGTCGAAGCGTAGGGCGGACGGACCTTCGCCCGGCCCCGTCCACCGCGGCGTCCACTCGTCTTTCTTCTGCAGGCCCTTGTGACGACGACCCAGCAGCAGGGGGGTGCGCCAGCCGGAGACCGACGGCAGCTCCGATCCCGCGCCGTCCGTCAACGGGTAGGTGAGCGCGTACGTCGCGCCGGCGTCGAGGGGGGCTGCCATCACTCGAGGCCTGTCGAGTCGGGAGATCGTGCCGCCCCACCATCCCTCGTCGAAGTCCGAGCCGGTGACGATGACGGGGCAGGCGTTGCTGGCGGGCGGCGGCGGAACGGCGGCGTGAGAGCGGACCGGCGCGCTCCACGCGACGTCGCCCGAGAGGGTGCTGTAGCGGGCGATGAAGATGTCCGAAGGCGTGGCGTCGGTCGCGGGGACCGGAAGGCGGATCGCGACCGACGGCGCGCCTTTGTGGGCGATCTCGGCTTCGGCGACGGGCCAGCCGTTGCGCAACAGCTCGACTCTTCCGGCCAGGTTCCAGCGGTCGAAGCGGATGCGCGCGACGCGTCCTCCGGCCTCGGGTTCCAGCGCCAGCGCGGGTTCGGCGGCGAGACTGTCCAGCGGGATGCGGACCGTCCGCAGGCTTTCGAGATGGCCGCACCGCACCGCGACGGGATAGAGGTCGCGCCAGTCGTTCGTGTGCGCGGCGTCGGCGAGTTGAACCTGCACGCGGAAGAGGCGAGAACCGTCCATGCCGATCTGCGGCACGCGCAGCGTGGTGGCGGAGAGGCGGTCGCCGGGGAGCGTCAGGAGGTCGGACTCGAAACCGGGCCGGCCTTTCTCGTCGAGCAGCCGCACGCGTACGGCGGCCGGCCCGGTGGTGTACGACAGGCTCAGAACCTCCAGCGTCCAGTCGTCGCCGAGGCTGGCCTCCTCGTGGTAGCTGATGAAGAGCTGCGGGGGGCGGGGCGGAATCGGCTCCTGCCGCCAGCGCGCCACGTAGTCGCGGTTGATGCGCAGCAGCGCGTCGCGGTTGACAGCCGAAGGCTCGAAGTGGGTGTGCTCGACGTAGTCGTTCCACGTGGTGAGGCAGACCCAGCGCGCGCCGGAAGCGAGCGCGGCGCTCCAGGTGTCGCGCAAGGTGCCGGTGTTCAGGTAAGGACGGTAGAAGCTGTTGCCGTTGCCGAGATACCCCTGCGTGATGCCTGCGACCAGAAGCCCGCCGGGCCGGTGTTGGCTCAGCGCCTGCTGGCCGTTGGCGAGCCGCTCCAACATCTGCGCGGAGGAGTAGCCGTTGATGCCGAAGTCGTAGAACCCGTCGAACACCGCCAGGTTGTCGGCGAGCGCCTGCGGGTTGGACCACAGCGTGCCTTCGCCCATGGGCTGGACGAGCCAGTACGCCGACAGCCCCTTGGCCTTCAAGGCGTCGAGAATCTGCCGCCACTCGGCGAGCGTGCGCGGGCGGCTGTTGTAGATGAAAACGACGGGCTTTCCCTCGACGAGGCAGGTGTTCGGATGGCGGCCCCAGCGCTCCAGATAGGCCGCAAACGCGCGGATCAAGAGTTCTGCAGAAGGCGCTGTGCTGTCAATGCACGGGGCGACTTTGAAGGGCGTTCCCTCGGCGGCGCGGTAGAAGCGGGCCATGGCGTC
>Ga0116170_10003452_pt1 | contig 14771 bp, 12 predicted proteins | sample AD_JPNHW1_MetaG_FD_89797 | JGI IMG/M metagenome (GOLD analysis project Ga0116170, IMG submission 89797) | Active sludge microbial communities of municipal wastewater-treating anaerobic digesters from Japan - AD_JPNHW1_MetaG | ecosystem: Engineered > Bioreactor > Anaerobic > Digestate | place...
GGAGCTATTTGGGGCGAAACAGACATGGAGCGAAGCATCTGAGAGAGATCCGCCGTCAAGGAGGATCTCCCTGATCGAAACGAAAACTCGCGGCAGATCTATCTGCCGCGCAGACTCCTAGCCTCCGCCTTCCTCCTGGGCGAGCCAATGCTGGAGGGCGGCGGCGTGGTTGGTGGGACCAAGGCGTGCGGCCAGGTCGGGGTGGCGCTTCAGATGGTGCGCCGCGCAAAAGCGCGGATGGGAGGCCAAGCCCGCAGGGAGCCCGTGGTCCAGGAAGTGGGAGAGGGCCTGGAAATCCCAGTGCGGATGGGACGTGTCGAGGTGCGGCAGATGCTGCTCCACATAGAAGCGGGGATCGAAGGCGCGTCCACGGAAGCGGTCCACGTAGCCGTAGGCCTCGGCTTCCAGAGGCATACCCGAACCGTATCCGCCTGCGTGCAGGAACTGTTTTCCGTATTCCCCGGCAAACCGGAACTCCCCTAGACGCTGGAACTGGTGGATATGGACCAGCTCGTGGATCAGGAGGAGGAAGTCCTCGTAGGTCTCCAGCGAGCCTCTGGCAGCGACGTAGACCCGATCCTTGTAGGCCATGCCGACGATGGAACGGTGGAAGATCCAAGCGGGCAGCCAAGCGCCCGTCACGATCCGCACCTTGGAAAGGTCCACTCCCGCAATCAGGAGCTGGATGCGCCGAAGGGTTCGAGCGTCCAGAGTCAAGGGCTTTCGGTGGAGGTTCGCGAGCTCCGCGGTCCATTTGCTCAGCCAGTAGGTGACCACGCCGATGACGAAGGCGAACGGATCCAGGAGTCGTGAAGGGCTCCTGCGGGCATCGCCTTTGGGATTCAGGGGGACGGCTCGCCTCTGTAGAAGCGACACGGGCTGAATGGGAGCTTCCAGGGAACCTCCAAATGGGCGACGGAATCGCGCCATCCGAAGGCAAGGTTCAGGAGGATCCGGTTGGAATCCATGGACACGAGGGTGGGGACGGGGTCGAGGTAGCTTTCGAAAACCGTGCGGCGGCGGCGGAACAGTCCGGAACCATCGGTCAGGAAGATCCGGTAGGCGTCGCCAGTGGTGGCACCGCAATCGCCACGGGTGTGGACCAGTTGCGCATCGCCCCAGGAAAGGGTGGCGATGGTTTCCTCCCCGCAGGCAGAGCTCCTGAGGCCAGGCAGACCCCATTGCGTCGCGACCACCAACGTCAGGATCAGGACCAGCGAAAAGCGCAACAGGATCGAGCGAGTCATCCTGTATACCCAGGCCGCGAGCGCCAGCAGCGCGATGGCCAAGGCGGTTTTGATGGGGCTCCAGAGGAGGTAGCCACCAGGTTCCAAAAAGGCCACCAGATAGGCGCCCAACAGCGCGGCCAGGGCGAGGAGCTTCATGGCGATTCTTCGGAGAGCGCGAGCTGTGGTGGATTCTCTCGGGAGTGGTACATGGGAACTCGTGCTTTCTTGGCTCACTTGATCTTTTGGATCCGGATTTCGTTGCGATTCCCAAGCTGGAAATGGATCTCGTAGCGCTTGGGATTGGGGTATTCCTCCACCTGTGCGTGGAGGACGTTGGCGTGCAACTGGATGGATTCGAAGGGACCTGAGGTGTCGAAATGGAGAAGGATCTCCGTGCTTTCGCTGGCCAGGCGAAGGCATCCTTCGCCCTCCCAATCCCCCAGGAGGATCTGCGCCTGGAGGGTTTCGGATCGAACGGTCGTGCCCACTTCGCATTCGACCCAGGTGGGGTGCTCCACCTTGGTGGAGATCGTGTAGCCGTCTTCGTGGTCGGCCAGTGCGAACACTTCGCCATCGATGGAAACGACGTCTCCGAGGGGAATGCGGATGGAGGATTGGAGGGGGATGCCAGTCATGGTGTACGGAGTCCGGATGGGAGGGAAGAAGACGAATCTAGTGAACTTCTCCACAAGGCGCAGGAACCCCGCGGCTTGGCTTGAAGGGGCCTCGCGCAGGCTTTGGGCGAAATGGCAAAAGCGAGCTGCGGAAATTTCCGGGGAAAGCCGTGGCCGACTCCGATTTTTCAGGGGAACCAATGAATCGAATCGCTTGGCGGGTGGGACGCGGATGCGTCTTGCCGTCGGGCGTATCTGGCCGCCTCGGCGCGGTGAAAGGATCCACCATGTCCAGTTCCTCGTCGTGCTTGATACCTCTTCGTGTGCTGGGGGGTGTGGTCGCTCTTTCCATGACCATGGCCGGTGCCACCGATTTCCATGTGTCGCCCGCCGGGGACGATGCCAATCCCGGTACGCTCGCAGCACCGTTCAAGACGCTGGCCAAGGCCCAGCTGGCCGTGCGTGGGGTGAACGCGAACATGTCCGAGGACATCCACGTGATCCTGCGCGGCGGCAACTACCCGATCGCCGCGGCCTTGGAGTTCACTCCCGCCGACGGCGGCACGGGAGGGCATCGCGTCTTCTGGGAGGCCTACGGAAAGGAGGTTCCCGTCCTCAACGGCGGGGCCCCGGTGACGGGATGGACTTCGGTGGACGGAAACGTCTACAAGGCCGCCTTGGACCGTTCGACCAAGCTGCGCAGCCTGATCGTGAACAACAAGCGCGCCTACATGACCAAGAAGACCGTGAGTTCGAAAGGCGGGTGGGGAACCTACACCGTGACCGCAGGTCAGGCGGCGTGGGCCTGGAAGAGCGGATCGCAGTTCGACGGCATCCAGTACGCCGCCTCGGACGTTCCCCAGTTGACAAATCCCGACGATGTCGAACTGGTAAACGGAACGACCTGGAACGTGAACATCGTCTGCGTCCGCGACCAGGCCGTCAGCGGCTCCGACCGCATATTGAAGCTCCAGCAGCCGTTCGGGGTGATCTCCCTCAACCAGGGATGGAATTCGGGTTTTTCGGCGACCGGCTCGCATACCATCCAGAACGCCTTCGAGTTCCTGGCGAGCCCCGGCACCTTCTACTTCAACAAGGCGACCAAGACCCTCTACTACTACAAGCGAAGCGGCGAGGACATGACCACCGCCCAGGTCTTCGCCCCGTCCACGGAAACCCTCCTGGACATCCAGGGAACCTCGAAGTCCAGCCGGGTCGCGAACCTGACCTTCAAGGGGCTCACCTTCGCGAACACCGAATCCGTCCTGCCCAGGATCGGCAGTTCCTCGGGCAAGACCACCGTCCAGGGATCGAACTGGTGCATCGCCTACGCGAACTCCGATTGGCATGCGGAGGAGTACCGCGCCTACGACGTCATGTCCAATGCCATCCACGTCTCCAACGCGACTTCCATCGCCTTCGAGGACAATGTCCTCTCGCACATCGGCAACGAAGGCATCGGGTTCATCAATGACGTGACCAATTCCCGGATCGAGGGGAACGTGATCTACGACGTGGGCGGATCGGCGATCCAGGTGGGCCACCCGCAGCACATCTACGAATCGAGCTCGAACGCACGCGAGAAGTACACGACATCCACCAAGGGGATCTGCCGCAACACCCTGGTCAAGAACAACCTCCTCTACGACATGACCACCATGTACACCGGGCACACCGCGATCCAGGCTTACTTCGTGGACAGCCTGGCGGTGGTCCACAACCACATCGAGAAGCTCAACTACGTGGGAGTGAGCATCGGATGGGGTTGGTGCAACTTCGACTCCATCGCCAAGCCGGGCAATCCCACGCGCACCAGCAAGCGCAACAGCTTCGACAACAACCGCGTCTTCGACTGCATGAAGACCCTCAACGACGGCGGGGCGCTCTACACCCTGGGAAGCCAACCGGGATCCACCACCTGGGGCAACTACGTCAAGGCCTCCACCACGCACTTCCAAGGGGTGATCCACCCCGACGAAGGGACTGCCTGGTACACCGGCGGCAACATGGTCTTCGAGATCACCCCCGGACAGGACAACGCCGAGATCAACGACTGGGGTCGCAAGCACGACAACCACTACGACAACATCTACACCACCTCGTCGGCGATCACCAAGGGCGGGCCCCGCTGCACGATGACGAACATCAAAGTCTTCCCTGCAGCCAACTGGCCCTCCGAAGCCCAGGACATCATCAGGAAGTCCGGACTGGAGAGCACCTACCAGGGGCTATGGGAGAAGATGTCGGCAGGGGTGTCGTCGGTGGGCGAGCGGCCCGGGAATGGAGCGGCCGGATCGAGCCATCGCCTCGGGGTCGTGCGCAACCCCGGCGGGATCACCCTCCTGAATCCGGATCGGCGTCTGGTTTCCCCATCCCTGTACGCCACCGACGGCCGGCGGATCCAGGTCGGTACGCCATCCGACGCCGAACGGATCGAGATTTCCCTGCCGGCCGCTCATGCGGTCCAGGTGCTCCGGGTGGATGGCGAGACGGGGGTGGTCGTGCCGGGAATCTGAGGGGCCTGTTCGCGACCTGCGATGGAACGGGAGGGTGCATGGCCTCCGTTGGGTGGGGGGGGTACACGGAACCCAGGAAAGAATCTTCTTTTGCCGTCCGCAAATTCTCGCGCCACTCACCCAGGGAGCACCAGCGATGCACATGAACGGTCCACGGACCTGCCAATGGAGCAGGACCCAGTCTTGGATTGCCTCCTTCCTGTTCACTGCCGCGATCGCCTTGGCCGCGCCCAAGACCGTGAACAACGACCGCTTCTGGATGGATACCTCGGGGAAACCCATCTATTCGCAGGGCGGGGGAGTGTACAAGTTCGGGGACACCTGGTACTGGTACGGCGTCCACTACGCTGGCGCCGAGACCTACGCGGCCAGTCCCGGCAAGCCGAACTCCGACACGCGGTTCGTGTCCGTGACCTGCTACTCCTCAAAGGATCTGGTGGACTGGAAGTTCGAAGGCGACGTGTTGGACTCGAACGCCACCGGGATGTCGGGGACCATCTGGTTCGGGCGAATGGGCGTGGCCTACAACAAGAACACAGGCAAGTACGTGATGCTCGGCCAGGATTCCGGGGCTGCCGCGGGATCCGGGGAACTGTTCGCCACCTCCAGCTCGCCCACCGGCAAGTTCGTGGTGGACCACGTCCAGGCCACCCTTCCCAACGTGGTCAACAACACCAGCGGCGACCAGACGGTGTTCCTGGACGACGACGGCAAGGCCTACCTGATCTGCTCCTCCTCGCGGGGACGCGCCTACATCTATGTCGCACCGCTGCGCGAGGCGGACTACCTGGCGGTGGAACCGGCCGTCCAGATCGCCAAGACCCCGGGCCGCGAAGGCAACTGCATGTTCAAGCATCGCGGACGCTACTACGTGGCATCCTCGGACCTGCATGGATGGAACGCATCGCACACCTACCTGCAGTCGGCCACGGACATCCTGGGGCCCTATGGGACGGAATTCGTCATGGGGAACACCGACATGGACTTCAGCCACGTGAGCCAGACCGGCTTCTTCTTCCGCGTGGACGGGTCGGAGGACACCACCGTGGTGTACGCCGGCGACCGTTGGTCGGACTTCGCGGGCAACGGCCTGGGATACAGCCAGTGGATGCCCCTGTCGTTTTCCGGCGATGTCCCTTCCATGAACTCGCTCTCCGAATGGACACTGGACGCCGTCACCGGGAGATGGGCGGTGGGCGAAGGCAACAACTGGGTGCTCAATCCGAGCTTCGAGGCCGACCGCGTGAGCCAGACCACCCTCGCCGGATGGACCGATTCCACGGATCGGCCCGTGTTCCCGGGCGGGAACATCCTGGGTGGACACACCGGGCGCTGGGCGCTCAACCTCTACGACTCGGTGGACTACGTGGCCAGGAAGTCGCAGGCGATCACCAACATCCCCAACGGCACCTACACCCTGTCGGCGTGGTTCCGCTCCAGCGGCAAGCAGAAATCCCTGGCCGTCTACGCGCGCACTCCCGACGGCACGGAATACCCCCTGAACGCATCCGGAACGATCTCCGACTGGAAGCAGCTTTCGCTCTCCGGAATCGCCATCGCCGACGGCAAGGTCGAGGTAGGCGTGCGCACCGTGTCCAACGCCCGCAACTGGGCGCGCATCGACGACCTCGTGCTGGTGAAGCAGGGGGTCGACCAGACGGGCTCGCGGCCTGCGCATGCCTCGGTACGGGAGGGGCGGATCCGGTTTGCCGGCGAGTCGTTCGTGGTGGAGAAGGGGGAAGCGGTCGAGATCTTCGAGCTTTCCGGACGGAGCGCGGGGCGCATGGATGGAGACGGAATCCGTCGGACGCTGCGTCAGGCGGGGTTTGGGGGAAGTGTTTACTTCGTTCGTCCTTGACCTCCTTTTCGCAGGACTGGCGTCCTGCACCCTTTCTGCAGGACTTTCGTCCTGCTGCCAGTTTACAGAAGGGCGCTTCCCGCCCCTTCTGTACATCCCCGGGGCAAAGGACCGTACTGCCACGGCCCTTTGCAATCCCGGGCACCAGGGGGCTCGGACTCTCCGGCCGTGGGACTTAGCGCAGCTTCGCTGCGATGCGGGTGTTCACCCCCTCCGGCTCATTGCCGGAGGGGCTTGGCCCACGGCCTGCGATGAGCCTCGTCCCCTGGACCCCATCGCCCTCCAGCGGCATCTGATTGCCAGTTCCCCGACGCCGCTTCGCTGGTCGGGTGATTGGGCGAAGGTGCGATGTCGGTCCCTGAATGCTCCTCGAATCGAAGCGGAGCGAAGTGAATCGACAACTGCGGTAATTAGGGCTTCGGTTGGGCGCCTCGTGTGCCAAGGGCGGCATCGCTGCGCTCGCCGAGCGAGCTGCAATTGATGGCCGTGGGTGGTGCCCACTTCGATGACGATGGGGAATGGATCGGTTGAGCGGGGGAGGAAGCGCCGCCCAACCGATCCGGTCTTTCAGTCGGTGGCGGTTTCCATCGTGGTGTCGGGGGGTGCCAGGGTGTCTGCTGCCGGTGCTGGCAGTCCTGGGGATGGATTCCATGCGAGGGAAGACAGCGGCAGGGACGAATACCAGATCAAGACGGTGTCGGAGGCGGTGTTCGGGCGGTCGAGGAGCTTGGCGCGCGGTCCCAGGTTGTGCTTGGCGTGGTAGGGCTCGGGGAATTCCGCGCGCTCTCCGAAGAGATGGTTCGCGGTGGACCGGTAGAGCCACTGCGTGCCTTCGGAGTCGGTGGCCAGGGCCGCGAGGATCGCCCCCTCGCCGGAATCCGGGGCGGCCAGTTCCACCACCGCGTCGAGGTGCCCCACGAGGCCGGTGGTGTCCAGGTTGTATTCGACATCGAGGCGGGGTTTCTCGAGGTCCAGTCGCTGGAGGCGGCGATCGCGATCGCGCATTTGCCAGACATGGTCGGGTTCGTCGGAGCTCCCGCATCTGGAGCCGACGGTTCGCCAGGTCCGGGAGGAGGTATCGGGTCCGAAGTGGATTCTTTGGTGGGTCTTCTTGTCGAACAAGGTGTGCTCGTCGATGAAGTCGTATTCGCGGCCCGTGCGCGCGTCGATCCAACGCTCGTCGAGCGGATGCGGACCGGCCATGGAGCCGTAGTCGACGAACCCTCTGATCACATAGAACAGGGAGCCATTGATGCCCAATATCCTGGAGCAGGAGATGGAGACGGTCTCATCCTTGCTCTCGCGATACGACTCGTAGGATCCGGGTCGCTTCACGGCACGTTCCGATCCTTTGACAAAATCTGGTGGGGTCGGCAGAGGCAGGTATCCGGTGGAGTCCGTGTAGAGAAGCGCGACCGGAGACTCCCCCGCGAAGCGCACCTTCAGTCGGACCCGTCGGGCGGTGTCGATGAGGAACAGGTCCAGTTGCGGATCCTGGCGGAGGGCGGCCAGGGCTTCTCCGAGGGAATCGAGTCCTTGGTAGGTCGAAAGTCCGGGCGACTCCGCCAGATCCACCAGGAATTCGGGGATGCTGCCGCCACCCGTTTGCCCCACCCAACTGGTCCAACGACGGCCAAGCACCTTCACGTGGCGTGCCTGCAACGCGGCGTCCACATCCGAGAAACGTGAGCGGATGGCCGAATCCACAGGGTCGGTCGCAACGGTGGTGGGCGCTGTCTCCGGCGCCTTCCGGCAGGAGAAAACCAGGATCCAACCAGAAAGGAAAAGGAATCGACGAGCGAGGGCGGGAAGGTGCATGGGCGACAATGTAGCGCCGATCCGGCCCGCTCGAAGGAATGGCCCTTCACGGTCTATTTCGTTTTCACATTCTTCGCGTCCTCGATGCGCCGGAGGATGGTGATGATGGTGTCCATTTTGGCTGGTGTGGAAAGAATGTCGGTCAGGATGGGTGTGGTCGCTTTTCTGAGTGGTTCCATCTCGATGGTGTGGCCTTTCGAGTAGAACCCACCAGGATCGCCGCTGGCATCGATCTGTAGGCTGCTTTCCCCGAGCAAGCCTTCCTTGGCTTCGTGGATGCGGGAATTCTTGGGGATGTCGATGTCCATCTCTAATCGTGCGGTCAGCGTCAGTCCGTTCCGGGAAATGGCTGTATTTTCGATGGTTCCAATCTTGACCCCGTTGAATCGGACCAAGGATCCCTGGCCAAGCATGGTTGTCGAGTCCGTGTGGAAGCTCACCCGGGGGGCATCGTCCCGGCGCAAAGACCTCGCCATCAAGAACACGACAACCAGGAGGGCAGTCAACACAAAGGCTCCAGCGATTTTCTTCCTCAAACGCACCCACCTTCCAGGAATGGTTCGGCACCTAACGCGGATCGCCAGAAACTAGAACAGACCACTCCTCCCCTGGAGCGGGTCAACCTGTAGAAGCCAGAGCCGCAAGCCCATCCCCAAAGCCCCATCATTAGGTCTCGGCCCCATCACCACGGACCTTCGCCGCAGACCTTTCTGCGCCTAACCCATCACCACGGACCTCCGCCACAGACGTTTCTGCCCGACGTTTCCGCCCAATCAACGGCGAGCGAAGCGATGCCGTGAACGGGCAATCAAATGCAGTTGGCCGAATTGTGGGGGCTCCGGGGGGCACGGCTACTGGAACGGCCAGTGCCCATGAAGATGTCGATCGCGCCCCTGATGGTCCCGCCATTGTAGGGACGCAAGATTTTGCGTCCGTACGGTGGCGGGGCGAGCATGGCCGTTCCAGTCAAAGCCCCCCGGTGGAAATTTCCGTGGCCGTAGGGACGCAAAATCTTGCGTCCCCTACGGCCGCGGGACACGGGGCGCGGCCGCCCCGTGCAAAGCCGGACCCGCAGGGTCAACGCCCCGCGCAGCGGAGGAAGCCCGACCCGCCAGGGTCAAAAGCTCCGGTGTGGCGGAGTAGACGACCCGAATCCCCACGATGCCAACCCCACGGAACCACCGCCCCCCTTTGTACTTTGCCTGCCACCATGCCCACCATCGAACAGATTCTCGAAAGCCTCCGGTCCGTCCAGGATCCCGACCTCCACAAGGACATCGTGACCCTCGGGTTCGTGCAGAACCTGGAGATCGATTGCGGGGGAGGGGTCTCCTTCGATCTGGTGCTGACCACCCCCGCCTGCCCCATCAAGGACCAGCTCAAGGCCCAGGCCGAGGACGCGGTGAAGGCATTGGGATTCGAGAAGGTGGAGGTGCGCCTGTCCGCCCAGACCACCTCGCGGGCGGGAATGGACAAGGCGCAACTCCTGCCGGGCGTGAAGAACGTCCTGGCCGTGGCCTCCGGGAAGGGCGGGGTGGGCAAGTCCACCGTCACCGCCAACCTCGCCGTGGCGCTGGCCTTGCGCGGTGCGAAGGTGGGCATCCTGGACGCCGACATCTACGGGCCCTCCCAGGGCATGATGCTGGGCGTGAAGGACGATCCGGAGATGGACGAGGATCGTCGGGTGTACCCGCCCTCGGCGCAGGGGGTGAAGGTCATCTCCATGTCCATGTTCAACGAGGACGAGACTCCCGTGGTCTGGCGCGGACCCATGGTCAGCCAGATGGTCCAGAACTTCGTGCGCCAAGTCCAGTGGGACGAGCTCGACTACCTGCTGATCGACATGCCTCCGGGAACCGGTGACATCCAGCTCACGCTCACCCAGCAGGCGCCCATCACGGGTGCGGTGATCGTGAGCACGCCGCAGGACGTGGCTCTGTTGGACGCCAAGAAGGGCCTCAAGATGTTCGAGAAGGTCTCGGTGCCGGTGCTGGGGATCATCGAGAACATGAGCGGATTCGTGTGCGACGGCTGCGGCAAGGTCCATGACATCTTCCGCCGCGACGGAGCGCGCAAGGTGGCGGTGGGCTACGGTCTGCCCTTCCTGGGGGCCGTGCCCCTGGAGCCCGGAGTGGCGCTTTCCGGCGACGGCGGCGCGCCCGTGGTGGCCAGCTCCCCGGAGAGCCTTTCGGCCAAGGCGTTCCTGGAGATCGCCGGCAAGGTGGCCTCCGAGCTTTCCGTCCTGCACGCCCAGGCGGGCAAGGTGATGACGGAATTCGACCTCGAATGGGGCGGCCAAGCGGAAGAATCCCTGGAGGTCTCCAAGTGAGCCATTCCCCGGTGCGGATCCACCGCTACAAGGAAGGACTCTTCGGGGTCGACTGGGACGACGGCAACCGCTCGGCGCTTCCCTACCGGTGGCTGCGCGGGCACTGTCCCTGCGCGCATTGCTTGGACGAATGGACGGGCGTGCGCAAGGTGGGCGAGGCCGAGGTCCCCTTCAACGTGGAGCCGGTACGGGTGGAGTCGGTAGGACGCTATGCCCTGCGCATCCACTGGAACGACCGCCACGACGCGGGGCTGTACACCTACGAATACCTGCGCGAACTCACCGCCCTGTGGGCCCAGGGCCCCCATGTGGAACCCGGTGCGGCTCCCGCCTGCGGCTCCAAAGGTGGTTGCGTCTGAACTCTCCACGTCCCTTGTTCTCCCGGTCGGTGGCCTGGGTGGTGGCGGTGTGGCTGGTCCACGCGCTCTTGCGACTGGCCGTGCTCGCCCGTCCCGACGCCTTCGGGCATGACTTCGTGGGCAAGTTGCATTGGTACCTGTTCCACGCATGGTGCTTCGATGCTCTGTCTTTGGTGCTGGGGTCGCTGCCGTTCGTGGCGCATGTCTGGTACTGGGAGCACCGCTCGCCCCGCTGGGCGCGCGTGGGGCTGATGGCGTTGGCCGTGGTGCAGTCGGCCATGCTCCCGCTGGCGGTGGCCGACCACGAATTGCAGCGGTTCATGGGTTCGCGTCTCACCTTTTCGCTTCTGGCAACCTACGGGAATCCCGCCTCCGTTCCGGAAGTGCTCCGCGGCATCATGGACGACCGCGGTGGACCGGGGCTTCCGCTGGTGCTCTTGCTCGGCTGCATCCCCCTGGCGGTGTTCCTTGCCCGGCGCCTCTCGCGTCTTCCGTCGATGGGGGTGCGTCCTTGGCGGTGGGTGGCCGGCTGCGTGGTGGTGGCTCTGTGCGGGTGGGTGTACACCAGCATCCTCTGGGGAGGCTTCAACCGCGCCCAGAAGCTCCGTCCGGTGATCCGGGTGTGGATCGACGAAATCACCGAGACCGTCCGTCCGGGCATGACACCGTCGCAATGGAACGGTTCGGTGCGTCGTTGGCGCGAGGATTGGACGGCACAGGCGGGAGCCGACACCGGCTGGATCTTCCCGGATTCCACCCGGCCGTTCTGGCGGACGCCGCGGACGGAATCCGTCGCGCCTGCCGGCGAGCGCCGCAACGTGGTGCTGATCCTGATGGAATCGGGCCGTGCGCTCAACTGTGGCTTCCTGAAGCCCCATGGTGCCCTGCGCGATGCCACGCCGTTCCTGGATTCGGTGGCCGCCACCGGCAGGGTCTGGGCGCGCCATCTGTGCCCGTCCATGCCCACCGTGCGGGCTCTGATGTCCCTGCACCTGGGTGTTCCGGACCATCCCGACAAGAACATCGCCACCTCCTTTCCTGCGTTGCACCACAAGGCCTTTCCGCAGATCCTGCGCGAGGCGGGCTGGCAGGCCAGATTCTTTTCCGGCGCCGATCCGGCCTGGGACAACGAGACCCCATGGCTGGGCCGCTGGTACGACGCCTTCGACTACAGTTCCTCCCGCGAACGCGACGAGGACCTGTTCGCGCACGCCGGCGACTGGCTTCGCCAAAACGCATCGGTGGACAAACCCTTCCTGGTCACGATCATGACCAAGTCCAACCACTATCCGTTCGACCAGATCGCCACTTGGCGGTCCGAGCCCGACCTGCAGAAGCGCCACGAGCTGTCCATGCGCTACATGGATTCGTGCATGGGGGCCTTCGTGCGAGGGCTTTCCCGCGAGCCTTGGTTTTCCAATACGGTGTTCGTGGTCACCGGCGACCACGGATTTCCCTTGGGCGAGCACGGCCCCGGGAACATGGGCTACGGGCTCTACACGGAAACCGTCTGGGTGCCGCTGGTGGCCTGGGGGGATTCGGTCCGCCTGGCGCCTTCGGTGGAGCTGGGACCCACCACGCATCTGGACATCCCGCCCACCATCCTCGCGCTGGCCGGGGTGCGCAAGCCCAACCACTTCGCGGGCCACGATCTGCTGGGCGGTGTTCCCGCCACGCGCGTGACGTGGGCCACGCACTACGACGAACTGTCCGTGCAGACGGATACCTGGCGTGCGCACGCGACCGTTTCCGGGCAGCCCCGCGAGCGGGGACCGCAATTGTTCAGAAACGACCTGGACCCCAGGGAGATTTCCGATTCCGCGGCCGGGTTACAAGCTCTGCACGATTCGCTGGTGGAACGGGGACGATGGCGCGCGGGTCTTTCGATGGAAGCCTTGCGCCGCGACGTGCTGTTGCCCGTCAGTCCACGTTGAACGATCCGCCGGAGTAGCTCGCGTGGATGTTGGCGCCGCCGGAAACGGGCACCAGCGTCACCGTGTTTCCCTCGATGGCCATGTTGCCGTACCCGTCGCCGCTGGGGAGCTCGACGGTGTGGTTGTTGAACAGAGTGCCGTTCTGGTTGCGCAGCAGGGAGAGCTTCCAGGCAGGTGGGGTGTTGGCTCGGTCTTCGCGCCAGAGCACCACCACGTCGTCGGCGCCGTCCATGTCCAAATCGCCTTGGGCGATGCCCCAAGGGACCCTCTTGGAGTCCACCAGGCTTGCGATCGCCGACCCGCGACGGGCGACCCCCTTGGCGAATTCGAACGATCCTCCTTGGTCCTGGTAGCGGACCGATTGGGCGGCTGTCCAGGCCTGGGCGGGGGTCAGGTCGTTGCGGTGCGCCGCTGGCTGGGCGATGGTCTCGCGGGAGCCAGTGGGGGTGTTCCGTGCAGGTGTGGGAGCCGGTGGCGCGGGATTGTTTTTCTTTGCCTCGGTGGTGGCTCTTTCCTCGGCTTCCTTCTTCCCCTTGGCGGAGGTGTCCGGAGGCGTGTTGTAGGCTCTGCCGGTGGGGTCGATCATCTTCTTGGCATCGTCGCACGAGACCAGGGCGAGCGCCGTGACGCCCAGGAGGAGTTGTTTGACCATACGCCATACGATACTTCCGCGATCGGGAAGTCGGAATGGGGGGAGAGGGAGAAATCACTGGAAAATGGTATCCTGGCAACGTCCGCAACCCTTCTGGAGCCATGAAGAGACCCATGGAACAGACTAGCCTCCCTTCCATCCTGCTGGTCCATTCCCCCCTTCTGGGGGTGGATCTGGAGGCGGCCTTCCTGGAGGTGGCGCGTGTGCGGGTGGTTTCGCCCCAGGAGCTTTCCGTGGAGGAACTGTCCCGGGCCCGGCGGATGGGTGTGCGTGGAGTGGTGGGCGTGAACCACGCTCCGGCGCTGGCTCTCCTTTGCCGGGAGGCGGGGATGCGGTACGTGTCCTGGACGGTGGACCCGTTGCCGGTTTCGCGTTGGGAACGGGTTCCGGGGGCGGATACGGTGATGTTCGTGCACCGCAAGGCGCTGGTGGCCCCTCTGTTGGCGATGGGACACCCTCGGGTGGAGTGGATGCCGCTGGCCGCTCCGGAGCGACGCTGGGAAGAAGAGGCGGTTTCGTCGACGCGCGTGGCTCCCACCTTCGTGGGAAGCTCGCTGGAGGACGAGCGGAACCTGTTTCTGGGACGGCTCGCCGCCTGGGGCGTTTCCGAAGCGGCTGGGGCTCTGGATGGCCTGTTCCAGGAGCTATGCCAGGTGGCACGGGCGGATGCCTCCTTCCACGGGTTCTTCCGCGATCCCTCCCTGGTACCCCGGTCGTTGGCCGCGCACCTCCTGCCTGCGGTGTCGATCGCCGAGCTCGCGGAGTGTCTGGACGCGGGGCTCGCCTGGGCCTACCGGCGCTCGGAAGTGCGTGGATGGGTGGAGTTGGGCGTGCAGGTGCATGGCGATGCCGGCTGGCGGGATCTGGGTGGATCCTTCCGGGGACCTCTGCGCAATGGACAGGAAATGACGCAACTGTACCGCGACACCGTCCTGAACGTGGACGTGCCGCGGCTGCACCAGCGCGAGATCCTGACCCTCCGGGCCATCGACGCCATGGCCTCGGGGGGAGTGGTGGCGGTGGAAGCGGGCACCGAGCTGGAGGAATTGTTCAAGCCGGGGGAGGAGTTCGTGGTGGTGCGTACGCCCCAGGAACGGAGCGACATCCTGGAACGTTCGCTCCGCGATGCCGCTTGGGCGCGGCGGGTGGGGCTCTCCGCGCGGGAGGCGGCCCGTTCCCACCGGCTTGGCTTGCGCGTGGAACGGATCCTGGCCGCGCTGGAGTAGGATCGGGTCGGACGGGAACGTAGACATGCATCTTGATGCCGCTCGGGTTGTTCCCGAAGTCGGAAACCAGCTTCGGCGATGCACACCAGGAACTGGGTGCGGCGAGCAGGAGGCCGAGTCCGGCGCACAGGGAGGCGAACGAGGACGAGCTGGTCATCCCCATGCATCGGAAGATCCCGCGATTCATCGGACCAGCAGGATCGGGAGGGTGGTGTTGGCGATCTGCAACCATTGCA
>Ga0116170_10003453_pt1 | contig 14770 bp, 8 predicted proteins | sample AD_JPNHW1_MetaG_FD_89797 | JGI IMG/M metagenome (GOLD analysis project Ga0116170, IMG submission 89797) | Active sludge microbial communities of municipal wastewater-treating anaerobic digesters from Japan - AD_JPNHW1_MetaG | ecosystem: Engineered > Bioreactor > Anaerobic > Digestate | place...
AGATGGAAAGGGTCACGGGTGAGCGGTGAGTGGTCAATGGCATATCGTCCCCCTGGTCTTTTAAATTGCGAATAGGATACGCGATCCGGACGCGTTTTCCAAGCGTCACATGGGAAGGGGGCCGAGAAGCCGACGGCGCTTACGGGCGGAGGATCTTCTGCAGGGCCTGGCCGAAGACCGTGCCTTGGCGCATCATGCCGAGGTCGTTGGGATGGCAGCCGTCCACCGTGCCTTCGCCGTCGTGCCCGAGCATGTCCTTGGCCTCGAGATAATGGAGCTTCGACCACTTCGCGGCGTCCTCGGCCTTCAGCTTCTGGTAGATGGAGAGCAGGATGCGCGCCTTGGAGGTCGGAGCCTGGCCGAACACGTTGCAGTCTTCGGCCAGCAGGATCGGCGTGTCCGGGCGTTTTTCGCGCAGGGCGCGGATGAAGGGCTCGGCGCGTTCGCGGACCAGATCGTCGTTCATGTTCCAGAGGCAGTCGAGCACATAGACCGAGGCGTCGATCTGGGTGAGCAGGTCGCAGAGCGCCATCTCCATCTTGCCGCTGCCGGAGAAGCCGAGATTGACCACCGGCGCGTCGAGCATGCGTCCGGCAATGGCGGTGAAGGCCAGGCCGGGGCGCGACGCGCATCCCCCGTGTGTGATGGACGTGCCGTAAAACGCCACCGGTTTCGTGATCCCGCTTGCACGCGGGGGCGGAGGGGTCAGCGTCTTTCCTTTCGGAACGCCCACTTCGATCATGGCGGTGCCGTTGTAAAGCGGCAGGTAGACGAGACATTCCGAGTTCGCCGCCAACGAGACGTCGACGGTGTTGGTGATGGCGGCCGGGCGACCGTTCTTGACGAAGCGCCAACCCTCGGGGGTGCGGCGATAGACGTCCACACCGCTCACCCCGGTGGCGGGCATGTGCGCCATCGCGAGGTTGCCGTTCCGCACCGCCCAGCGCACCTTGAAGGTGTCCGCGTTCGAGACGAACCGCAACGCCAGACCCGCCGAATGGTGGCTCAGTCCCCACACGCTCGAGGGAACGGTGGCTTTGGCGCGGGCGGGGAGGCGGTCGTAATACGACTCCGTGTCGCTGAAGGCCCGTCCCTCGATCGGCAGCGTCTGCCCGTCGAACCACACCGTCTTGCCGTCCGGGTCTTCGCGTCCTTGCAAAGGCGTGTCCGCATTCGCCCCGATCAGGCCCATGACCGCCGCACCGAATACCACCATCTTTCGCATGTTCATCTTTTCCCTTTCTGACGGGCTCCGGCCGTCCGGCTCAGGAGCCCAAGGCTTCTCCGATACCACCCACGACCTCGTAGGGCATTTCCAACGTCGCGATGCCGAGCTTGAACGGCGCGACGACGCCCTTGCCCGTGTTTTTCAGGCCGTCCATGAAGTCCACGTCGGGAAGAGGCGAGAACACCATCTGAACGAGGCCCAAAGGCAGCCGCAGGCACTGCGCCGCCTGCCAGGGCACCTCGGCGATCGCTTTTCCGGCACGCACCAGCCCCGGCGAGCTCTCCTTGGCGATGGCTGCGGTCTGAAGGGCGGTCGTCGGATCAGTGGCGTCCAGCGGCAGCGCGACCGTTAACAGGCAGGCCGCCGCAGATTTCCCATAGCTCGCACGCATGTTAACGGATTTCCCCTTTTTCTCTTCCCCGTCTCGCGAATCCATTTCACTGACACGCCTAGAATACAAAAAACGGCCGATCGCTGAAAGAAAGACCTGCGCGCTTGTGCGACCATGCCGGCCCTTGCTTCTCGGCCCTTCAGGCGCTATTCTTTCCGTGTTGACAGAAAACGTTTCGGCGGGTCGGCAAAAACAGACTAAGGCTAAGGGGGAATGGCCATGAGGACGAGCGTCGTTCAACGAATCATCTTCTGTGCGGTGTTCGCCGTCTGGACGGCGCGGGCGGCCGCGACCGCGGACTGCTATCAGATCCGCGGCGGCATCCCCAACAGCCAGTACTATTTCAAGAACGACACGGTGGGGAATCAGTACCTGTTTTTCATCGGCAACTCGGCCTTGGCAGGAACCGGCCTCAAGGACCAGAACCTGCGCTACTCCGCTCAGATGGTCAAAGGCTTCAAGAAGTATTTCCCTGCCGCGGGCATGAACGAGACGCGTCACATGCAGCCGGGCGGCAGCTGGTTCGGCCTGTACCGGTGCAGCCGCGGCCAGCCGGTCTTCGGCGAAGTCATCTGCAGCGGGCATCTGGCGATCCTCGATTTCGCGGCCGACGACCGGAACGTCGACCTCGAGCAGGTCAAGACCTCCCTGGAAGGCCTGGCCCGGCAGATCACGCTCTATCGCGCGACCCACAGCCGGATCTTCGTTTACACGCTGACCCCCGAGATGCTGCAGGCCTACAAGGCGGGGCAGACGCCGCCGTACATCACGGTCTGCGAGCGGATCGCGGAGCATTACGGCATCCCCAGCCTCAACCTTGCCAAGTACGCGGCGGACAAGATTATCGCGGGCGAAATCTCCTTTGAGGCCTTTTCGGCCGACGGCGTCAATCCGACGGACGCCGGCGCCAAGATCTACGCCGAGGCGGTCGCGGCTTTCACGGACGCTCTGATGACTGCCTATCCCGTTCCCGAGAAGCCTAAGCCGTACGTTCTGCCCGCGCCCCTCTTCCCGGAAACGGACGACAACGGTCGCATCGTCGCCTACGAGAATCCCCAGGTCAGACGATCCGGCAACTGGAAACCGGGGCAACCCAGCCCGATCGGCCCGTTCCGACATCTGCTCGTTTCCGATCAAGCCGGCGCAACGCTGACGCTGAAATTCAAAGGCTCGGAGATCGGCCTCATCGACGTGGTGGACAAAGACAGCGCGGACTACGAATATGCCGTTGACGGCAAGCCGGCACAGAAGCTCGCGGCGCCGAAGGGCGTGACCGGTCCGACGATGCGCCCGGTATCCCTCGCCAAGGGCCTCGACCGCGGTGCCGAGCACGAGCTGGTCCTGACGGCCGCTTCGGCGGGCGTGGCGCGGATGGGCGGCTTTCTCCTCAACGGCACGGTTGCGGACGCTTTCGCCGGCATGAGCACCTTGGAGCGGATCGACGCGATCTACGCGGCGATGGATCCGATCGCGTATCGCTCCCCGGCTAACCGCTTCGCGAACATTCCCAAGACGATGGGCAAATTGCGGGACGGCGGAGAGCTGCGCATGGTCCTCTTGGGCGACAGCATCATGGGTAACACCTCCGGCTCGTCGTTTGAATTGCTGCTCATGCGGGACTACCCGAAATGCAAAATCACCAAGATCGCCTCCCTGCGGAGTTCGACCGGCTGCAAGTACTACCGGGAAGCGAACCGCGTCCAGGACTACGTGCTGAAGCATAACCCGGATCTGTTGGTCATCGGCGGCATCTCCAACGGCGGGGACGCCGAGGCGGTGCGGTCGGTGATCCGGCAGGTCCGCGCCAAGAAGCCGGGCACCGAGGTCCTGCTGCTCACGCCGGTCTTCGGGTCGACGCGCGACGAGCACATTCGCACCTTCACGCGCGAGATCGACGCCACGACCAGCAATTTCCGCTACAACATGCGGAAGGTGGCGGCCGAGGAGACGTGCGCCTTCTTCGACATGACCGGGCCCTGGTGGTCCTACATTCAGGACAGCGGCAAGACCTACGGCTGGTTCATGGGCGACTCCGTCCACGCCAACGAGCGCGGCTGCCAGATCATCGGCCGCCTGCTGGAGATGTGGTTCAAGGAATAGCGGCATAGGAGCGCTCGGCCGGCATCCCCGCGCCGGGTGACTGTGATGACGATGCCTCCGCATGCCCATGCCGGGGGAGGGTTGCTTTTTTGACTGCGGTTCACACGGAAGACAACCTAAAGGAGATGTCATGAAAACACGCGTTCTGTCGGCCGATGCGAGAAAGACGTTCGCGGAGGTCGCGCTGGGAGCCGCTTGCGCGGCGGCCTGCGGGGCGCCGCTGGTGTTGCACGACCAGAACCCTGCGGCCGAGAAGGCCTGGTCGAGTCACGCGCTGCCCCTCGGCAACGGACGGCTCGGCTGCATGATTTTCGGCGGGCCTTTCAGCGAGCACGTGCAGTTCAACGTGGACTCGCTCTGGACCGGCGACGAGAACCCCTCCGGGGACTACAACTCCATGGGCGCGTATCAGGCCTTCGGCGATCTGCGGATCGAGATGGAAACGTCCGCCGCCGAGAGCGCGGGCGTCGTAGCGGCCAGCGATCACAAGCCCTACTATCCGGCCGAGGGCATCGTTTCCTCGACGGACGGCAACAAGGACACCAAGTGGTGCGTCGAGCCGCGGGGAACCCCCGTGGTCTGGGAAGCGCGTCTGCCCGAGCCCGCCGCCGTCGCCGCTTACACCTTCACCTCGACGCCCGAGAACCGCCCGGACCGCGACCCCAAGGCGTGGGAGCTTTCGGGTTCGGACGACGGCGCGGCGTGGACGCCCCTCGACCGCCGCGAGAACCAGCCCGCGTTTGCGCAGCGGGGCGAGACCCGATCGTTTGCGGTCGCTTCGCCGCGCGCCTTCAAGCGCTACCGCCTCAGCTTCCTGAGCAATCAGGGCGGCTCGCATTTCCAGCTCGCGGAGATCGGCCTGTCCGGAGTCGACCTCAGCCGAGTCGCGGCCCCGCCCGCGAACTATCGCCGCGCGCTCGACCTCGCCACCGGCCTCCACACGGTCAGCTTCGCCTCGGGGGGCGTGACGTACACGCGCGAGACCTTCGCGAGCGCGCCGGACCAAGTGATCGTCATGCGGCTCACCGCCGACAAGCCCGAAGCCTTCACCGGCACGGTCAAGCTCTCGGGCGCGCACAACGAGCCCGGCGGCCGCGACGCGAAAGGCCTGACGTTCGAGGGCCGTTTCCCGAACGGGCTCGACTACGCCGCCCGCGTCTTCGTGGAGGCCGACGGCGGCGCACTCAGAAACGCGGCCGGCGCGTACCGTTTCGAGCGCTGCGACGGCCTGGTCCTCATCCTCGGCGCCGCCACCAGCTACGCGCCGGACCACGCCCGCCACTGGAAAGGCGCGGCGCCCGCCCCCCTCGTGCGCGAGCAGGTCAAGAGCGCAGCCGACAAGCCGTACGACGAGCTTCGCAAAGCGCACCTTGCCGATGTCGCGTCCTTCATGAGCCGCGTGTCGCTCGACCTCGGCTCGACGGCCCCGGCGCAGCGCGATCTGCCGACCGGCGAGCGCCTTGCGGCCTATGCCCAAGGCGCGGCCGATCCCGAGCTGGAGGCGCTGCTCTTCCAGTACGGCCGCTATCTGCTGCAGGGCTGCTCGCGTCCCGGCACCCTGCCTGCCAACCTGCAGGGGCTCTGGAACGACAGCAACAACCCGCCGTGGCACAGCGACTACCACTCCAACATCAACATCCAGATGAACTACTGGCCCGCCGAACCGGCCAACCTCGCCGACTGCCACACGGCTTTCGTCGACCTCATCCGGAGCCAGCTTCCGGTTTGGCGCGCGGCCACGCAGGCCGAGAAGGAGTTCCAGACCGCGAAAGGCCCCGCGCGCGGCTGGGCCGTGCGCACGTCGCACAACATCTTCGGCGGCCTCGGCTGGAAGTGGGACAAGACCGCCAACGCGTGGTACTGCCAGCACCTCTGGGAACACTACGCTTTCAGCGGCGACAAGACCTATCTCAGCGAGACGGCGTATCCGATCATGAAAGAGGTCTGCGACTTCTGGCAAGACCAGCTGAAGACCTTGCCGGACGGGCGTCTCGTGGTGCCGAACGCCTGGTCGCCCGAGCACGGTCCGGACGAGGACGGCGTGAGCTACAGCCAGCAGATCGTCTGGGATCTCTTCAACAACACCGTCGCCGCCGCGGACGCGCTGGGCGCCGACAAAGCGTATCGCGACGCGCTGGCCACCCTGCGCGACCGGCTGGCCGGGCCGAAGATCGGCAAGTGGGGGCAGCTGCAGGAGTGGATGACCGACCGCGACGACCCCAAAGACCAGCATCGGCACACCTCGCACCTCTTCGCGGTCTACCCCGGCCGCCAGATCAGCGTGACCGCCACGCCCGGGTTCGCCAAGGCGGCCGCGGTCTCGCTGGCCGCCCGCGGCGAGGCGGGCGACAGCCGCCGCAGTTGGACGTGGCCCTGGCGCTGCGCGCTCTGGGCGCGGCTGGGTGAGCCGGAGAAGTGCCATCACATGGTCCGCAGCCTGCTCACCTACAACACGCTGCCGAACCTTTTCGCCAACCATCCGCCGTTCCAGATGGACGGCAACTTTGGCATCACGGCGGCGATCTGCGAGATGCTGGTGCAGTCGCACGCCGGCGAGATCGCCCTGTTGCCCGCCCTGCCGCAGGCGTGGCCCGACGGCGGCGTCAGAGGCCTGCGCGCCCGCGGCGGCTTTGAGGTCGACATGACATGGCGGCAGGGCAAGCTGACGTCGGCGGCCATTCGGTCGACCGCCGGCGCGCCCTGCACGGTGCGGTACGGGACAAAAACCGTGACCTTCAAGACGGTGGCTGGGCAGGGCTATCGGCTGGACGGGAATCTGGGCGGGGCGTGATCCGGCCCGCCGCGATCGCGGGGATCGTTTGACGAAGTCTCATCGACGCGCTGCGCGAACCGGGCCTCTCCTTTTCGGGGAAACCGCCCTGTTCAGAAGGGGTTGAGTGCGTATCGGGCAAACGGGCTTGCTATAGATTGTGACGGGTAGGGCGGTTTCCCAGAAATTGCCGCGGACGGTTCGGGGAACCGTCCTTGCCCCGGCGGCCGCTGCCGTGGTTACCGGGTTTGCACGCCCGCGCCGCGCAGGACGCTGCGGCCGCCGGCTTGCGGCCGGATCTGGATCTGTGTGCGGACGCGTTCCTTGATGGCGGGCACGTGCGAGATGATGCCGATCAGCTTGCCTTGGCGCTGCAGGCCCGCCAGCGTTTCCAGCGCCGTGTCGAGCGCCTCCTCGTCGAGCGTGCCGAACCCCTCGTCCAGAAAGAGGGAGTCCACCCGCAGGCGGCCGCTGGCCATGTTCGACAACCCGAGAGCGAGGGCGAGCGACACGAGAAAGGTTTCGCCGCCTGAGAGGTTGGAGGCCGCGCGCCGCGCGTCGCCTTGTTCGCGGTCGATCATTTCAGGCACGAGCGTTTGACTCGCCGGATTCCAGGTCATCTCGTAGCGGTCGCGGGTCATGCGGGCCAGATGCGGGTTCGCCACCTGCAACAGGCGGCGCAACGTGATGCCCTGCGCGTAGCGCTTGAAGCGCGCGCCGCTCTCGCCGCCGATCCAGCCGTTCAGGGTCTCCCATTTGGCGAAGAGCGCCTTCTGCGTTTCCAGGGCGTCGCCCTGTTCGCGTCGTTTCAGGATCGCCTCGTCATCCACGTTGATCGCGGCCTGAAGGTTTGCCGCGCCCTGCATCTGCGCCTCCAGCTCTTGCACTTTCGCCGTCAACTCGGACACCACCGACTCGAGTGTCCGGCCGGTCATGGTCTCGGCTTCCTTTTGACGCAAGGCCGCCTCGTTGTCGGCCAGCCGCCCCCGAAGGGCGTTGCCTGTGGCGGCTAACTCCTCTTTCAGCCGCTGGGCCTGTTCGACGTCCGCGTCGGTCCAGCGCGCCTCGTCCCATTGCGGCTCGTCGCTGAAACCGGCCGTTGCCCATTTCGCGGTCAGCTCGGCGGCTAGGGCCAGGGAGAGGTGGGCACTCTCGTCGCGCCTCGCCTCGGCGTTGCTCAATTCGCGGACGTCATTCTCGGTCGTGGCGCTGAGCTGGCTCTGCCGCATCAGCAACGCGTCGCGGGCTGTCCGCGTCGCCTCGACCGTTTGCCGGAGCCGCTTTTCCTCCGCGTCGGGATCGTCCGCAAAGAGCGCTTGCCGCTCGGAGGCCAACGCGGCCAGCGTCGCCGCGCACTGCTGCTGCGTCGCGGTGCGCCGCCGCACCGTCTCGGCCAGCGCGTCGAGCTGGACGAGCTGTTGGGTGTGCGAGGTCTCTTCGGCCTCGAGCCGGCTGTTGAGCTCGGTCTGCATCACCTCGAACCGGTTCTTCGCGGAGGTCATCGTCTGGAAATGCGTCTGGATGGCGGCTTCCTGCCGCCGGAAGGCGGACTCGGTCGCCTCTGCCGCCGCACGCGCGCTCGCGGCCGCTTGTTCCAGATGGTCAAGGGTCTGTTCGATTTCCTGCAGCCGCGCGTGCGCCTCGGCGAGCTTGGGCAACGGCGCACCCGTCGCGAAGGGATGTGACGTCGCGCCGCAGAGGGGGCAGCATTCGCCCTCTTTCAGCAGGGCGCGCTGCTCTTCGAGGCTCGCCATGCGGCCGATCAACGCCACATTCTCTCGCGCCCGGTCTCGCGCGTTTTCCAGATCGGGACGGCGCAGGGCCTGCTCTTGTTCCGCGCGCGCCTTCGCCGCCGCGGCCGCATCGCGCTTGCCGCGAAGCGCCGCGAGCGCAGGCGCGGCGGCTTCGTGTGCGCGCTCGGCCTCCCTCATTTCCAGCGCGGCCCTGACGAGGGGCCTTTGCCGCAATGCGGCGGTGAGCGGAATGCCCCCCGGTGAGGCGCTCAGCTTCTGGACGGTTTCCCGTTCCTCGCGCCAGGCGGCGAGCTTGGCTGCCCCCGCGCGGGCATCGGCCTGCGCGGCGTCCTGTTGGCGCAGGGCGTCGGCGCGCGCTGTCTCCGACGCCTTCAATTCGCTCGCCGCGACTGCGCGCCTCTGATCCAGCCCTCTCACCTGCAGCAGCAGGGGGAGCGCCTTTCGCAGATTCTCGAGCGCTACGCGCGCGGCGTCCTCGGCCTGGTTCACTTGCGGCGCGAGGGCGTCCCGCTGCGCCCGATGGGCGCTCAGGCTTTCGGCGCGCCCGTGCGCCTCCTTCGCGCGTTGCGCGGCGTCCTGCCGCGCCGCGGTCAGCCGGGCATAGGCGGCGTCGAAGGCGCGCGCCGCCTTGGCGCGGGCGAGCCGTTCCAGCGCGGGCTGCGCCCCCTCCAGGCGCGCGGCGTAGGCGGCCTGCTCGCCGAGCAGGTTCACGTGTTGCGCGCGCAGGGCCGTCAGGTTCTCCAGCCACGCGCGCTCCCGCTGGAGGCGCGCCGTTGCGGTCTCCAAGGCCTGTTTCGAGGCCAGCGCGGCGTCGCGGTCGCGGAGCAGGGCCTCGCGGGCGTCGGCGTTGAGCACTTGGATGGCGACCTGCTGCTGCGCGAGAAGCGCGGTCTTTTCGCGCTCCTGCTGGTAGCGTGCGAAGACCGCCGCGCCGACCTCCGAGTAGATTTCCGTGCCGGTCACCTGTTCCAGGATGTCGGAGCGCTCGTCGTCTTTGGCTTTGAGGAAGGCGTCGAACTGGCCCTGCGCCAGCAGCACCGAGCGCGTGAACTGCTCGAAGGTCATGCCCGTGACCCGGGCGACGGCGTCGTCCATTTCGGTCAGGCGTTCGCACAGCGTGCGTCCTTCGGGCAAGCGCGCCAAGGAGCGCTTGGCGGCTTGCAGCGCGCCGGCGGCTTTGCCCCGCGCGCGGTGCTGGGACCACGTGCAGAGGTAGCGCTGGCCGTTGGTCTCGAAGACGACTTCGGACATGGCGGAGCCCGCGCCGCGCGTCATCACCTCGTTGGTCTCTTTCGAGATCTTTTGGCGCACGGTTCGGCCGTAGAGCGCGAGCGAGAGCGCGTCGAGCACGGAGGTCTTGCCGGAGCCTGTCGGCCCCGTCAGCGCGAAGAGGCCGTCGCGGAAGGCGGGATCCTCGAAGTCGATCGACCATTCGCCGGCGAGGGCGTTGATGTTGGCGAAGCGCAGGGCCAGGATTCTCACGGTGCCACCTCCGACGCGACGCGTGCCGCGGCGAGGTCGTTCAGGAGCCCGGCGAACAGGGCGGCGAAGTCGGCGCGCTCCCCGTCGGTCAGGGACTCCTCGGCGAGGCGCATCTGGAAGACCTCGGCGGGGGTGAGCGTGTCGAGCCTGAGCGCTTCGGGGGCGTCGCGCCCCGACCAGGGGCGGCTAGGGCGGCTGTTGCGTCGCGTCAGAATCTTGACGGGGGTGTCGCGCACGAGAAGGGCAATCATGTCCCAGAACGCCGAGAGCTCGCCTTCGCCTTCGGTCACCTGAACGTCGACCCAGACCGATTGGCGGGCCGCGATCAGCTCCGAAAGACGCGTTTTGATCGCTTCGGGTGTCCCGCTGATCTGTTCCAGCTTCTGGAAGACGGGGACGGGCACGGTGCGCACCGCGACCGGGTCACCGGTCTGCTGGCCGAAGCTTGCGATCGCCACGGACTTCGCGCTTTGGGCTTCGGAGAAGCTCATGGGGAGGGGCGAACCCGCGTAGCGGCAGGCGGGGTTGCCGCCGACCGCCTGCGGCAGATGCAGGTGGCCCAGGGCGACGTAGTCGGCGGGCGGCAGCAGGTTGGCGGCGAAGCCGTCGAGTCCGCCGATGGCGCGGGCGCGCTCGGAGTGGTCGTCCGAGAGCTTCGCGCTGCTCAGGTGGCAGTGTCCCGTGAAGACGAGCGGCGCGTCGCGTCCGGTTTTCGTGCGCGAAAGGGCGCGGGCGGCTTCGGCCACGCGGGCGTAGTGGGCGCGGAACCCCGCCTCAAGTTTGGCGGCGCGCTCCTCCTCGCTCTCGCCCGCGGCGGCGCAACGCAGGTCGCCCTCGCGCAGGTAGGGCACGGCGCCGATCGCGAGGCCGTCCCCCGCTTCCGCGCCCGGCACCCAGACGACCTCTTGCGCGGGTTCATCGGCGGCCGCCCCGACGACGCGCGCGTTGAGGTGGACCAGCACCTTCTCCGGCGAATCGAGCAGGGTAGGCGAATCGTGGTTGCCGCCGATGACGACGACGGCGCGGCTGAGAGAGGCCTTGAAAACGTCGCCGAGGAAGGAGTAGTAGAGTTCGAGGGCGCGGTTGGACGGCGCGTAGGTGTCGAACACGTCGCCTGCGATCACCAGCGCGTCGGGCTGCTCCTCGCGCAGGAGGCGTCTCAGCCATTCCAGGAACTGCTCGTGCTCGCTGGTCCGGTCCTGCTCGTGCAGCTTGCCGCCCAGATGCCAGTCGGATGTGTGGAGGAGTTTCATGCCGACCCGTTGATGGAGAGGGGCCTACTCGTTGAGGCTGCCCTGATAGCGGCAACGGCGGACCTTCTGGATGGAGGTGCGCTCGAGGGGCTCGCGTTGAACGACGATTTTGCGCGGGTGCTTGTAGTCGGTCAGGCAGTCGCACTGCGCATGCACGCGCTCGCGGATGAGATGCTCGATCGTTGCCCACGGCGGCTCGGCGCCGTTATGCGTGGCGGCAACGGCCTCGAGATTGGGCGTGATGATCGCGCCGACGCGTTCGCCGGGGATGCCGCCGATCGTATAGCCGATCACGATCACATCGCCGATGAAGGCGTCGCGCGCGATCGCGTTCTCCACTTCTTCCGGGTAGATGTTCTTGCCCTCGCGGTTGACGATCAGCGCCTTCTTGCGTCCGCGGATGGAGAGATAGCCGCCGGCGTCGAGCGCGGCCAGGTCGCCGGTGCGCAGCCACTCGCCGTCGAACGCCTCGCGGGTGGCCTCGAGGTTCTTGTAGTAGCCCTTCATCACGATGGGGCCGCGGATCTGGAGCTCGCCCACGCCCTGCTCGTTGGCGTCCGCGATGCGCACCTCGATGTTGGGCAGCTTCTTGCCGATGGTGCCCACTCGCGCCTCGGTGAAGTTGGTGATCGAGACGACCGGCGAGCATTCGGTGAGCCCGTAGCCCTCCACGATCGGGACGCCCAGCCGGCGGAAACCCTGCAGCACGTGAATCGGGCAGGGCGCGCCGCCCACGATCATGAAGCGCAGGCGTCCGCCGAGGCCCTTGAGGACCTTTTTCCCGACCAGCCGTCCGAGCCCGAGCCGGAACAGCGTCTGCGAGACCCTGCTCTGCTGGAGCTTTTCGCTGATTTTCGCGAAGACCTTCTCGGCCAGCAGCGGCACGGCGATGAAGACCGACGGCCGCAGCGTCTTGATGTCGTCGCCGACGGTGCGCAGGCTCTCGACGAAGTACATGCCGCAACCCTTGACCAGCGGCACCACGAAATTGACGGTGAAAGAGAAGGCATGGAAGAGCGGCAGAACGATCAGGAAGTCGTCTTTGGCCGTGATCGCATCGCCGATGGCTTCGAGGCTGCCTAGCGCGTCGCTGCAGAAATTGATGTGGGTGAGCATCGCGCCCTTGGGCTTGCCCGTGGTGCCCGAGGTGTAGATCACGGATGCGATGTCTTGGGGCATGGGCTTGTGGGCGCCGTACCACTTGGCGGGCGCGTCTTGGACGCTCGCGCGCAGGGTCTCGTAATCGTAGCAGGGACGCCCCTCGATGGGGGCGAGCGGTTCGTTGCCGCCGTCCACCACCACGATGGCGCGGAGGCAAGGCAGGTCGGAGAGGACCGTCTCCAGAAGGTCGAGGTGACGCGTGTCGGTGAAGACGGCCACCGCGGTCGAGTCTTGCAGGATATACGAGACTTCGGAGGCGCGCAGCTTGGGGTCGAGCGGTACGACGGCCACGCCCGCGCCGGCGGTGGCCAGATAAGTCTCGATCCACTCCGGGCCGTTCTCCAGAATGACGGCAACGGGCTCTTCTCCGGGCTTCAGGCCGAAGCGGCTGAACGCTTCGGCCATCTGGCCGACGCCTCTGGCCAGTTCCGCGTACGTGCGGCTTTCCCACGTGTTGTTGCGTCGGTAGCGCAAGGCGATCGAATTGGGGAGCCTGGCTGCCGCGTCATCGAGCAAGGACCGAACGGTCATAAAACTCCAATAATCAAGGCGAACAAGAGCCACCAAATTAATGGATTTCGCCGTAAAAGCCAACCCTCAAATTGGGGGGGCCATTTTTGGTTTGTCAAAGGGGGTGCAGTGAATTATCTTACTGACCTGAAAGCGAGGTTTACGTGATTCTACCGGTTGTGACGTTCGGACATGAAATTTTGCGGCAGAAGGCCGTCCCCGTGGCCCACGTGACGGAGGCGCTGCGTCAGCTAGCCCAAGACATGTTGGAAAGCATGTATGCCGCCAAAGGCGTGGGGCTCGCCGCCGAACAGGTCGGTCACACCGAGAGCATTTGCGTCATCGATGTTCCGCACGACGCGGAAAAAGAGGCCTGCCGCGAGGAGAACGCCGCCATCGCCATGCCGCTGGTGCTCATCAATCCGGAAATCATCGCGATGGAGGGCAAGCAGCGCAACGAGGAGGGCTGTCTCAGCTTTCCCGACATCGGCGCTCCGATCACGCGCGCGGACAAGGTGACCGTGACCTACACCGACCTCAACGGCGTGCGCCAGACCCTCTCGGCGCGCGGCCTGCTCTCGCGCGCCATCCAGCACGAGACCGATCATCTTCAGGGCGTGCTGTTAGTGGACAAGATGAGTCCGATGCAGAAGATGTCCGTGGCCGGTCAGCTCAGGCGGCTGCAGAAGTCCGCCCAGCAGGCCTGACGGGGAGACGAATCCGGGCTTCCTGATTCGCGCGGACGCGTCGGTCGTTTGCGGTCGGCCGGGGGTGCTGCGCCCGTCGGCCACCCGTTTCTCGGGTAGCGCCGCCGGGCGTCTCAACCCCGTGTCGACGGACAGGGGGACAGGCGGGTCGCGCGTGGGGCGGGGCCGCTCAGCTTTACGATAGCCGGACCGTCGCGGCGGCGCTCCAAGGCACCTGTGTCGCTCCGCAGCCGGCGACCACACTGAGGTCGGCCCGCGTGTCGGGGCGGATGTTCGCGAGGTCGCCAGCGTCAAAGCCCTCGCCTTTGCGGGCGGCGCCGACGTCGTACCAGACGGCCTTCTTACCCGAGGCCCGCAGCGCCCGGTCAAGCGCCGCCACGAGGGGCTTCCACGGCGCGGACGCGGGGCCGTCCAGCAACACCTGCTGGTGCGCGGCGATCTGCGCAAGCAGGGCGTCGAAGCGGGGAAAGCCCGCGGGTAGGGCTCCGGCGGTCACGGCGGCGGGATCCACGAGGGTGAGGGCCAGGGCTGCGCCGTAGATCGGGGCCTGTTCGCCGAGCTCGCAGGGCTTGACGGCGATGCCGGAGGGGAGGCGCGCGGCGAGACCGACTTCGAGGGCTGGCACATAGAGATCCCAGTCGCGGGCGATGTTGCCGCCGATCACGAAGGCGTCCGCGCCGAACTTGGCGAGCCAAGGCGCGACGAACTCGGCGAGGTTCTCGCCGAAGGCGCGGTAGATCTTCTTGGCGGTGGCGTCGCCCTTGAGCGCGGCCTGGGCGATCTCCTTGCCGCCGGCGATCGTTTTGCCGGTCAGGCGCTGCCATTCGGCCACGAGCCAGCGGGTCGAGAAGAAGTCGTCCGCGATGCCGGTCTTGTAAGGCACATGCCAGAGTTCGCCGTCCGGCGGCACGTCGTCGCCCCGAGTCTGCGGGCGCCCGTTTTTGAGGAAGGAGGCACCGAAGCCGGTGCCGAGGGTGACCACCACCGGGCGCTGGAAGCCTTGGGCGCCGCCGCGGAAGTACTCGCCGAGGGCGAAGCAGGCGGCGTCGTTGTTGAAGACCACGGGCTTGGCGGACGAGTCGAGCGAGTTGCTGAGGTACTGGCGGAAGTTGACGCCGAACATCTGCTCGTACTTGTTCTGGAAGGGGGTGATGCGGCAGATGCCCTCCTCGTAGGTGAAGGGGCCGGGGATGGCGAGGCCCACGCCCTTGACGGCCGCGGGGCCGACCTTGGCGGCGCAGGCGCGGATGGCGTGCTCGAAGACCGCGAGCACGGCTGTGGGGTGCACGTGGGTGTCGAGGTGTTCGCGGACGGTGCTGCCCTCCAGCATCTCGAAGGTTTGGGTGTCGACCAGGTCGAGCGTGATGTGCGAGCCGCCGACATCGATGCCGAGGTAATAGGTGGACGTCATGGG
>Ga0116170_10003458_pt1 | contig 14757 bp, 16 predicted proteins | sample AD_JPNHW1_MetaG_FD_89797 | JGI IMG/M metagenome (GOLD analysis project Ga0116170, IMG submission 89797) | Active sludge microbial communities of municipal wastewater-treating anaerobic digesters from Japan - AD_JPNHW1_MetaG | ecosystem: Engineered > Bioreactor > Anaerobic > Digestate | place...
GGAGCTTTCCGATCTCTTTCATGATGTACTTTCGATTCTGCTCAGTCATAGTGTCAGTTCTTAGCCCCCCGAACATTTTACATTTGCGTTTTGCCGGCCCGCGCGCTGGCCTGCCCGTCGTACATATTCTGGCAAAGCAAAAGCAAATAGTTCATTAAGGAATAGAGACAAAGGCCATGTGATGCCCGCTAAAGCGAGATACGAAAAATAACGGTCTCTTCGCAAATTCATGTGGGTAATTGAGCTTTCGTCTCAGTGAGTCCTCTGTGCGCTTCTAGTGCCTATGTGCCGGCGGTTCGTTGGCTAATGGCTAATAACCAGTGGCTAACGACGTTTTTCACCACAGAGACACAGAGGACACAGAGCACGCACAGAGCGTGCCAATAACTGAACGAACTGAGGATGGACACAAAAATAGCTAGGATAGGAGCCAAATAACAAGCCTATGGAAAACCTGGGCTTAAAGGAGGGTGAAGAAGTGGAAATCGAGATCATTAAATCAAATGCAGATAGAATAGTTGGCCTTCTTAAGGACGTCGATATCGATTCAGTTGATCTTCAACATGCTGCAAGAGATATCTGGGTGAAAAATATTGTATCTGATTGATACCAACATCTTTCTGGAGGCAATGCTTCAGTGGCGACACAAAAACGATTGCCAAACGAGATTATCGAGCCAGTCGTCGAAAGTATCTGCGGCTTTCTTGCCTGGTGGGAGTGTTTCGCCCGCATCCCGGCCCGTCCGTCGTGCAGCCAAGCACGGCGTCCTAGTCTTCTAGCCTTTGACTCCGTCGGCCCGCGTCAGGAAGCCCGCCCGAAGGAAAATAGGGTTCTTCGCTATTTCCTGAGGCTAAACTGAGTTACTCTGTCTAACAGGCTTATTCTCATCTCTGTGCCTCTGTGGTTTTGTTCAGTAGCATTAGGCTTAATTGTTGGCCTGGCCAACCACAGAGACGCAGAGACACAGAGGCAAAAGAACCATTTCACCACCCACGGGGAATGGCGAGGAGCCGAAAATAGGCCCGCCGATCAAAAGCAGCTCCTTTCAGAGCCGGTCCGGCAGAGGCTGGGCCGTCGCCGCGGCGGGCGCATGGCGAGCCTGAAATCAGCTTCAGCCTTCCAGCAAAAACTCCTGAGGCCATAGCCCATCTTCTTTAGCGGCGGCCTCCCTGGCCTCGAAGCGGCTGATGATCATCTCATCGACCTCCGAGAGCCTGATCTGGAAGACCTCGGCCAGGATCTCTTTGGCTGTCTGCAGCTCCAGGGCCTTCGCAGAGTGGTGCACCGGCTTATTCTGCGGCCTGATCAGGTGTTCTAGGACTTTTGCCATGATAGGGTAGTAATGCGTGCAAGGTTAAGTACCTTGGCCGGAAAAAGATAACAAGACGTCATTTTATCATAAAGGGAAAAGGTGAATAACATACAAAGAAGCGAATGAATCCTTCTTGCATTTTCGAAGGAGGTGCTTGACCACACCGTTATAAGAATCAGCATGGTCCGCAGAGCAAGCGTTCTTCACGGTACCGCCAGCATCCTCTCAATTGCCTTCCTGGCCCGCGAGGCGATCTTCTCCGGCACCTCCACCCTCGGCTCCAGAGTTTCCAGCGCCCGCCGCAGCTTGGCCATATCCGTCTTCTTCATATTCTGGCAGATGGCGCTCTCGCTGAGCGGGTAAAATTCCTTATCTGGATTCTCCTTCTGGAGCCGGTAGATCATTCCGACCTCCGTGCCGATGATAAACTCCCTGGCAGGGCTCGATTTGGCATGCTTTCCCATACCGGCCGTGCTGTATACGTAGTCTGCCCGGTCGATCACCTCCGGGCGGCATTCCGGGTGCACCAGCAGCTCGGCCTGGGGATGCTCGGCTCGGGCAGCCTCGACCTGACCCACTGTGAGGTGGTCGTGCACATAGCAGTAGCCGTTCCAGGGAATGATCTCTTTATCGGTATGGCGGGCCACGTAGGCTGCCAGATTTCTGTCCGGGATGAAGATGACCTTCTTCTCGGAGAGGGAGTTGACAACCTGGATGCCGTTGGCTGATGTGCAGCATATGTCGCTCTCCGCCTTGATCTCCGCTGTGGAGTTGACGTAGCAGACCACCGCAGCATCGGGATGCAGGGCTTTTAGATCCAAAAGCTCCTGGGGAGTTATCATGTGAGCCATGGGACACCAGGCCCCCTTCTCTGGCAGGACAACCCTCTTATGGGGAGAGAGGATGGCAGCGTTCTCCGCCATGAAGTCCACTCCGCAGAAGACGATTACCGGCGAGTCCAGGCGGGCAGCCGCCCGGGATAGCTCCAGGGAGTCGCCCACCAGGTCGGCCACATCCTGCACATCCGGGATCTGGTAGTTGTGGGCCAGGACCGTGGCCTGGCGCTCCTTCTTTAAAGCAAGAATATCATCTATCATAGCGATCGAATTGGCCCTCCTTTGAGGAACTATTATATCAATCTTTTTAAATAGATATACTTAATAGTATTAGTCTTATTAAACTAAAGTTGATTCAGATATGCCCTATATGCCCTGATTGTGCTTAATTACATCTCTTCTGCAATCTGCCGGGCGCGTTTCAGGGCGGAAACGGCATCCTCCCTCTTGAAGTCCCTCTTCTCCCTCTCCAGAAATGCGCGAGCGGCCTCTAAATCTTTCTCTGCAACCAGTCCGGCGGCAGAAGACAGCATCCTCTCATAGCTTCTCTCTGGAAAATAGAGTGCAGACGCACAATGAAAGAGCCTCTCCTTGACGGCGGCATCAATCACGCCTTTCTGCCAGGCCAGATCCAGGTTGAAGCGAATGTTGACCAGCGGCTCGGAGGTTGGAGAGAATGTGAAGGGATCAAATGTGAGCGCCACCTCGTCATCCGAGACCAGCCTTCCGCTGCGATAGGCCTCATAGATCACGCCCATGCCCTCCATGCCGTAGACATCCAGCTCCGAGGCGCGCAGGGCTCCCATGCTGCAAGCCCCCAAAACGCGGGCTCCCGCCTCCAGGGCATAGAGAACCTCCTTGTGAGCCACAGAGCAGTCCTGAAAGAATACTCCGTCTATCAGGCAGATGATCCTGGCTCCCTCATGAGCCGCCCGGTACAGGTCGCCTCTCTTGGCCGGCGGCCGGAAGTCGGCTTCCAGGATCTCCCTGGCCTTATCCGGAGAGAGGCTTGGCCCCAGGAAGACGACGATTTCTGCGGCGAGCAGCATCTTTGCACCTCTTTCCCACTCTCTCCGGATCAACCCCCGCAATCTCCAGGCCAGGCACAATGACCCTCACCACCGGCAGGCCGATCTCCTCGCGGGTCAGGTCCACCACAATGGCCCTATCCATGCCCGCCTCTTCGAGCTTTGCCAGCATGTGGCCAATGTCTGCCAGGAAGTCGTCGCTCTCAAAGGAGGGAATGGCGGCAAAGCTCTTCCTGTCGGTCGCCTCAAACCAGTGCTTGTTGATCCTCTTGGTCCGCTCGTAGCCGATCTGCCTGCGGAAGTCGGCCTGGGTGGTATCCTCCCTGGCCCCGTGAATCTGGGTGAGGCGGCTCTGCGCCACCTCCGTCAGAGCCCGCAGCACTGCCACTTTTGCGCTGGTGTGGGTGCCCATGCCCGTGGTGAGCAGGATTGGATCGCGCAGGCGCACATCATCGGAAGCAGCAGCACAGGTGGCCACGCCGATATCGCTGGTGATGTCCCTCAAATAGACGTCCACTTCGGCGGCTGCGAACCTGTCCAGCAGGTCTTTCGCCCTGCCGTCGCCGATGTCGGTAACGAGCGGGCCCATGCAGCGCGAGGCCTCCACCAGTGCCCAGGCATCCCTTTCGATGACCTCGGCCAGGCCGTGAAATACCGCCTCCTCAAGAGTGTTGCCGGAGGCCAGGCCGCTGGTGTTGGTCCGGAAGAGACTCTTATAGTCCGATGAAAGGGGATGAAACACGGCATTGGCTGGGACCAGGATCTCCTCGTCATTCATGATATCCCAGCCCTCCGTCCAGGGTATCACTGCGTCCAGGGCATCCGCCTGCGACCTGGCGGGAAGGATCAGGTCGCGCGGATCAAGGGCGCTCTCATCCAGGCGGGAGAAGCTGGCCAGCATCAGCTTTCTGTCCCGCACCTCTCCTGAGTAGCGCTCCAGCCCCTCCATCACTGCCGAGACCCTGGCTTCGGTGGGCGTGGCCCCTTTGCCGTTGTAGACGGAGACCGCTCCGCGATCGGCCATGGGCCGGATGGAGGAGAAGACGGGAATTCCTATCCTGTCCAGGTTGGTTATATCCGCGACCCGGGTGATTCCGGCTGCGGGCAGCTTGGCCTCTGCCAGCCGGAGCGTCTCCTCAGGAGCAAATGCCCGGTGCGTATCGTCTTTGTACCTCTTCAAGCAGGATGACAGCTTCATCGCCAGGCCATGCACGGCTATGGAATAAAATCCTGTTGGCGGCATCGGCAGCGTTCCGCCTCTCCCCTCCTCGAAACATCAACTCAAGGATTGGGAAGGAAAGGCAGCCTGTCCTTCTTTCTGTAGGCCAGCGCCTGGCAGGTGGCTATCAGCCGTCCGTCCTCTCCCCGGACTGTGATCTCGCAGGCGGCAATCTTCCGGGAGGCGTTCACCTCCAGCCCTTCAGCCTGGAGAAGCTCCCCCACCCTGGGCGCATTGATATAATTCATATTCACGCTTATGGCCACGGCCACCGTGCCGTGCGAGTTGACGGCCAGTTCGAAGGCGGCATCCACCAGGGAATAGATGGCTGCGCCGTGGGTCATGCCGAAGAGATTGTTCATCTCCGGAGCAGTCCGCATCTCCAGGAGGGCGCGCCCCTCCTCAAGTGCTGCAATCTTGATGGCGAACATCCGGGCATATGGCTCCTCTTCAAAGTGTTTTTGCAGGGCAATCAGGCATTGGTCCAAAAGCATCAATCCTCCTTGCGGCTATTTTCTCGAAACAGTTATATCTGCTCCGCCCGATGGGATGCTATATGCCCAGCTCCTCAGCCAGCAGGCCGTCTGGCAAGCCGGAGCCGGTCTCCATTGAGGTGAGCGGCAATTCAGCTTCCATTGTCCTCACCCAGGGTGCCATTAACATCTGGTTCGGCAAAAAAATTGAAAAGTCTCTGGTGTCGCAGATCTTCCTGATAATCTCCAGGATTGACGGCACGGCGGAGCATGAGAAAGAGGTCATGTGCCCCTTCGAGCAGATCAGCGAATATGAGAACAACGGCTACATCCTCACCTCCTACGCCAGGAAGAATGAGATGTACAGGGCCATATTCGTGGTTCCGTTTTCCAATTCGCGAGCGCTGGAGAGGTTCATGGAGTCGATCACTGAGGAGACGCAAAGGGAAGACGTCAAGATCACCCTGTACTGGCGAGGGGGAAAGATCAGGATGAACCTGATGAAGGAGGAGCTGTCCAGGCTGAGCTGCTTTGGCGTCTTAAACACCATCTACAGGGAGGAGCAGTCATGAGATTTGCAAGCTGCACAGAGAAGATAGAGATTTCAGGAATCAGGAAGTGCTTTGAGGGAGCCGCCCCCGGATCGGTGAATTTGGGGCTGGGCCAGCCGGACTTCGATACTCCGGGACACATCAAGAGGGCGGCCATCCGGGCCATTGAAAAGGGGCTGACGGGCTACACCCCCAACTGCGGCCTGCCGGATCTGCGGTCGGCCATTGCCGAGAAATTCAAGAGGGAAAACGGCATCGAGTGCTCTCCTGAGGAGATTATGGTGACCAGCGGGGCAAGCGAGGCCCTCTTTCTCATCATCGCCGCCCTGGTTGATCAGGGCGACGAGGTTATCATCGGCGATCCGGCCTTTCTCTCCTATGCCGAGCTGACCAAACTGGTGGGAGGCCGGCCGGTGAGCGTTCCCCTGGACGGAGATCTGCGGCTGTCCCCGCAGGCCGTGCAGGAGAGGATATCCGACAGGACAAAGCTGATCATCGTCAACTCCCCGGCCAATCCCACGGGTGCGGTTCAGACGGCTGATCAGATGAAGGCCATCGCCCAGATTGCTGAGGACAGGGGCATTGCCGTTCTCTCCGATGAGGTCTACGAGCACTTCATCTATCGGGGCAGGCACGTCAGCCCCGGACGGTTCTCCGACAATGTGATCACTGTCAATGCCGTATCCAAGACCTATGCCATGACCGGCTGGAGGCTGGGATATCTGGCGGCCAAAGGCTGCGCTCTCGAGCAACTGCTCAAGATCCACCAGTATGTCCAGGCCTGCGCCAGCTCCATCTCCCAGGCGGCTGCCCTGGAGGCCATCTCCGGGCCGCAGGACTCTGTGGCGCAGATGAGGGATGAGTTCCGCTCCCGGCGGGATCTGCTGGTCAAAGGATTTCGGGAGATGGGCCTGCCTCTCACAGAGCCGGACGGGGCCTTTTATCTCTTCCCCAATGTGGGCGATGGCGATGCCGTCTCGGCCCGCCTGGGACAGGCCGGGGTCATTGCCGTGCCGGGATCGGCCTTCGGTCCGGGGGGAAAGGAGCACATCAGGATCTCCTATGCGGCAGCAAGATCGCAGCTTGAGGAGGCCCTGCGGCGGATGAAAGACATCCTTTAAATAGGAGAGTCGCATTCGCCCTCTGGAGTGATCAAATGAAGGAGCAGGTTGAGGTCAGAGAGCTGAAAGAAGGAAGGTACGTCATCATCGACGAAGAGCCCTGTATCATCAAGAGCATATCCCATTCCAAACCCGGAAAGCACGGCAGCGCCAAGGCCAGGGTGGACGCCATCGGCATCTTCGACAACCAGAAGAAGTCAATTGTGCAGCCGGTTACCACCAAGATCTATGTGCCCACCGTAGAGCGCAAGACCGGCCAGGTTCTATCCATCGGCGACACATCTGTGCAACTGATGGACCTGGGCAGCTATGCCACTGTGGATGTTCCCATTACTGCGGACCAGAAGGAAAAGGTCGAGGAAGGAAAAGAGGTTGCCTATCTCTTCGTCATGGGCAGGACCAAGCTGGACCTGCGCTGAACTCTTTTTCCATCCATTTCCTATTCTTTTCCAATTATGTTCCAGAGGGGCGGCTTTGCCGATGCTTGCTGTGAGATAGAGGACGCCAGGTATGCCGTGTTAGGCTTGCCCTTCGATGGCACAGCATCCTTTCGATCCGGATCGAGGGACGGGCCGGATGCCATCCGCGCCGCCTCCTACAATTTCGAAAGCTACGACTATTATCATGATGTAGACCTGGCCGACCTGGACATCTGCGACCTGGGCAACATGGAGCTGGGGGCGGACCCGGCCTATGCAGAGCAGACCATCAAAGAGGGCATAGCCTTGCTGCCTGACGGTGTCGTGCCCATCTTCCTGGGCGGGGAGCACTCCATCACCCCGGCCATCGTCGAAGCTCTGATGAAGAGAGGGCGGGGCGGGAATAGAGAGAGCTGCAGGGGAGGCAGGAATGAGGAGCCCGGCAATTTGGGTGTGCTGGTGTTAGACGCTCACCTGGACCTGCGCGACGAATACGGCTGCACCCGCTACAGCCACGCCTGCGCCAGCAGGAGGATTTTGGAGGCCGGGGTGAAGGCTTATGCCTCCATCGGCATTAGGAGCGGCAGCCGGGAGGAGTTCGAGTTTGCCGCCAAAAACGAGATCAGCTTCTTTACGGCTCGCGATGTGCGGGAGAAGGGGATCGACTCTATCCTGGACCGGGCCCTGAAAGGCCTGGACTGCGAGCGGCTTTATCTGTCCATCGACCTGGATGCCCTCGACCCGTCGTTTGCCCCGGCGGTGGGCAATCCGGAGCCCTTCGGCATCACCTCCTGGGACGTATTGAGGGTTATACAGCGCGTAGCGCCGCAGGCGGCGGGCATGGACATAAACGAGTTGACGCCCGCCTACGACCGGGGCGAGACGGCGCTCCTGGCGGCCAGGCTCGTCCGCGAGTTTTTGGCGGCGAAGGGGATGAGGGGGAGATGAATGATTTTGATGAGTTCTGTCGGCGAGAAGGGATTTAGCCATCTTTATCGGGAGTTAAATACTAGTAGTTGCAAAATGATGCTCTCACAGAAGAGACGATTAATGGATCTAATGAGGAGTAAATAAATGGACGGCAGCTTTGTGCTTCCTGGAGATGTGGTGGGCTCGACCGAGGAGTATGTGCCCGGCGACTGCACCTATGCCAGAGGTGGATTGATCTATGCAAATACCGCCGGCCTGGTCAAGATCGATGCCAGGTCAAGGGCGGCGAGCGTCATACCCAAGACCAATGCCCCGGTCAGGCTCAGCCAGGGCGATATAGTAGTAGGAGAGGTAATTGATCTCAAAGACAGCCTGGTGATTGTATCCCTGGCCTTTAAGAAAGGGCATGAGGACCGGCCCCTCTCCGATGAAGAGGCGACGATTCATATCTCCAATGTCAGAAACTCATATGTCAAGGACCTGCGCCATCTCTTTTCCATGCGCGACATACTCAAGGCCAAGATCATCGACGACCGGCAGATGAGGCTCACCACCAGCGACGAGGACCTGGGGGTCATCAAGGCCTACTGCAACCGCTGCCTGACCGGCCTGGTCAAAAAGGACAGCAAACTGGTCTGCCCCAATTGTGCCGCCACGGAGACGAGGAAGATGAGCTCCGCCTATGGGCTGGGTGTGGTTTAGATGAATCTGAAGATCATCAGCAAGACCGATAGCCAGGCGGTGATCGAGTTCGTGGGCGAGGGTCACACCATCCTAAACCTGCTGCGAACAGAGCTGCTCGCGGATGAAAGGGTGCTGATGGCCACCTACGACACCAAATTCCCCATCATGGACAACCCCATCTTCCGGCTGACCACCAAAGGCGTCGATCCCATTGTGGTCCTGAGAGAGGCCACAGGCCGCATCATCAGCCAGTGCCGGGAGTTCTCCGGGCTGTATGCAGAGGATGTGAAGTAAAGGCCCTGAAAACAAAACATACTTTTTTTATAAACAGTTCTTTTCCCGGAATTGGTCAGGAGGATGAGCTATCCTGGGAGGGCACAAAGGCCGCAATCCCGGGATCCCTGATGACAGAGGTTAGAAGCGATACCCTGCCCTGCGATGCTTCGCAGGCATAGGGCCGTCTTCAGGCCATGCTCAGGGCAACTGCCGCAATGACAGTCAAAGCGGCGAAGGCTAAGAAGAGCTCCGGGGCCTCAGGCATCATGCGAACCTGTTTTTCCATTCCGGGGATCCACTTGGGATTGTGGATCGTCACCCATTCAATCCATTTCTCGTGTTGCAGCATTGCATCCAGAATTGCAGGTGCCAATACCTAGCGAAGAGCCAAAAAAGGAAGATCGCGGTTCATGGGATACTCTGGAAATTCTGCACAGCCTGCTTAACTAGTCATGACAAAAGAAATATATATCTTAAGTTCAGTCTATTTCAAGAGGTGATGGGGGCCATGTATCGACAGAGACATTAATCCCTTCAATGATGCACCTGTCACCCATTCACCCCTTTTTCGCGGCTATAGTCTCCAGTTGCCCGACTGGACCCGGATCGATTCCTATCCGCTTCTCAGTCCTTCAGCCCTTCCATGGTCACTGAGAATACAGCTTCCCCGTCCGGCAGATTGGGCGAGTCCACCAGCTTGGCAATGCGCTTCTCTCCTTTGGACTTTCTCAGGTACAGCCGGAAGGTGGAAGTATGGCCCAGCACATGCCCTCCCACCGGCTTGGTGGGGTCTCCAAAGAACGTGTCCGGCTTGGCCATCACCTGATTGGTCACCAGTATCAGGGCATTGTTGAGATCGCCGAACCGCATCAGGTCATGCAGGTGCTTGTTGAGCTTCTGCTGCCGGTCGGCCAGAGTGCCGCGTCCTACGTACTCGGCACGGAAGTGAGCTGTAACCGAATCGACAATGAGAAGCCTCACCGGCCTCTCCGACTCCCTGGTCTTCTCAGCGAGTTCCATGGCGCTCTCCGCCAGCAGTATCTGGTGATTGGAATTGAAGGCCCGGGCCACGCTGATGTTCTTCAGGAAATCCTCGGCATTCCATTCGCTGCCATCCGGGGCGGGCGGCAGGCCTCTGACCATCTGAGCTATCCTCTCCGGTCGGAAGGTGTTCTCGGTATCGATGATCACCGCCGAGCCGTTCAGGCCGCCCATCTCTTTGGGCAGTTGCACATTGATGGCCATCTGATGAGCCACCTGGGTCTTGCCTGAGCCGAACTCCCCGTAAAGCTCCACAATGGACTGGGTCTCCATGCCGCCGCCCAGGAGTTCATTGAAGCTCTTGCTGCTGGTGGTGACCTTTCCCACCAGTTTTCTCCTCTCCAGGATCCGGTCTCCCGTCTCAAAGCCGCCCACATCAGCCGCTTCTCTGGCTCCGGCAATTATCTTGGCTGCCGTCGCCTCGCCCACCTCTGCCGCCGCCACCAGCTCGCCGGGCGATGCCACGGCTATGGCCTCCACTGAGCCGAATCCCGCCTCGCGCAGCTTCTCCGCCGTGGCCGGTCCAACCCCCGGCAGGTCCTCCAACAATTTCGTAGCCATTTTTTTTGATCCTCTTTTTCTTATCCTCAGATGTTGCCCTCTTAGCTTAACAGCTTTATCCGGGCGGGGCGAAAGTAATCAAAGTCTTCCATCCGCAGGACAGCTCCAGGCCCTCATTCCAGCCCTCTTTGACAAGCGCGTCGCTGATCTCCGCCAGGTATCCGATGTCCAGCCCTTGCAGCTTATCGGCGTGCTCCCCCCACAGAGCCACTTTGATTCTGCCCGTATCATCGGAGACGTAGATGCTGGCCACCTTTCCCGTCCGGCCGTCCTCCCTCTGAAACTCGCGCACCTCGCCGATGCCTGTTACATAGCCCCGGACGCTGTTGATGCTGCCTGCGGAAAGATCGGCAATGGGCGTGGTCTTCTCGGAGTAGCTTATCTTCTTGTCGCTCTTTTTTACAGTGCTGTAGCTTCCCGTGGACAGCTCCAAAGATCCATACCTCTCCCGGCAGGAGGCGTTGACCACCTCCAGCGTCTCCCCCTTCGCCAGGTCCAGATCAGCCTGCTCGTTCCAGAGGGTCAGCCTGATCTTGCCGGTCTCATCCCCCAGGAGGACGGCTCGCACTTTTCCCTTCCCGCCGTCCTTGCGGTCGAACTGCTTGGCCTGCCCAGGATCCAGTACCACTCCCAGGAGGCTCACATCCCCCATGTCTCTCTTCAGATCCGAGATCCTGTAGGGCTCGCTCCTGGGCACGATGTCAAGATCGACCTCTTCCAGGCCGCCGCCCCGGGAGAGGCTCACTTCGGTCCCATTGTAGCCCTCTTTGGCCACGCCTCTCACCTTGAGGCACTGGTCCACCTTGAGGTCCCCGGAGCGAATCAGCTCTGCCGTCTCATCCCAGAGGGCCACTCGAATCGATCCCGTCTCGTCGGCCAGCACCATGTTGGCCACCCTTCCCTTGGAGCCGTCCGACCTGGGAAACTCCCGGACGGTGGAGAGGGAGATGACCCTGCCCTGGAAGATCACATTTCCCATCTCCGGCCTGATGCTCCCGATCTTGGTCAGTACTTCGACGGTGCCCAGGTCTCTGGCCACCAGCATGGCTGCCGTCCTGCTGTCGCACAGGCCGGCCATGAGGGCTACCTTCTCCTCCACCCGGAGCATGAATTCCTCGGGCGATATCTGATCCGCCACCTGGCGGTAAACCTCAAGAACCTGCTCGTCCATCTCCGATCATCCGTTGGCCGCAATTCTCTCTTCCACGTACTTCAGATAGGGCGCATTGCAGGAGGCCAGGAAGGCATTGCAGACCTGGACGGGGCTGCCGTCCGCCAGTATGGTCCCGTTTTCCACGAGTATGGCCCGGTGAGATACCTCTTTTACAAAATCGACATGGTGGCTGACCAGGAGGATGGTGGTGCCTAACTCCGCATTGATCCTCTTCATGGCATTGGAGACCTCTCGGAGTGTGATGGGATCGATGTCCCCGAAGGGCTCGTCCAGTATCACGATGCTGGGACGGGCGGCCAGCAGTATGGCCAGAGAGGCTCTGACCCTCTCTCCTCCGGAGAGCTGCTCAGGCAGCTTCCAGAGCACCTGGGAATCGAGGGAGAGCAGCTTGAATAAGGGTTCTGCAAACTTCTGGGCCTCGGTGGAGGGAAAGCTGGGGAACAGCTCTTTGAATATGTCCCTGGTTAAGCCCAGGGCTTCCAGAGCCGCTTTGGCATCCTCCTCGGACATATCGGTCATGGTGTAGATGGCATCCAGCACCCTGTCGGATATCCCCTGCTCTTCGGCGATGGCCCTGGCATACTCTATCACATTTTTGCCCTTCAAACCCAGTTGATAGGCGATCTGGTCGATGATGGTCTCGCCGGCGAAGAGGGCGAACTCCTGATACATGACTCCCAGCGTTCGCCGCACATTCATCCTGTCCGGTGAGTAGGCCAGGATGTCCACCCACCTGCCCTCATGGCGATAGGAGACGCTTCCCTCATCCGGCAGCCGGACGCCCTGCATGATCTTCAGCAGGGTGGTTTTTCCTCCGCCGCTGCTTCCTATGATGGAGGTGATCTCTCCTTCGTTGATATCCAGGTTGAGGTTCTTCATGAGCAGGACGTTAAGGACCTCTCCGGTGCTGATCAGGCAGCCCCGTTTGGAGAGGCCCCTGACTTTGATGAGGGGAGCAGCATTGGGGTGGGCGGCCAGGGGCGTCATCTCTCCTATGCCGGCCATAAACTCTCTTAGCACCTCATCGGGTTTGCCGTCGGCTACGATCTCCCCCTGCTCCAGCCAGATCAGCCTGTCTGCCAGATACTGGTGAATCTCGGGCAGGTGAGAGACCACCACGATGGTCAGCTTCAGCTCCCGGCTCACATTCTTGATGGCGTCCAGCACCTCCTGCTTGGTGGCCGGACAGGCCATGGTGGCCGGCTCATCCAGCAGCAGCACCCTGGGCTTTTTGGCCAGTTGCCTGGCAATGATCAGCCTCTGCTTCTCTCCGCCGCTGAGGATGGTGGCCAGGTGATTGGCCTTCTTCTCCAGGCCCACCAGGCGCAGGTAGTACATGGCCTCCTCATATACCTCGTCGTAATAGGAATTTTCCGGAATGGGCAGCACTTCATAGCCTGTGATTCGGGAGTGGACGCGCCTCACCACGTTCTTCAAGGCGGTCTCCGTCCAGAGGGCAAAGTCCCTCTGCAGGTGTATGGCGGTCGTGGCCATCTGCTCCCTCTTTACCTCCGGGGGGCTGTCGGGCGTTATGGTGATCCCGTCCATGATGATCCTGCCGGAGTCGAAGTCCTCCATGCCCCTCAGGATCTTCATCAGAGTGCTTTTCCCCCCTCCGCTCTTTCCCACCAGCCCCAGGATCTCCCCGGGCCCGGTGGCAAAGCTGATTTTCTTCAGGGCTACGATCTCCCTGTCTTTGAGCCTGTATGACTTGGAAAGATTCTCAATCTGCAGCAATGCCTGTATCCTCCTGTGTTCCTGCCATTCTATCTCACTTTGGTTCCTGTCTGCACCGGACCGTCCGGTCTGAGCAGCACCGCGGCTCCGCCCACGTCTGCCGCTAAAAGCATGGCCTGCGACTCTATGCCGAAGAGCTTGGCAGGCTTGAGGTTGACCAAAACCACCACCTGTCTTCCTACCAGCTTGTCCGGCGGATAGGAAGCTGCAATCCCGGCCACCACCTGGCGCGTCTCGCCTCCTATGTCAACCATGAGCTTTACCAGCTTATTCGAGCCCTTGACGGGCCCCGCCTCCTTTATCTCTCCGATGCGAATGTCGAGAGCTGAAAAATGCTCGTAAGGTATCTCCGCCTTCTTCTCCGGCTTTAAAGCGGCTTTGCCCCCAACGGTTGCTTTCTTTATCCTCTCCTGGAATATGGCGTCCAGCTCCTTGACGGCTGCCTCCTCCAGGCGGGAGAAGAGTATCTCCGGCTTGCCCAGGTCCGCTCCCTCTCTGATGGGGACAGTAGCCTCTGAAAATTGCATGTCCGCCACTTCGCCGGTCAGGCCCAGTTGCCTCCAGGCGTTCTCCATCTTGGTGGGCATGATGGGCTGCATGAATAAGACCAGTGCCTTGGCGATCTGCAGACAGCTCCTCAGGACCGATCCCGCGGCGGCGGTGTCGCTCTTTACCAGCTTCCAGGGTTCATGGCTCTGGAAGTAGATGTTGCCGTAGTCGGCAAGGCTCATGATGCTGTCGGCCGCCTTCTTGAACTCGTACTCCTCCAGGGCCGCCTCAACCTCCTGCCGTGTCTGCTCGATCTTGGCCATAACCTGGGGATCGATCTCGCCCTGGGGTACCTGGGCGGAGAAGTTCTTGACTGAGAAGGTGAGAGCCCGGTTAAGGAAGTTGCCGAAGGCACCCACCAGCTCGGTGTTCACCTTGTCGGCGAATATCTTCCAGGCGAAGTTGACCTCCTTGTTGTGGGCGGTGTAGCTGGCCAGGTAGTAGCGCAGCAGGTCGGGATGCAGCCCCCTCTCCAGGTAATCGTCCTTGACCCAGATGACATTGCCCCTGGATTTGGAGAACTTTTTATCGTCGATCTTGAGCATCCCCGAGGCCACCACAGCGGAGGGCAGGGTGTAGCCTGCGCCTTTCAGCATGGCCGGCCAGAATATGCAGTGGTGGTAGACGATGTCCCCGCCTATGAAATGGATGATCCGCGCTCCGTCCATCCAGTAGCTCTTCCAGTCCTTGCCGTGCGAGGCGCACCACTCCTCGGTGAAGGCGATGTAGCCTATGGGCGCGTCCACCCAGACATAGACCACCAGGTCTTCGTGCCCCGGAAACTTGACTCCCCAGGCCATGTTGCGGGTGATGCACCAGTCCTTCAACTCCTGGCGCACCCACTCC
>Ga0116170_10003463_pt1 | contig 14750 bp, 9 predicted proteins | sample AD_JPNHW1_MetaG_FD_89797 | JGI IMG/M metagenome (GOLD analysis project Ga0116170, IMG submission 89797) | Active sludge microbial communities of municipal wastewater-treating anaerobic digesters from Japan - AD_JPNHW1_MetaG | ecosystem: Engineered > Bioreactor > Anaerobic > Digestate | place...
CCGGCCGCTCCGCCGCCTACCGCACCGACGGCCAGCAGGTGTTCTTCAAATACGCCGACGCCACCGTGGCCGACGGCTGCAACTGGCGCCTGACTCCGCAGTTCGACTACCGCGTCGGCTCCTTCGGCCTGGCCGGCGAGTACGTCGTCTCCTCGACCGAGCTCCGCTCCGGCGCCGCCACCGCGACGCTGGCCAACCGCGCCTGGCAGGTCAGCGCCGGCTATGTGCTCACCGGCGAGGCCTCCTCCTTCTCCGGCGTGAAGCCGCGCAACTCGTTCAACCTCGCCGACGGCACCTGGGGCGCCTTCGAGCTGGTCGGCCGCGTCTCCGGCTTCCGCGTCGACGACGACGCCTTCCCGCTCTTCGCCTCCGTCGGCAGCAACGCCAGCGAAGCGACCGCCTACGGCGTGGGCTTCAACTGGTACCTGAGCCGCAACCTGAAGTTCTCCACCGACTTCTACGTGACGGACTTCGGCTTCGCCGACTCCGCTCCGGCCTCCTCCTCCTCGGCGATCCTGCGCCAGGACGAGCAGGCGCTGATCTCGCGCCTACAGGTCGCCTTCTGATAGCCGGCCAACGCACATGCCGATCCCGAGGCTGTTCCCCCGGGATCGGCGTAAAGTCGGGCCAAGCCCGACCGATGTGTTTATCCTCCTGCACCGCGGCAAACGGTCGGCGGATCAAACACCCAACAAGAGGTCGAACCATGCGATCCGAAGCTCGGAATCACGGTGATTGTGAATCATGAAGCCGGATGAAATGAGCTCGTTGATTCTCGTCTATCGCCTGGACTGGGTCCTGTTCGCCACTGCCGTGCTCGGCAGCACGGCGTTCATCCTCAGCAGGGAGGGCGTGCGCAAGCTCTTCGGGCGCCGCGCGCGCCAACAGTGGTACTGGATCGCGCTCGTCGTGCTCGCCGGCGGGTTCGGTGCGGAGCTGCATTCCTACTGGATTCAGCATGAGCGGCAGCCGCAGGCCGAGACCAATGCGATCACCTACGCCTTCGAGATCGCCCTCGACGACCACGCCGAGGTCGACGCGGGCACCCCTCCGTACCACCCCCGCCGCGAAGCGATCGAGACGACCGGGCGCGCCTGGATGAAGCTCAACCCCGATCTGGACGGGCTCGCCACCTACCGTCCCCTCCCCGACGGCACCTGGCAGCAAATCCTCAATATCCACAGATACAGCACAGCCCACGCACAGGCATCGGACTGCACGGACGACTCGCAACTCCTCCAGAGAGCCTGGTCCGGCGAGGGCGTCTTCGACTCCGGCTCGCTCCTCACCGAGGGCTGCCGCCGCGTGCGCTCGCTGCAACCGATCCGCGATAAGTCGGGCCGCACCGAGGCCGTGCTCGAGGTCAAGTTTTCCACTGCACGCTGGACCTCCGCGATCCTGCGCGGCCGCCTCTTCACCTTCGTCCGGCTCTACATTCTCACCGCCATCATCGGCGCCGCCGTTGTCATCAGCCGACAGCGCCGCCGCTTCCAGGAACACCTCCTGGAGGAGGAGCGCCGGCGCGATAGCGAGAACCGCTTCCGCCAGCTGTGCGAAAACATCCCCAACATCGCCGTCCAGGGCTACGACCGCCAGCGCCGCGTCACCTTCTGGAACCGCGCCAGCGAGACGCTCTACGGCTACACCAAGGAGGAGGCCCTCGGCCGCGCGCTGGAGGATCTCATTATCCCCGCGGAGATGCGCGCCGGCGTGATCGCGGGCATCAATCACTGGTACGAGACCGGCACCCCGATCCCCGCCGGCGAGCTGGTGTTGCGCCACAAAAACGGAGGACCGGTCAGCGTCTTCTCCAGCCACGCCATGCAGCGCGACAGCCGCGGCGAACCTGAGATGTACTGCGTCGATGTCGCGCTCACCGAGCGAGACCGGGCCCGCACCGCCCTCGCCACCAGCGAAATCAACTACCGCAACCTTTTCGAGTCGATCCCCCACCCCCTCTACGTCTTCGACCACGAGTCGCTCACGATCCTCGCCGCCAACCAGGCCGCCATGACCTGCTACGGCTACACCCACGAGGAGTTCCTCCGGCTACACGTCATCGAGCTCCCCGCCCCGGACCAGGTCGAGTCCGTGCTGAAGGTCATCCGGACACATCCCGTCGGCGCCGATTTCGGACCGGCCGATTCGAAACACCGCCGCAAAGACGGTCACATCTTCCTCTGCGAAATCTCCTCCCATGCCCTGTTTTGGGCCGGTCGCCGCGCCCGCATGGTCCTCGTCCAGGACATCACCGAACGCCGCGCCGCCGAGCGCCGCATCGCCGGCCAGGCCGCCCTCCTCAACAAGACCGTCGAGGCCATCGTCGTCATCGACCTCGACCAGCGCATCACCTTCTGGAACCAGAGCGCCACACGCCTGTTCGGCACCGAGTCCGCCGACATGCGCGGCCAGCACCTCTCCGAGCTCACCACCAGCGGCCACCCCGTGCAGGAAGCCTTCGCCCGCACCTTCGCCGAGACCAAGCAGGACTGGCGCGGCGAAATTCGCACCGTCGACACCGCCGGCAGGCCCCTCTTCCTCGACGTCAGCATCGCCGTCGTCCGTAGCGATGCCGGAGCTCCGACCGCAGTCCTGAGCATCACCACCGACATCACCCTCCGCAAGGCCCTCGAGGCGCAGAGCATCCAGACCCAGAAGATGGAGGTCCTCGGGCAGCTCGCCGGCGGCGTCGCCCACGACTTCAACAGCATCCTGATGGCAATGACGCTCCAGCTCGACGTCCTCGGCATGGACCAGCGCTGCCACCCCGCAACCAAGGGCATGCTCGGCGACCTGAAGGCCATGATGCAGCGCGCCGCCAAGCTCGTCGACCAGCTCCTCCTCTTCGCCCGCAAGCACGCGATGGAACTGACCCCGCTCGAGCTCAACAAGGCGCTAGACGATGTGCTCAAGATGGTCCGGCCCCTGCTCGGCCCCAACATCGCCCTCGAGCTCACCTCGGCCGACCCCGAGCTCTGGATCGTGGCCGATTCCTGCATGATCGACCAGATCGTGCTCAACCTCTGCGTCAACGCCCGCGACGCCATGCCCCAGGGCGGCACCCTCGCCATCGGCATCGCGCGCATCCAGCTCGACGAGGCCGCCGCCCGCACCCAGCCCCAGGCCAGCCCGGGCGCCTTCGCCTGCCTGTCCTTCCGCGACACCGGCTGCGGCATGAGCACCGAGGTGATCGCCCACGCCTTCGAGCCCTTCTACACCACCAAGGATGTGGGCAAGGGCACCGGGCTCGGCCTCTCCACCGTGCACGGCATCGTGCACCAGCACCGAGGCTGGATCGCCGTCGAGAGCACCGTGGGGGTTGGCACCGTCTTCCGTATCTACCTTCCGGTCTCCGCTGTGGCGGGCACCGCCACCGCCGACTCCGGCGAACGCACGCTGCCCATCGGGCAGGAAACCGTCCTGCTCGTGGAGGACGACATCGCCGTGCGGCGCCTGTGTTCGCTCATCCTGGTCCGCCTCGGCTATCGCGTAACCTCCTGCGCCGACGCGCAGGAGGCGCTCGCCCGCTGGGAGGAGAACCCCGGCGCTTTCGACGTGCTTCTCAGCGATCTGGTCCTTCCCGGTCCGATGAACGGCCGCGCCATCGCCGCGCAGCTTCGCGAGGCCCAGCCCGCCCTGGGCGTCGTTCTCATGAGCGGCAACAGCGCGGAGATCGCCAAAGCCGGCGAGCTCGGCGACCAAGGTTTCTTCTTCATCCAGAAACCCGTCGACTCCGAGGCCCTCGCCCGCGCGATCCGCCAGTGCCTCGAGTGAGGCGGGCGGGCGGCGCCCCGGTCCGGGATCGCCACCGGGCCTTTCCACGGGCGCCAGCCGCGCTGGCCATCGCGAGAGTCCCGAGCCGGTTCCCGAGGCGGGTGTCATTGCGCGTCCGCCACCGATCAGGAGGGCACTTCATCGGCGAAGAACCGTCCGCCGGGCCGTTTGCCGGAGCACCGGAGCCCCGCAGACGTATCCATCTTCCGTACTTCCTCGTAGGCCCTACCGTTCCGCGCCGTAGCGCCCTACGGGATATAGTCCTAAGCCCCTAGCGGCTCGGGGTTTTCCCTAGGACCTAAGCATCCCCCTTAGTTGCGGGAGGAAACACCGAGGTTTTTTTGACGTGTTTCTACAACCCCAAAGCGGCCGGACTTCTAGACAAAGCACGGTGTGCGGAGCAACTTGCGTCATCGATCAATGGTTGCACCGCAAAAGGACACTATGAACAAGTTTACGGATACCCGCCACTCCGGACTCACGCTCGTCGAGGTCATGGTCTCCGCGGTCGTTATGACCGGCGTGCTGCTGGCCGTGCTCGGCTCGGTCGTCCAGTCCTACCGCATGAACGAGGACGCCCGCCGGCAGGACCAGGTGCGCGCGGTCCTGCAGGCATTCGTCGACGATTTCATGTGCGCGAAGATTCGCGATACATCGAAGGCGATCACCCCGTTCTTCCAGGTGTCGTCGGCGCCCACCGGCGTGGGCCTGAACTGGACGGACTCCGGCGGGACCACGAGCGTCGGCACGGCCGCCGGGCTCACATTCAAGCTGGGCGGGGCGAACGCCCCGGAGGTCCGGATCACGCGCTGGGTCCGCGAGATCGACGAGACCAACACCACCGGCACGCCGGATTTCTCCTCCGCCGATAAGTCGGCGGTCGGCCGCGAGATCGTGGGCCAGTTCACCGCCACCTACACGGTCAACCGCCGCACCCATGTCGTCACGTTCAACGCGATCCGAAGCGATGTCTGAGCCTCTCCTCCCATGAAGCACATGAACCTGCCCCTCTCCGAGTCCTCCCGCCGGTTCCGCTCGGGATTCACCCTCACCGAGATCATGATCGCCGGCTCGATCGCCCTAGTGGTGATCGCGGCGGTGCTGTCCATCGTGCTGGCGGTGACCAAGTCCACCCGCAAGACCGAGTTCCTCGCGGAGGCCCTGCAGAACAGCCGCGAGGTCCAGGAGTTCCTCAAGCGCGAAGTCTCCAGCGCCATCAAGAAGGACTCCATCGCCAACGGCCTCGGCCTGTCCTTCGGAGAGCCGAACGGCTCCGGGCGCTACGCCCGGTTGTCCTACCGAGTGCCGGTCGGCAATCCCCTCAGGATCGCCGCCAACGCCGCCAAGGGAAGCAGCACGCTCGTCCTCGCGACCCCGGCCGATGTCGCCGTGGCCGTCGGCGATTACGTTGTGATTTCGGTGCCGAACACCGGCGATCGCCTACGGGTCGTCTCCGTCACCGACCCGGGCAAGGGCGCAGATCGCGATGTGACCGTGGTGCTGTCCAAGAAGATCGAGGATGCCACCGATGGCGAGAAGATCGACATCGAGGCCAGCAAGACCATCTACGTCTCCGTCTACCGCGACCGCAAATTCGAGGTGGTCGACCCCGGTGCCGCCGACGTGACCTCGCTGCGCTGGTGGGAGAACGCCTCTGACAACACGACGGTGCGCACCCTCTCCACTCAGGTGGCAGCGGCCGCCCGCTACATGTTCGAGCCCATACCCAACGACCTCGGAACGGCCAAGCCCGAACTCGAGCACGCCGTCCGCTGGCATTTCACCTATCAGGGAAGCAGCCCGGTCACCGGCCTGCTTCCGGGAAGCGAGCCGTTCTGGAACCGCAACGAGACCGAGGGCGTGCTCTGGGCCCGGTCCGGAGATCCGGAAAACTATACCGGCTACTCGCGCATCGACGATAAGACCACCTCGATCGAGACCACGACCACCTCGACCACCAAGACGACGACCACCTCGATCAAGACCACGTCGACCACCAAGCCTTCGACCACCTCGACCAAGAAACCCTCCACCACGTCCACCAAGAAGCCGTCGACCACCTCGACCAAGAAGCCGACGACCACCTCGATCAAGACCACGTCAACCACCAAGACGACGACCACCTCGATCAAGACCACGTCGACCACCAAGCCGACGACCAAGCCGCCGACCACCCTCCAGGACGGCTGACCGTCGCGGAGCCCTCACACCCCATCTACGTATGCGCACACAAGACAAACACGGCTCGCTACCGGTCACACTGCTCTTTTCCTTCGTGCTGCTCGCGATCGTGGTCGGACTGCTGTCGCTGAGCGTGAGCAGCTTCCGCCTAACCTCACGCAACGAGTTCCGGGCGCAGGCGCGGACGATCGCCGAAAGCGAGCTTGAGCACATCTACTACCTGTTCAAGGACGCCTACAGCGGCGGCGTGAAGGCGGCGAGCATGGTCGCGAACATAGCTGGCAAAGGCGTAGTCGACGCCGCCAGCTCACCGTCGACAAACCGCCAGCCCTATCTCACGGTCCACCGCCCCCAAGGGTGGACGGTCCGTCGCTCGATGCAACGGATGGCGAGCTTCGATGGTGTCGACGCCGAGTCCGGCGACGAGGGCACGACCAACTACTTCGAGGTGCGCGTCGAGGTGATCGCGCCGGCGGGCAGTCCTTGGAAAGGGCAGTCCATACGCTACGCGCGCCAGTTCTCCTCCTGCAGCTCGGTCGTCTTCCAGAAGTGCATCTTCTACCAGGGCGATCTCGAGTTCGCCCCCGGCGGCGATATCGAGATCACCGGCGACATCGTCTCCAACGGCAGCGTCTACCTGGGCGCCAGTCCCTCCGGTTCGCTCACATTGAAGGGTAACGTGACCTACCTGAAGGGTTACGGATTCAACACGAATCCGGGTTCCGATGGGCTCTTCGGCACGGCAGACGACTCCGGAGTCTACTCGACCTACCGCAAGCCCGACACCCCAGCCGGCAGCACCCTCACCGCCCCCACCTTCTCCTACAGCCAGGCCCAGCAGCTCAAGGAAGCCGATAGCGCCTCGAACTACCTCGGCGGCCTCGATGCCGTCGCCCTCCAGGGGGCCTATCCCGACCTCTTCCCTACGGTCAACGACGTCTATCGTTCGCTCATCGTACCGCCACCCTCCGCCGGTAACACCAACGAATACACCGACCCCGCCACCCTCACCGACTCCCTCGCCGCAGGTGCCCAGCGCTCCTACAACACAGCCGGCATCATCATCACCGTCGACACGGGTGGCGGCATCACCATCACCGACAACAGCAGCGGTTCCGCCGTCGATGTCACCGCGAAACTCTCCTCCGTCGTCACCAAGGCCGCGACCGATGTCTACGACATGCGCGAGGGCCGCAACGTGACGATCACGGAGATCGACGTGGGAAAGCTCAAGGATCTGGTCGGCACCGGCAAACCGGGCTTCAGCAGCTTCAACGGCATGGTCTACGTGAACCTCAAGAAGGGCACCGCGTCCACCCCGTCGGCCGTGCGCCTGACCAACGCTCCGGAGCTCCCCAAGAGCGGCAGCGACGGCAAGGGCGGCTTCTCCCTCGTCACCAACGGCGGCCTCTATGTGAAGGGTGACTACAACACCACGGCTCTGTCCGACGGCTCCACCGCCAAAGCGATGCTCATGGCGGATGCCATGACCGTCCTCTCGGCCGACTGGAACGACGCCAACGCCGCCAACACGGATGTCACCACCCGCAAGGCCACGAAGGACCTCACGATCAAGACCGCGATCATGGTCGGCAGCACGCCGGCCTCCGCGTCGCAGTTCAGTGGCGGCGCGCAGAACCTGGTTCGTTTTCTCGAGGACTGGAGCAGCACGACAACCGACCCGCGCACGGTGACATTCAAGGGCTCCTTCGGCCGGCTCTTCGACTCGAAGATGTTCTGCCGGCCCTTCCAGCAGCCCGGCACCGTCTACATCCAGCCCAAGTTCCGTAAGTACGATTTCGATTCGGACCTGCGCAAGAAAGACGGTCCGCCCGGCTCGGTGAAGAAACTCCGCACGGCCCGCGGCCGGTTCTATCAATGGTAGTCTCCGTCCAGACCGGCGTGCCGGATTGCCCGCCCGCGACCGCCGACCGTGATCGCGTCGACCCAACCAAGCCCTGGCTCGGGATGGTGCCGGATGCCGCCGCGCTCGCGCCGCTCGACATCTTCGACCCCAGCCAGCACGAGCGGCAGTTCCTGCTGCTGCGCGTCGCCCGCCTGCTCCGCCGCGGCACCCTGCGCTTCGACGATCTGTACGTCGGCCGCGAGACGCCCGATCCTCAGGTCACCGCCATCATCCCCGCCAAGAACGAGGTCGCCACCATCGTCCGTGTCATCGAGGGCTGTCGCCGCTATGCCGGCACCGTTCTCGTGGTCGAGGGCGGCTCGACCGACGGCACCGCCGAGGTCGCTGCAGCCGCCGGCGCCCGCGTCATCCGCGATCCCGGTCTGGGCAAGGGCGCCGCGCTGCGCTGCGCCGTCGAGTACGTGGAGACGCCCATCTGCGTCTTCATCGACGCCGACGGCTCCCACGATCCGATCGACATCCCTCTTCTCGTCGCCCCGATCGAGGACGGCACCGCCGACCACGTCGGCGGCTCGCGCCTGCTCGGCGGTTCCGACGAACTTCACGGAGGCGGCGACGAGTTCCTGCGCCTCGCCGGCTCGGCCTTCATCACCTACCTGATCAACCGCCGCTACGGCACGAAGCTCTCCGACTCGCAGAACGGTTTCCGCGCCATCCGCACCGAGGTTTTCCGCAGCCTCGGCCTACGCTCGCGCCACACCACCATCGAGATGGAGATGATCATGGCCACGCTGGCCGCCGGCCACCGCATCGCCGAGGTGCCCACCCACGAACGCCCGCGCGCCGCCGGCTTCTCGAAGATCTCCCTCTCCAGCCCGCGGATCTGGCTGGCCTACGGCTGGGCGCTGCTGTCCGGCCTGTGTCACCGCCGCTCGCCCGCACGCCGGTACAAACCTTTCGCACGATGAAAACCGATTTCGATGCTATCATCGGCGTATGGGACGGTCATGACGCCGGCGCGGCGCTGATCGTCGACGGACAAGTCCAGATCGCCCTCAACGAGGAACGCCTTTCCGGCCGCAAATTGGATGTGGGTTTACCGACCCGTTGCCTGGAGGTTCTGCGCAAGCAGGCCTCCGGGCGGCGGGTCGCATGGGCCGTCTCCACCTCCGACCCCGCCAAGACGCTCACTCGCCTCGTGCCCGGACTTAAAGAGCGCTACTACAAGGTCCGCCGCCGGCTCACGCAGCCCGGTTCGCTCACCGGCCTCACCCAGCGCGCGAAATACTCGCTCACCCAGCTCCCCACCGGCGCAGCTTGGAAGGCCTGGACCCGCCGCTGGTTCGCCGCCGCGCTGAAGGTCCCTGCCCGATCCGTCTTCCTCGTCGACCACCACGAGGCCCACGCCGCCTCCGCCGCGTATTGGCCGGAGTGGGGCGAGGACGCGCTCATCGTCACCCTCGACGGCATCGGCGATGGCGCCTCCGGCTCGGTCTGGCGCTGGCACGAGGCCGGGGCGCAGCTCGAACCGCTCGTCTCGATCCCGGGCTCCGCCTCGTTCGGCCTGTTCTTCGAACACGTCACCAACGAGCTGCAGATGCGCCCGCTCGAGGACGAGGGCAAGGTCATGGCGCTGGCCACCTTCGCCGCGGACCTGCCCGCCGAGACTAACCCCTTCCTCTCCTGGTTCGAGCTCCGGTCCGACAAACACGGGCACGCGAACATCGCCTGCCGCATCCCGCCGGCGCGCATGGCCGCGGAGGTCGCCCGCATCGTCTGGTGCACCCCGCGCGAGCAGGTCTGCCGCATGGCGCAGCAGACCCTCGAGCACTTCATCCCCGCGTTCTTCGCCCGCTGGGCGGAATCGACCGGCGTCCGGAATTTCGGCTACGCCGGCGGCGTCGCCTCGAACATCAAGGTCAACCGGCTGGTCCGCACCGCGCCCGGCATCGACCGCCTCGAGGTCTGCCCCGCCATGGGCGACGGCGGCCTCGCGCTCGGCGCGGCACTGGCGGTCTGGCGCAAAGTCGCGGGGACGCGCCCGGCGCCATTCTCCGATTTCCGGCTCGGCCCCGAGCACATCGACCTCGGCGCCGAGGCCGTTGCCGTCGCCAGGGATTCCGGCGCCGTCCTTTCCCGCCCGCCCGACATCGCCGAGGCCGTGGCCGATCTCGTCGCCGAAGGCGAAGTCGTAATGTGGGCACAGGGCCGCATGGAGCTCGGTGCCCGCGCACTCGGCGCCCGTAGCATCGTGGCCCGGGCCGACAGCATCGCCGCGCGCGATGCGCTCAACCTGCGGCTCAAGCGCCGAGTCTGGTTCCAGCCGTTCTGCCCGACCATGCTCGAGTCGGAGGCGTCGCAGCTCCTCGCCGACTTCCGCGGTGAGCGCGACGTGAACCGGCACATGACAAACGGCTTCCTCACCACGCCGGCCGGCCGCGAGGCGCTCGCAGGAGCCATCGGCCCCGACGGCTCCTGCCGCCCCCAGATGGTGGCCGACGACTCGACGGACGCTTGGGCTCGGATGCTTCTCGCCGTGAAGGCGCGCACCGGCGTCGGCGCCGTCATCAACACCAGCCTCAACGTCCACGGCAAGCCCATGCCCGACTCCGCCGAGGCCGTGGTCGCCGCCTGGCTCGAGAGCGGTGTGCGCCACCTCGCCCTCGGCTCGGTCCTCCTTTCCAAAACCAACGTCCCGGAGCATGTCCCAGTCCCCACCTGACGCCGTCTCTCCCTCGTTCCCACATCCCACCGCCGAGCACCGCTGGCCCCGTCGCGCCTGGTACGCCTCCGCGATCGTCGCCTTCTGCGCGGCGATGCTGTGGCTGAGCTGGACCGTGCTCGCCCTCGACGTCGAGGCGATCCGCTCCCAGATACCGGTTACGACAGCCTGGGCGCTGCACGCCTGCACCGTGCTCGGCATCGCCGCCCTGTGGATGCTCCGCCCGCGGCTGTGCACCGTCTTCGGTCGGAAACACTGGCTGCGCGCCGGGCTCCTGCTCGCCCTCGGCTACGCCGCCTGCGGGCTCGCGCCGAAGATCAACCGCATCTTCTACGACGAGCATATCTACATGCAGATCGGGCAGACATTCGCCCACACCGGCCGGCTGGAGTACGCCAACTACGCCCGCGTCGAGTACGGCCAGTTCGAGATGAACGAGGCCTGGGTGAACAAGCAGCCCAACGGCCACCCCTATCTCCTCGGCTGGTGGTTCCGGCTCTGGGGCGCCTCCGAGGCCGCAGCCCACCAGCTCGTCCGGCTCGAGGTAGGCCTCGCTCTCGCACTGCTCTTCCTCGGCCTGTCCGCGATGCACGTCCGCATGCCCGACGGCGCGCCGCTGGCCGCGGCGTTGGCGCTGGGGCTCACGCCGCTGGTCCTCTGGTGGGGCCACACCGTCGCCGTCGAGCCCGCGACACTGTTCTCCACCGTCGCCGCCATCGCAGCCGCCTGTCTGCACGCCGCCCTGCGCGACCGGCGCACCGGAGCCGGCTCGCCCGCCGGGGCGACGCTGCTCGCCGCGGCGTCCGCAGCGGCCGTCTATTTCCGTCCCGAATCGCTCCTGGTCTTTCCCGTGGTGGCGCTGCTGCTCTACGCCGCCGACCGGCGCTTCCTGCGCGACCGGGCGACCTGGGCCGCGCTCGGCCTGGCGATCGCGCTGGCGATGCCGCAACTGCTCCAGCACTGGTCCGTGCGCACCGAGGACTGGGGCGCCGCGGACGGCCGCCGTTTCGACACCGGTTACCTCGCAAAAAACCTCGCCAGCAACCTCGGCTACTTCGTCGCCGGCCGCTGGTTCCCGCTGGCCGGCACGGTGCTCGCGCTGTGCGGCGCCGGCTGGCTGGCGCGGCGCAATCTCCGGCTCGGCCTCGCCGCCGGCGTGTGGTGGCTGATCGCCTGGGGCATCTTCGTTCTCTTCTACGCGGGAGGCTACCACTACGGCGCGAGCTCGCGCTACGCCGTCGTCTCCGCCGCCCCCGTCGCCCTGCTGGCCGGAATCGGCGCCGCGGCGCTCTGGTCGTGGCTCCGCCGCCGGCCCGCGCTCGCCGGCGTGGCCGCAGCGGCCGTGCTGCTCAACTGGCTCTCGGCGATGAGCTACGTGCCGACCCTCGAGCGAGAGTCCTGCGAGGCCCGCGCCGACATCGACTGGATACGCGAGGCCGCCCGCGAGCTGCCCCGCGGTTCCTTGGTCGTCTGCTCAAGCACCGGCGTATGGGCCATGCTCGGCTGCAACGCCGCGCAGCCCGGTCCGGTCGATCGGCTGATCCGCGAGGAGATGCCGGAGCTCGCCCGCCAGTATCCGGGCGGCATCTACCTGCACTGGGACTACTGGGCCAACGCCCAGAAGGACATCGCCGAGACGATGTCCGACCTCGTCCGGTGCACGGACGGGAAACCGGTCCGCGAGGGACGTTTCGAGAACTACCGCTTCGTCCTCTACCGCCTCGACCACGGCCCCGTGCCGCCGATGCCCAACGGCCTCCCGCTCCCCGACGAGGCACCCGAGCCCGCGCCGGCCGAGAATCCGGCATCCGAGGCGCCATGAGCTCCCCGTTCTCGTGGTGTCGCTTCGCCGGCCGCACACTGGCGGCCGCCCTCGGCTGCGCGGGCCGGCCGACCAAGCTCGTCTTCGTCGTCACCAGGCGCTGCTTCTCGCGCTGCACCTACTGCGACATCTGGAAAACCAAGGACACCCCCGGCGCCCTCGCCTCCGAGCTCACGCTGCCGGAAATCTGGCGCCTGGCCGCCGCCAATCCGCAGCTGCACTGGATCGACTTCACCGGCGGCGAACCCACCGACCGCCCCGACTTCTTCGAAGTCGTCAAGGCCTTCGCCGACAACTGCCCCGACCTCCTCCTCGTCCACTTCCCGACCAACGGGCTCGCCACCGAGCGTATCCGCCGGACCGTCCTGCACCTGCACGAGACGATCCGCGCCCGTCTGGTCGTCACCGTCTCGATCGACGGCCCGCCCGCCCTCAACGACCGCCTGCGCGGCATCCACCGCGACTTCGCGCACGCCGTCGCGACCTACGCCGCCGTGCGCGCGCAGATCGGCGCCCGCAATACCTTCGTCGGCCTCACGCTCCACGCACACACCGGCTCCGCAGGCCTGAGCTCCGCGCAACTCGTCCAGGACACGTTCGCCGCGGTGAACACCGAACTCGAGCGCCGCGGCGAGGCGCCGCTCGACTGGGCCGAGCTCCACGCCAACATCCCCCATTTCTCGCAGCACTACTACGGCAACACCGCGTGCGCCGGGACCGACGGCTTCGGCGGACCCGCCCACCGTCAGGAGATCGCCGAGGCGCTGGAGACCCTCGCCGCGCAGCCCAAGGCGCACACCGCGCTCATCGCGCGCGCCGTCGAGCGCATCTACCGCCGCGAAGCGCGCCGTTACCTCGCCGGCGACCGTCCCGGCGTGCCGTGCGCCGCCCTCCAGACCACCGTCCACCTCTCCTCCCGCGGCGAAGTCTACCCCTGCTCCATCTGGGACAAACCGCTGGGGAACATCCGCGACCACGGTTTCAGGCTGCAGCCGATCGTCGAGGCTGCGCGGCAGGTCGGAGTGCGCCGGACGATCACCTGCGGCGGCTGCCCGAACTGCTGGACTCCCTGCGAGGCCTATCCCTCGATCTTGGCCTCCCCGCTGCGTTCGCTGCGGTCGCTGCTCGCCCGGTAGCGGGGCCGGCGCGCACAGCCGCGCCGCGGCGCCACCAGCCCACGCACTTGCCCGTTGCCCGGGCGGAAATGTGCCGTTTGTCTCCCCCGAGAGAACATGTCCGCCAATCCCATCGTCCAACGCGCCCGTCCGCACATCCTTGCCCTCTCGGGCTACGTGCCAGGCCTGCAGCCGCAGGAACCGGGCTGGATCAAACTCAACACCAACGAGAACGCCTACCCGCCCAGCCCGCGCGTCGTCGAGGCGCTCCGCCGCGAGATCGGCGCCGACGGCGCCTCGCTGCGCCTCTACCCGAATCCCACCAGCGCGCCCCTGCGCGCCGCCATCGCCAAGCGCCACGGTCTCGACCCGGCCAACGTCTGCATCGGCAACGGCGGCGACGACATCCTCAATCTTCTCGTGCGCGTCTTCTGCGGCCCCGAGGTCGCCGGCGCGTGGACCGTCCCCAGCTATTCGCTCTATCCCGTTCTCATCGGACTCGAAGGCGCGCCCGTGCAGGAAGTCGCGTTCACCCGCGAGCTGCGCCTGCCCGTCGACGCCATCGTGCGCTCCGATGCCCCGATCCTGTTTCTAACGACGCCCAACGCCCCCACCGGCGTCGGGTTCCCCGAGGCCGACCTGCGCGCCGTCATCGAGGGCTTCCGCGGCCTCGTCGTCGCCGACGAGACCTACGCGCCCTTCGCCGACACGAACGTCGCCGGCTGGGTCCGCCAGTACCCGAACCTCTGCGTCACGCGCTCCTTCTCGAAGGTCTACTGCCTCGCCGGCCAGCGCATCGGCTACGCGCTCGCCCACGCCGAGGTCATCGACCTGCTCGACCGCGTGCGCGACAGCTACAACGTCTCACGCCTCGCGCAGACCGCCGCCCTCGCCGCCTTCGAGGACGTCGCCTACTACGACGCCCTCGTGGCGAAGATCCGCGCCACCCGCGAGCGCTTCCGCCGCGAGCTCGTCGAGCGCCTCGGCTGGTTCGTCTACCCGTCGCAGACCAACTTCGTCTTCGCCGAGCCGCGCGACGCCGCCGGCCGCACCGGTCCCGAGGTCGCGAAGGCGTTCTACGATTTCCTCTGCGCCAACAAGATCCTCGTACGCTGCTTCCCGAGTCATCCCTTGACCCGCAATTTCGCGCGAATCAGCATCGGCACCGACGAGGAGATGAACGCCCTCCTCAAAACCATCGACACATGGCTCCGAAACGCACCGCCACCGTCCAGCGCCGCACCCGCGAAACCGACATTGAGCTGACGC
>Ga0116170_10003466_pt1 | contig 14746 bp, 11 predicted proteins | sample AD_JPNHW1_MetaG_FD_89797 | JGI IMG/M metagenome (GOLD analysis project Ga0116170, IMG submission 89797) | Active sludge microbial communities of municipal wastewater-treating anaerobic digesters from Japan - AD_JPNHW1_MetaG | ecosystem: Engineered > Bioreactor > Anaerobic > Digestate | place...
CGCATGATCTCGAAAAAAATCACAGATAATTTCTGAAAAACGCCCCAGCGGGCCTATAATAGGGATGCAGGCGTTCATGGACAAGGTTGAAAGCATGTCATGTTTTACCCAAAAACGGCTGGAGGAGATGATCTGGGGGAAGGCAGAGGTCTCTGAAAGAGAGCGGGGGCATCTCTTTCACTGCGACCGCTGCCGCGAGCGTTTTCTGACGCTCACGACGCTCCACCACGCTTTACTTTCTCCTTCGCCCCTGCTCACCGCAGCCTCCCCTTCCCGCGCCGCAACGCAACCGCCGGAAGCGATGGTGTTGCGGCCGCTGCCGGAAGTATTGGGGAGTCTTTCTGCAATACCTCGTCTGGCTGCCCAGGGGGAGCAGCCAGACGAACTCTATCTCGTCTCCAGCTTTGCCAATGCGGAGACCGGCGTGGTTGGCCGCCTGCTTTTCAATCGTCAAAGCCGCCATCTCACCCTCTACCTCATCGCCGAACCCGGGAAAAAGCTTCAGGGGCTCAAGGTCAATCTCGATGGCGAGCGTCTCTCTGGATTTGCCAACCTCGAAGGCTGCATCGATTTCGGCGAACAACCCGAACCGCACTTCAGCACGATCGAAATCATCAGCCCGCGCGGGGTGTACGATCTCTCTCCAACAGTCCCACCCGCAGCGGGTGACACACCACCACACGTTCTGCACCTTCCCGGCCATCCTCTGGTTCAGATCGAGCTGCGCCTGGAGCACGCGCCGCAGGGCTCGTGCTATCTGATCGCCTGCAAACCCGAAGCGGCGACGCGACCGGGGACCACTCTGGAAGTGGTCGGTGTCACCAGTAAACGCATCCTCACGGCCAGGATGGAGGACGGCCTCGCGCTGCTGCAGACCGGCACCGGTGAAGAGATGGTTAAACTCCTGATCTATTGACATGACAACCGCAAGCCCAGTGCCCTCCCTTATCCAGATCGAGAACGACTCCCTCCAGCTTGCCGGATATCTGCGCAGCGAAGCTTCGCTCGAGGGCAGACGCGGCCGGTTCTTCGCTTTCTTTCACCAACTGGACGCCTGGCCCGATCCGCAGATGCTGCGCTCCTATTACGTGCAGTTCTGCTCCTATCTTTTGCCCTTGGCGCAAGGCCTGAATGATGCCGGCCGGGATCCCGAAGAACTTGGCGCCTGGCTCGAACTGATCGAACGCTTTAAGCAGCTGGCCCCCGAGCACCTCTCCGTGATCGAACAGTGCGGCCAGCGCATCTGCATCGCTGCCATCCTTCATGCCTGCTATGCTGCTGATTTCGCCCGGGCCGCCGCTCTGGCCGGGAGCGAATGGAATCCGGAGAGCGCACCCGCCTCATCTCGTCTGGAAACCGCCCGCACCCTCGCCGGCCGGGCCGCACCTCCGTTCCGCGACGAATTGCTCAGCGCTTTGCAGTCATGGCCGGAGGCCCCCAGCTCCTTTTCGGCCAACCGGGTTCAGGTCCTGCTCATTGACAGCAGCACCCTCGTCGCTGCCGGTGCCGATCCCCAGGGGGTGCTCCTGCCGCTGCATGCCGAGGCGCGTGAGCGGCCCAGCGATGCGGAAGCCGATCAGGCCTTGATCAACAACCGGGTGGGCACTCTGGGCCAGGAGGCCCTCCACTGGACTTTGCAGGATGCCCTGCTGGCGGCGCGCGCCCGCATGCCGGGCGGGACGGCGCAGCGCTACTTTACGGTCCACTATTCCTTGCAGGAAAAATCCGCCGAGATCAGCGGCACCTCTGTGGGACTCGCCGCGGCGCTGCTCGCCTGGGTCGCCTGCCGCAACCGGCACTACCGCGCGCCGGTCGCGCGCATCGCTGCAGATGCGGCGGTGACCGGCGGCATCCGCCCCGACGGCAGCGTCAGCCTCGTCGACAGCCTCACCCTCGGCGCCAAACTCCGCGCCGCCTTCTTCTCGCCCGCCGAACGCCTCTTCCTGCCGGCGGCCAATCTGCCGGAGGCCTGGCCGCTGCTGGCGGCGCTCGAGGCGCGCTATCCCCACCGCCATCTGCTGCTGCAGCCGCTGGAGACCTTGCAGCAGGCCCTGCAGGACCGCAACCTGATCGACGCGCAACCGCCGCGCGCGCCGGCGCGCGTCCTGGCCGCCCTCTCCCGCACCCGCAACAAGCCGCTCCGCGCCGCCCTGGCGGCTGCTGCTGCACTCGTGCTACTCTTCGCCATCATCCCGGCTCTGCAGTGGTGGCGCGACCGCGTGCCCGCGCGTGCAGAAATATCGGGGAATGCATTCATCGTGGAAAACCGCTCCGGCCAGAAACTGTGGTCGCATCATTTCAGCGTTCCGCTGACGCCGGCAAAATTTGAAAACAATGGTCTCGGATCCTTCCTCATCGACGATCTGGATGGCAACGGCAGACCGGAGGTCATCTTTGCTCTCAATGACTATTCCCGGCCAGAACTGCTCGGAACCTTGTTTGGATTCGATGACAAGGGACGGGAACTTTGGCCGCCGCTAAAATTAAGCGCAAAACTGAAAACTTGCAGCGGTCTGGAGTTCGAAGACTCCTATTACACCGGGCCAGTCCACAGCGTCCAGATCCGGCCGGGAGAGCCCCGGATGATCCTCTGCTCGATTGGCTCCATCCAGGATTACACCGCGCGGCTGGTACTGGCCGATCACGCCGGCCGCATCTGCGGTTCCTACTGGAATGCCGGCCATATCACGGATTATGTGGCGTACGACATCAATGCAGACGGGCGCAACGAGATCATCGCCAGTATGTACGGCAATGAAGATGGCCGGACGCGCCTGGCGGCCTTTGATCCGGACCAGATGTCGGGGGCCTCACCGCAGGCGGATCCATATTATACCCTGGCGGATATCCCCCCGTCGCATCCTCTCAAGCTCTTCCGCTTTCCCGCTTCACCGTTCGTTGAGCCGAAAGCCTATCGAGATGCGCTGTGGCGCATCGATCTGGGCATGGATCATTTTCGCATGCAACTGGCCAACCACGGGCTGCTGAAAACCTACGCAGGCGAGATTGGGGAGTATGGTATATACAGCTATCGTTTTTCCCTGCATCTCGAGCCGGTCGCGCTCTTCGATCCGCCGGATTATTTCCTTTCTCGCTTCCACGATATCTTCGGGCGTGATTTCAGCCCCGCCGACCGCGCCCGCCTGGAGGTCATCGACGAGTGGGACGGCCAGGCTTGGCAGCCCCGCCCGCTTGCGTACACCGGGTCGTCAATTCCCATCCCGCGCTGATGCCTCCCGCGCTTCAACCGGTCGTGAACCCCCATCCCGCGCTGATGCCTTCCGCGCTTCACCCGGCCGCGAACCCTCGATCCGCGCTGACGCTCCCCGCGCTTCACCCGGCCGCCCCGGCAGCCTTGCTCCCTCCCGGGAAACCCGTTGCATCCCTGCAAAAATCTTGTTATATTGTCGCAACCATAGCCGAATTCACCGCAAGAGGAGTACCCCGGATATGATCCCGATCCTGCACGGCCTCGCCGGCCTGCTCTTCGTCACCTTTCTCGCCTTTCTCTTCTCCACCCACAAGAAGGCCATCAACTGGCGGCTGGTCGTCACCGGCCTGCTGCTGCAGTTCCTCTTCGCCTTTCTGGTCATAAAGACCGACGTCGGCCGCGAGATCTTTGCCTGGATCAGCAAGCTCTTCGTGACCCTCTTCAGCTTCGCCGCCGACGGCGCCCAGTTTGTCTTCGGTCCCCTGGCCAGGGGCAGCGGCGAAGGCAGTCTCGGGGTGATCTTTGCCTTTCAGGTGCTGCCGACGATCATCTTTTTCGCCTCCTTCATGGCCGTCCTCTACCACCTTGGCGTCATGCAAAAGATCGTCCAGGGCATGGCCTGGGTGATGCAGCGCTTCATGAAGACCAGCGGTGCGGAGACCCTCGATGTCGCGGCCAATACCTTCATGGGCCAGACCGAAGCGCCTCTGGTCATCCGCCCCTATCTCTCTTCGCTGACCGAATCGGAGCTTTACACCATTATGGCCAGCGGCATGGCGCATATCTCCGGTGGGGTGCTGGCGGCTTACATGCAGATGCTCGGCCTGGCCCTGGCCAAGGCGCGCGGTGTAGCGGTGGACGAATCTCAGGTCTTTTTCGCCGGTCATCTCCTCGCAGCCTCGATCATGGCCTTTCCCGCCACCCTGGTGGTCGCCAAGATGCTCGTCCCTGAGACCGCCGAGCCGATGACCATGGGCACCGTCAAACTCAAGGTGGAGAAAAGCAGCGGCAGCGTCATCGAGGCAGCCGCCGGCGGTGCCGGTGATGGCCTGCGCCTCGCCCTCAATGTCGGCGGCATGCTCATCGCCTTCATCGCCCTGATCGCCCTGATCAATGCCCTGCTCGGCTTCATCGGCAGCGCCACCGGCCTCAACACCTTTCTCATGGCCCATTTCAACAAGCCCCTCAACCTCGAGCTGCTCTTCGGCCTCGTCTTCCAGTTCATCGCCTGGATCATCGGCGTGCCCTGGCGCGAAGCCCTCGATGTCGGCAGCCTGATGGGCATCAAGCTGGCGGTCAACGAATTCGTCGCCTATCTGAAAATGTCCGATATCGTCAGCGCCGGCCAGCTCTCGACCAAGTCGATCGTCATTGCGACCTATGCCCTGTGCGGCTTTGCCAATTTTTCCTCGGTGGCCATCCAGATCGGTGGCCTCAGCCCGCTGGCCGAAAACCGCCGCGGCGATATCGCCCGGCTGGGACTGAAATCGGTGCTGGGCGGCACCATCGCCACCTGGATGACCGCGGCTATTGCCGGGATTCTGACCAACTAGATCAACGGAGGCGTCATGACCAAAGCAGCAGCACCCAAATACCGCTGGTTCGTCTCGGGGGATATCAATGGCTTCTTCGGCCTGATGTTCGATAACCTGACGGTGCTTTCGTTCCTCGCCGGCATCCTCATCTTCGGATTCAAGTATCCCGCCGATATCGTCTACACCCGCATGCTGCCGGGCACGGCCTTCGGCGTTCTCTTCGGCGACCTCGTCTACACGTGGATGGCCTTCCGCCTCGCCAAAAAGACCGGCAAGAGCGAAGTGACCGCTATGCCCCTCGGCCTCGACACCCCTTCGACCATCGGACTCGTTCTGGTGGTCCTCGGCCCGGCCTTCATCGGCCTGAAGAACGAGGGCTACGCCGAGCGCGACGCCGCAATGATGACCTGGTACATCGGCATGGCCACGATGATGTTCATGGGGGTGATCAAGCTGATCTTTTCCTTCCTCGGCAAATGGGTGCAAAAGATCGTCCCCCAGGCCGGCCTGCTCGGCTCACTCGCTGGCATCGGCCTGGGACTGATCGGCGTGACCCCGCTGATCGACATCTTTGGCATGCCGGTGGTCGGCCTGATCGCCCTCGGGCTGATCTTCTACTCCCTGGTCGCCGGCATCCGTCTGCCCGGCAAGTTCCCCGGCGTCCTCGCCTCGGTGCTCATCGGCAGCGTGGCCTATTACCTGCTCGGCCCACTCGGCCTCGCCGGCGGCACCTATGCGGGCCCGCCCGCGCTCAATCTCCACCTCGGGCTGCCCCTGCCGACGCTGGACTTTCTCAAAGGTCTGGCCCCGGCGGTCAAGTATCTGCCCCTGGCCATCCCCTTCGGCATCCTCACCGTCGTCGGCGGCATCAACGTCACCGAGAGCGCCCGCGTCGCCGGGGACGACTATAACACCCGCAACATTCTGCTGACCGAGGCCGTGGCCACACTGGTCGCCGGCCTCTGTGGCGGCGTCGCTCAGTCGACCCCCTATATCGGCCAGCCCGCCTACAAGAACATGGGCTCGCGCGCCGGCTACACCCTGCTCACCGGCATCTTCGTCGGCCTTGGCGGCATGCTCGGCTATGTCTCCTTCATCATCGAGCTGATCCCGCGCGCCGTGCTGGCGCCGATCCTCGTCTTCGTCGCCTTCGATATCATCTCTCAGGCCTTTCAGGCCGTGCCCAAACGCCATGCCCCGGCCGTCGCCTTCGCCTTCTTCCCGACGGTCCTGCGCCTGCTGGCGATCAAACTCGGCACGCCGGATCCGATCGCCGCGGATAAATTCCATGAACTCATGAACGCCCCCGGCAAAGCCCTGCCCGAGCTGCAAGTCATCACCGCTCTCGGCAACGGCTTTATCGTCACCGCCATGCTCTGGGGGGCCTTCCTCGCCGAACTGATCGACCGCCGGCTCAAGATCTCCGCGCTCTATCTGCTGATCCTGGCCGGTTTCTCCTTTTTCGGCATCATCCATTCGGCCATGCCCGATGGCTCGATGTACCTGCCCTGGACGCTGAGCGGCCTCACACAGCAGGTGCCCTATCAGTTCGCCCTGGCCTATCTCAGCCTGGCGGCCCTCTTTTTCGGGCTCTCGTACACCCGCGAGAGCAAGGGGCCGATCACCGGCATGGCGCACTAGGACAGAGACCATGGCTGCCCGCAGGCCCCAACATAGGGACAATCACGCCCGGGAGGCGCCCGCATTCCCGCAGGAGAACAGCGGCACCACCCTGCGGCAGAAGCCAGGCCGGAGGATATCGGTCCACCGGCTGCCGCCCGAGTTCGCCGTTCGTCCACTGTCAATGATTCGAGGCCGATGATGAAGAGGATCTCGGTCCACCGGCTGCCGCCCGAGTTCGCCCCCGAAACCTGTCGGGGCGCCGACGCGGTGGTCATCGACGCCCTGCGGGCCACCAGCACCATCGTCACCGCCCTGCATCATGGCTGCCGTGAGGTCTATCCGGTTCTTGAAGTGGAAGAGGCCCTCGGCCTGAAATCGCGCTTCACCGCCGGCGAGGTCCTGCTCGGCGGCGAACGCCACGGCTTCAGGATAACAGGCTTCGATCTCGGCAATTCGCCGCTGGAGTACACCCGGGAGAAGGTCGCGGGCAAGCACCTCATCCTCACAACCACCAACGGCACCCGGGCCATGCGCCAGACCGGGCTCGCACACCGGACCCTGCTGCTCGCCTTCCTCAACCTGGAAGCGGTGGCGGCCCGGCTGCAGGAGCGGCCGCTCGACCTGCATATTCTCTGTTCCGGCCGCAACGGGGAGCGGTCCCTCGAGGATGAGGTCTGCGCCGGGATGCTCATCGATCTGCTCACCGGAAAGGCGGCAGCCGCAGGCGGATGGGCGCTGGATGAACCGGCCCGGGAAACACTGAATCTGGCACGGACGCACCAGGATGACCTCATCGCCATGATGCATGCGAGCCCGCACGGGCGTTTTCTCGCAGAACATGGGTTCGACGCCGATCTCACCGCCTGCGCACAGCTGAACCGCATTCCGATCGTGCCCGAACTGCAGAACGGCACCATCCGCTTGATCTGAACGGCAAATCGCCCCGGAACCGGGGCGTATGGAGAGAGTGAACTTTTTGGCGGGAGAGTCGTATTACCCTTGGGGAGTAGGACAAGGAGGCGCCATGAAGACCATTGGTGTACCCGGTTTGCTGACCGTATTCCTGCTTTTAACCGGATCCGGCCTCACAGCCGCACGGGAGGAAGCCCAGGATACCCTCTCGGTGCAGTCCAAGATCGATTCCGTTTACCAGATGCAAAAACAGATCTACCGGGAGATCCGCAATGAACCGCTCACCGGCAAGCGCATGGGGGTGGAATTCAATTTCATCCGCGCGCTGTTGATCGGCGACGACGTCACCCTCAGCGGCGGATTCTCGCTTTTCGATGTCGATCGCAACGCCGAGATCGCCTTTCCCATCTATTACGCCCGTCCCAATGACTCGAAAAACCTGCGCGAGATCACCATCGACTGCCACTACCGCTATTTTCTCGGCAACACCCGCAACGGCTTTTACCTCAGCGGCTTCGCCCGCTTCGCCCACCTCGAAGGCTATGAGGGGGAGGATGAAATCTCCTTCTCCGATTCGGACGACCTTCCCCGCGTCAGCTCGACACAGGACAAGATCGGCGTCGGCGTGGGCCTGGGGTACCGCAAATTTTCCTACAAAGGCCCCTATTGGGGATGCAGCTTCAATTTCGGCCGTTATCTCACCGGACGCAACGACATTTTCCACAGCGACTGGGACAATATCGCCTCCTTCAACAACGATGACGGCAAATTCATCCTCGATATCGAGCTGCTCAAATTCGGCTGGGCCTTTTAACTGATGGATCGGCGGCGCTGGCCGGAGGGCGTTCGTGCAGCGAGGCCTGCTCCGGATCCTTCCGCCTGCTCTCAGCGCGCGCCGGGGCGCAGCCGTGCGACCGGAATGCTGCAGAGAAAGCGCAGCAGGGAGGAGCCGGTATTGCGGTACTGATGCCGGATGTCCGGCGGTACCAGGATGACCGATCCGGGCCCGACCGGCCAGACCCGGTCCTCCATCATCACCTCTCCCTCGCCCTCCAGCACATAGTTTTCATGCTCATAGGGGTGGGCGTGATCGGGAGAATGGCCGCCCGGCTGGATCTCGATCATGCGCATGACGTATACCGGGGCGTCGTCCGCCTCATCGCTGATCAGCACCCGGATGGCGGCCCCGGGGGCCTCCGGCCCGATCGCGCAGGCAGGAATCGATTCGAAATGGACTACTTTAGCTTTGGCCATGATGCTCCCTTTGCACAGATCTCCTTTTGAATGAGCAACACGGCCAGAGGGGAATTTAATCCGCTCCATGGACGCGTGCCATCCAGCTGTAACAGAAAAACCGCCCCGTGCGAAAAAAATATTGTTATTCCGTGGCGTACTTTATACATTCTGGCAGAAAATGAAAGGAGTTCATGATGAGACTGAACAAGCTGGTGCTGCTCCTGCTTTCCTTTTGCGGCGTCCTTCCCCTCACCGCCCAGACCAAGATCTTCATCGAGACCGGCAAGGGGACTCAGACCATCAGCCGCCACATCTACGGCCACTTTTCCGAACACCTCGGCCGCTGCATCTATGACGGCATCTGGGTGGGCAAAACCTCCAAAATCCCCAATATCAACGGCTACCGCTCCGACGTCGTCGCCGCATTGAAAGAGATCGGCATCCCCAATCTGCGCTGGCCCGGCGGCTGTTTCGCCGATATTTATCACTGGCAGGATGGCATCGGCCCGCAAGCCAAGCGCTTGCCCATCCTCAACTACCATTGGGGCAATGTCACCGAGGACAACAGTTTTGGCACGCACGAATTCCTCGATCTCTGCGAGCTGCTCGAGTGCGAGCCCTACCTCGCCGCCAATATGGGCACTGGCACTCCGCGCGAACTCAAGGACTGGGTGCAGTATGTCAACTCCAGCGGCATCAGCCCGATGACTAACCTGCGCGCCGCCAACGGCCGCGCCAAACCCTGGGCGGTCAAGTACTGGGGCATCGGCAACGAGGTCTGGGGCTGCGGCGGCAACATGAACGCCGAGTATTACGCCAATGTCTATAACCACTTCGCCACCTTCTGCCGCGATTATGATAACATCCGCTGCCAGCGCATCGCTTGCGGACCCTACGGCGCCGACACGACCTGGACCGCCACGCTGCTGAAGAACGTCAACCGCGGCCTGCTCCAGGGCATCTCAATGCACCTCTATACCGTTTTGCGCGGCGATTGGAACAAAAAGGGCTCGGCCACACAGTTCACCGAGGAGGAGTGGTTCGAGCAGATCAAGGCCACCCTGCAGATGGAGGAGGCCATCAACCTCAACGCCAAAGTGATGGACCGCTTCGATCCCAAAAAAGAGATCGGACTGGTGGTCGACGAATGGGGCGACTGGTATGACGTGGAACCCGGGACCAACGGCGGCTTCCTCTATCAGCAGAGCAGCCTGCGCGACGCACTGGTGGCCGCGATCAACCTCAACATGTTCAACAATCACTGCGACCGCGTCAAAATGGCCAACATCGCCCAGACCGTCAATGTCCTGCAGTCGATCGTCCTCACCCGCGGTGCCGAGACGGTGCGCACCCCGACCTATTATGCCTTCCGGCTCTTCCGGCCGCATCACGACGCCACCCTGCTGCCCAGCCGCATCGAATCCGCGCCCTATGCCTTTGGCGGACAGAGCATTCCCGCGGTCACGGTCTCGGCTTCGAAGGACAGCGCCGGTGTCATCCACATCACCCTCACCAACGCCGATCCCAACCAGGGCCAGGAGGTCGCTTGCAACCTCGGCGGATTCTCGCCGGAACAGGTGGACGGCCGTATCATCACCGCCGATGCCATCACGGCGTATAACGATTTCGGCAAGCCCGAAGCGGTCAAGATCCAGCCCTTCGAGGGCGAGCGCATCTTCGGCGACAAGATCCTGTTGACCCTGCCCGCCAAATCGGTGCTGATGCTGGAGATGCGCTAGCAGCGCCGGATGCCCCATTCTCTCTATCTCGGGTCGCACTCTCGGCTCCATGATCAGGCGCGATCCGGGTATTCTCGCTCCCACCCGGGTCGCACTCTCGGCTCCATGACCAGGCGCGATCCCGGTATTCTCGCTCCGACCCAGGTCGCGCTCTCGGCTCCATGATCAGGCGCGATCCCGGTATTCTCGCTCCCACCCGGGTCGCGCTCTCGGCTCCATGACCAGGCGCGATCCGGGTGTGCGCTTTCAAGGAAACTGCTGTGCCGGAATCAATAGTCTTAACCAATGAACAAATAGAACTTTACCGGGATGAAACCTACTGGCGCACACCGCAGCGGCAGGTACGCACCATCCCGGACGCCCTGCGCTTCGTCAACGCCGTGGGATTCTGTTTCGCCTTCACCGCGCGGCGCTCGGAGCTGCCCTGCCTCTGGCATGCGGCCTGCGGCGAGCGCCACCCGGTCTATCCCGAGCACACCCACTCGGATCCCTTCATCGGCCTGGTCTGGCAGGCCAAGGACGATCTGCCCGCGCAGCGCGCCCTCTATTATGGCAAAGCGATCAAGCAGCGCCCCTCGCTGATCTCGCTCGAATTCCTGCCCGCCTTTTGCCGGCTCATCGCCGGGGTGCGTGCGGAGGATCGCTACATCGCCGAGTACATGGCCGGCTTGCTCTCCCCCGCCGCACGCCGCATCATGGATGCCCTGAGCGAGCGCTCGCCCCAGATCACCTCTGAGCTGAAACTCTCCTCCGGCTATGCCCATCCGCAAAAACGCGCCGAATTCGACCGCGGCATGGCCGAACTGCAGATGCGCATGCACCTCTGCAAGATCGCCGAGTTTTACGATCCCTTCACCTTTCTCTGGGAGTTATTCGACCGGCGCTATGCACAGGAGGTCCGGGATGCGCGGGCGCTGACCGCGGCGGAGGCCTGTACCCGGATCCTGCGCCACTATTTCGCGATCGTCGGCGCCGCCGCCGCAAGCGATATCCAGCGCCTCTTCGCCTGGCCGGCGGGGGAGATCGCCGGCGCTCTGGAGCGTCTCCTCGAGGAGGAGGTTATCCTGCCGGTCGCTGTCGAAGGCGTGCGCTCACAAAAAACCCCGTATTTTTGTATCAAAACCCTGGCCGCTGCGTATACCAGATGTTAATCCCCCCGATTTAATCCAACCTTATCAAAGGAGGATCTATGCAGCCTGTATCCCGGAGATCCTTTCTTAAAACCTCAGCCATGGGCGTCGCCGCCGGGGCGCTCATCCTGGATGGCGGCTGGCTGAGTCATTCCCAAGGAGAGACCATGGAGTATTTCGCATCCGAATTCGGCATCAGCGATGCCCTGTGCGAGAAGGTGCTGGCCAAAGCCCTGGCCAAAGGGGGTGATTTTGCCGACCTCTTCTTCGAACACACTCTTAACAACTACCTGATTCTCGAGGACGGCAAGGTCAATCGCGCCTATGGCGAGATCGCCCTCGGCGTCGGCATCCGTACGGTCAAGGGCGACCAGGTGGGGTACGGGTTTACCCAGGAGTTGGAAGAAAAATCGATGCTGGCCGCAGCGGCCACCGCCGCTACCATTGCCGATGGCACCGTAGCGACCCCGGTGCAAAAAAGCCGCCGGATTTCCCTGGCGCAGCGCTACCCCCTGAACAAACTCTACACCGCCGTTCCTCTCACGGACAAACTGCCCCTGGTCCAGTCCGCCAATGACACCTGTTTCACCCTCTCCAAAGAGATCATCAAGGTCAACGCCACCCTCAATGACGAGCAGAAGCGCATTCTCATCGTCACCAGCGATGGCGTCAAGGCCGAAGATCTCCAGCCCAAGAGCTTTCTCGCCGCTTCAGTGACCGCCGAACGCAATGGCCGCCGGGAACGCGCGGGCTACAACCTCGGCGGACGCCAGGAGTTCTCCTACTATACCCCCGCCCTGGTGAACGAACTCTGCAAAGAGGTGGTCAGCCGCGTGCTGGTGCTCTTCGATGCGGTCAAACCCCCGGCCGGGGAGATGCCCGTGGTTCTCGGCCCCGGCGTTACCGGCATTCTCCTCCATGAGGCCATCGGCCACGGGATGGAAGCGGATTTCAACCGCAAAAAGATCTCGACCTTTGCGACCATGATCGGCAAAAAAGTGGCCGAATCCAATGTCACCATCGTCGATGACGGCACCAACGAGCGCTTGAGCGGCTCCCTCAACGTCGACGACGAGGGCACCCCCGGCCAGAAAACCCTGCTGGTGGAAAACGGCATTCTCACCTCCTACATGCACGACAAGATCTCGGCCAGACACTACAAGGTCGCGCCGACCGGCAACGGCCGCCGCCAGAGCTATGAGCATTACGTCCAGCCGCGCATGCGCAATACCTACATGCTGGCCGGGCCGGCCACCCCTGAAGAGGTGATCGGCAAGGTCGAGAAGGGCATCTACATCAAGGATGTCAGCAACGGCCAGGTCAAGATCGGCGAAGGCGATTTCGCCTTCTATGTCTCTCAGGGACAGATGATCGAGAAGGGCAAACTGACCGCTCCGATCAAGGACGTCAACATCATGGGCAACGGGCCCCGGATGCTCGCCAACATCACCATGCTGGCCAATGACATGCAGATGAGCCGCGGCGGCGCGGGCTACTGCGGCAAAGGCGGCCAGGCCGTACCCGTCGGTTTCGGGCAGCCCACCTGCCTGGTCCAGTCCATGACGGTTGGCGGCGTGAACGCGTAAGGAGGAGAAGCATGAATAAGGAACTATTCGACCTGGCCTCCTGGGCCATCGAGACGGCGAAAAAGGCCGGCGCCGCTGCCAGCCGCGTGGCCATCGACCGCGAACGCTCGGTGGAGGTCAGCTATCGCGAACGCAAGCCCGAGAACATCAAGGAGGCCTCCAAGCGGACGCTCAGCATCGAAATCTTCGTCGACGGCCGCTTTTCCGGCCAGAGCACCTCGGACCTGCGTAAAAAGGCTCTAGAGGAGTTCATCACCCATGCCGTAGGCACCACGCGGCTGCTCGCGGAAGATCCCTTCCGTTCGCTGCCGGATCCCCGCTATTATGAGGGCCGCGCCGGCATCGATCTCGAGACCTCCGATCCCGCCTACACCCGGTTTACGCCAGAGGAGCGCCACAAAGCGGCACGCGCCATGGAGGAGGCCTGCCTGCAGGCCGGAGGCGACAAGGTCATCTCGGTCACGGCAGGAGCCGAGGATGGCCAGAGCGAATCGGTGCTCCTGGCCAGCAATGGCTTTAACGGCTACCAGGAATCGACCTATTTCACCGGCTCAGCCCAGATGACCGCGCAGGACGCGGGCGACCGGCGCCCGAACGGCTACTACTACGCCGTGGCGATCAAGCACCGGGAGCTGCCCGGGCCGGAAGAGATCGGCCGGCTGGCGGCGCGCAACACCCTCGATCTGCTCGGCGCCAAAAAGATCAAGACCGAAACCCTGCCGGTCATTATCCGCAATCAGGACGTCCCGCGGGTCTTGAGCGGCTTGCTCGCCGCCATGTACGGATCCAGCATCCAGCAGAAACGCTCGTTTCTCGCCGATAAAAAGGGGCAAAAGATCGCCAGCACCGTGCTGACCGTGATCGACGATCCCCTCCTTGTCGGCGGATTGGGCAGCCGGCTCTTCGACCGCGACGGCATCACCGCGCGCAAGCGGGTCATGATCGACCAGGGCGTCCTCAACGAGTTCTTCGTCGACTGGTACTACAGCCGCAAACTCGGCTGGGAGCCAACGACCGGCGGGCCCGCCAATCTCATCGTGCCTCCGGGAACGCGCTCCGTGGCGGAGATCATGAAGGATATCGGCCGCGGGATTTACATTACCGGCTTTATCGGCGGCAATTCCAACTCGACGACCGGCGACAGCTCGGTCGGGATTCTCGGCAAGCTCTTCGAGAACGGCGTGCCGGTGCAGTCGGTCGCGGAAATGAACATCGCCGGCAACCATCTCGATTTCTGGAACAAGTTGGTCGAGGCCGCGGACGATCCGTGGCCGTACTCCTCATGGCGGACGCCGAGCCTGGTCTTCAGCGATGTCGTGGTTTCGGGGGCGTAATTCGTTTATTTCGCAGCCAGCGGCATGCCGCACTTCTCGGCGGCCTACCGCGGGATCCGGTCAGCCCGGGCGTATCCCTTACCTTCTCGTTCCCACCGACAGGCCGACGGCCGCGGGATCCGGTCAGCCCGGGGGCATCCCTTACCCTCTCGTTCCCACCGGCATGCGGCCTGCCGCGGGATCCGGTCAGCCCGGGGGCATCCCTTGCCTCCGGGCTTTATCTTGACTCCGTCCCACACATTACCCGGCGCCAGCTACGGCCGCGGCTACTCCCTCCTGCCCGATGCCCGACGCTTCCTATGGCCGCGGTCCCTCCATCACACCTGGCATTTTTGTGATATTTCCAACTTTTCCTTGACTTTGATGCATAAATAGCTAAATTAGGTGAACCGATCCCCATAATTGCCTGCTGTTGTTGCAACTTATTGCCTGAATCATAC
>Ga0116170_10003467_pt1 | contig 14741 bp, 19 predicted proteins | sample AD_JPNHW1_MetaG_FD_89797 | JGI IMG/M metagenome (GOLD analysis project Ga0116170, IMG submission 89797) | Active sludge microbial communities of municipal wastewater-treating anaerobic digesters from Japan - AD_JPNHW1_MetaG | ecosystem: Engineered > Bioreactor > Anaerobic > Digestate | place...
TCATCGGTACGCGCGGTCCGAAGCTGGCTTTGCTTACTGCCAGAAAATCACCTACCAGCAGCGATTTCTCGAGCGAAGAGGTGGGTATCTGATAGTTCTGAAACAAATAGGTATGAATAAAGTACACGGCTACCAGTGCGAATACAATAGCATCCACCCAGCTCATAACAGAGAGCACCGTTTTATTCTTTGATTTTTTCCACCATGTCCATGGAATAATTTTGGTAATATAAACATCGAAAATAAAGGGCCATAGCAACAACCACCAGAAATTGCCTACCCAGGCAATAAAGAGTATGTAAATAAGGCTCCAGATGGTGCATTTAACCCACTGTTTTACTGGTCTTTTCAACCGGGATGCAAATGTTTGTTTTTCTGAGTTCATACTAAATTGTAAATATGATTTTTACTAAATAATGCTGTTAAATTATTGATTTCAAAATTTAAGCATGTCATCCATGCCTAAAAACCCTTTTTTACCACAGGTGAATTCGGCAGCCAGCACAGCTCCGAGCGCAAAACCTTCCCGACTTTTTGCATCGTGTGTAATTTCTATGATGTCGGCAAATGATTCATACCGGATGGTGTGTATGCCCGGTACCTGACCTTCACGAATTGATTTGATGGCAAGTTCATTGTCATTTTGTTGTATCTCTTTCACCCAGCCTGTTTTCCGGTCAATATTGTCAAGAATTCCTTCGGCTAGCGTAATGGCAGTGCCCGATGGAGCATCCAGTTTCTGTGTATGATGCACTTCTGTCATTTCAACGTTATATTCCGGAAACTGGTTCATGATTTTAGCAAGGTATTTGTTTACTGCCATGAATATATTTACACCGAGACTAAAGTTGGATGACCAAAAGAGTGTATAGCCGTTTTTAAGTACGTCGGCTTTCACTTTTTCCTGTTGATCAGCCCAGCCAGTTGTGCCTGATACTACTGCTACACCAGCTTCAAATGCCTGTTGATAATTGTCAAGGGCAACTTTCGGAATGGTAAATTCGATGGCTACATCAGCGCTTTTGAATGCTTCCGACTTAAAATCCTGCCGGTTGTCAACATCAATGATTGAAACTATTTCGTGTCCGCGTTCGAGAGCAATCCGTTCTATGATTTTGCCCATTTTCCCGTATCCTATTAATGCAATTTTCATCGTTCAATATTTTTTATAAGAATAGTAAGCGCAGTTTAAGTTAATCAGTACTGATTTGTTCCCAGCAATACCAGTGTACAGGCTATTTCGCATAGAATGCCGTTGGCTTCGAGCAACTGTACAAATTCCGGATTTTCAGTTCCGGGATTGAAAATCACCCGCCGCGGTTTCAGCGAAACGATATAATCGTAATACTCCGGTTGATTTTGTGGACCGACATATAGCGTTACCGTATCAATGGATTCAAATTTCTTTTTTTCTGTTTGTATCTTTTTCCCGAATATCTCATCGGCTCTTCTGCCGAGTAACTCAATTTCATGTTCGTGAGCAAGTAATCGTTCGGCAGCTTTGTATGAATACCGTTCGGGATTTTTGCTTGCACCGATTATTAAAGTTTTCATCTTCGGGGTTTACTTTAATTTGGTTTCAGTTTTCAGTTAAACAAAATATCCAGACAATCAAAGATTTCTTCCCTGGTGGCTGTCTGATTGATGCGTATTTCACCAGCTCCGGAGAGCAACGTGAAATTTATTCCATGCTCGTCATTCTTTTTGTCGTGCATCATTAATTCAAGTACCGATTCATAATCACTGCAATCGCAGTTGAAACTGCCGTAATTCTCCCGCACGAAATGTCTGTATTTCAGTAAATCATCTTTCGGAAATCCAAGTTTTATAAATGACAGATACAGTTCGCAAACCAGTCCGTAAGCCACCGCGTAGCCGTGCAGCAATGGATTTTCAGTTTTATGCGACAACGTTTCGAATGCATGACCAAAGGTATGTCCCAAATTAAGCGCTTTACGGATTCCCTGTTCGGTTGGATCTTCTGCTACAATGCGTTGTTTAATGGCAATATTTTCTGCCAGCAGCTTTTTCAAATTGTCATAGTCAACATTTTCAAAATCGAAACTCAGCACCTTGTTCCATGCTTCCTGCGATTCAATCAACGCGTGTTTTACCATTTCAGCGTAACCCGAAAGGAAATTTCGTGTATCGAGTGTGCGGAAGAAATCAACATTAACCAACACGGTATCAGCCGGTGCAAATACCCCGATTTCATTCTTCAGTCCCTGAAAGTTGATCCCTGTTTTACCGCCAGTTGCGGCATCAACGGCACCAAGCAGGGTAGTAGGGATATTTATATAACTCATCCCGCGTTTAAATGTTGATGCGGTAAAACCACCAATATCGGTAATCATACCTCCTCCCAGATTTATCATCAGCGATTTGCGGGTAGCTCCGTGCTCGCTCAGAAAAGACCATATTTTTACAGCAGATTCAATTGTTTTATGGGAGTCGCCGTGTTCTATCGTGATTATCTGGCTGTTTCTTGCATTTGCACATTCAAGTACTGCGGGTAAACAGAACTTTTCGGCATAATCATCTGTTAGTATGAAAATTTTATTATCCTGCCACTTGTCCAGGAGTTGATTGAGTTCTGCAGTAAAATCGGAAGTTATAATGGTTTTTGATTCCCTCATCGCGTTTTATTTAGCACACAAAGATACATTATTTCTTAAAATTATCTTTTTATTTAGTCTGAAAATTAGCCGCTTTTATACATATAACGGTAAATTGAAAAAGAAACTATTAAAAAAACTAAAATCATTTTGAAAATATGAAGATATGTTCATATATTTGCAGAAAATTATTCGAATATGACACAGGAAAATTCAGTAAAGATGGAAGAAGCTGCATATATGCTAAGAGCAATATCGAATTGTACACGTTTGCAGGTAATTGCAGCTTTGTCCGATAAAGACGAACTGAGCGTATCTCAGCTGCAGGAGGCATTGAGTTGCGAACAGTCGCTGCTCTCGCATCACCTCACCGATATGCGTGCCAAGGGAGTCTTGAATTGTAGGCGTGAAGGTAAAAACTGCTATTATTCGCTCAAAAACAAGCAGATTATTCAAATTCTGAATTGCATTAATTCGTGCAATTGTAATTGATGAATGTAATACGGATATTATAAATTATAACAGATGGTTCAATTTCTAAAAAAACACCTGATCGGGCTAATCGGAATACTGATGGGAGCAGTCGGAGGATATTTATACTATTATTTTATCGGATGTGCGTCAGGAACTTGCCCGATTACCTCCAATCCCTACATCAGTGTATTGTACGGAGCGCTTATGGGTTTCCTGTTGTTCGACCTGTTTAAGAATAAAGAAAAATGAAACAAATGATAGAATACTTCAAAGTCTGGGATTTTGCCCGTTGGTTCAAACTTGGTTTAGCCGTTGCGATGGGATTGGCTTATATTTTTGGCAGTGGAAGCATTTTTCTGTTTGGGTCTTTGTTTTTCTCGGTGCAGGCATTGTTTAATATCGGTTGCGGATGTGCTACCGGCAACTGTTCAACACCAGTGCGGAAAGATGATAAACAGGTAAATTACGACATTGAAGAATATAAACCAAACAAGTAAAATCTATGTACAGTACATTTTATGTCAACGGTGACGGATGTCTCACCTGTAATAATCAGGTGTTGAGGGAAATAGGAAATTTACAGGGAGTTTTTGGTGCGGAAATAGACCGCTACAAAGGTGAAGTGGTGGTGACGCACACCGAAGAAGTCAGCCGCGAAATGATTGAAAAAACACTAAACGAACTCGGTTTCTTTGAAGAAAACAACAATAAAAATCATTGCGAAACTAATACATAAAAATAAAAATATGAAAAAACTAGCATTAGCAACCACTTTACTGGTGTCGTTAGCCATTGTGTCCTGTGCCGGAACAAGTAAAGAAAAAGAGAAAAAAGGTACAGCAACAGTTCAAACTGAAACAAAAAAAGTAGAAAATAATAAAACTGAAGCAAAAAAAATGGGAACAATTCATTTAACCAAAGAAGAATTTCTGAAAAAAGTAGTAAACTACGAAACCAATTCGAAAGAATGGAAATACCTGGGCGATAAGCCCTGTTTGATAGACTTTTATGCCGACTGGTGCGGACCATGCAAAGTAGTGGCTCCGATCCTGGAAGAACTTGCAACTGAGTACGAAGGTCAGATTTATATTTATAAGATTAACACCGAAGAAGAACAGGAACTGGCAGCTGCTTTCGGTATCCGCAGCATTCCTTCGCTTCTGTTTGTTCCGATGGGCGAAGCGCCTCAAATGGCTCAGGGAGCACTTCCTAAAGCCAATCTGAAAGAAGCAATTGATAATGTGCTATTAAAAAAGAAATAAAGTTTGATAATATGGTTGAAATCCGGTTAAATGATTGTTTGTGAAAATGATTATCAACCGGATTTTTTTATTCACTATCATTAAAACTCAATCAAATGGAAAAATTATTTATTGAGGTTCAGAGTAATTATAACTTTGACCAAACTATGGAAAAACTCACTGAAACCATCCTGATGTCTGGTTGGAAGATACCTCATGTGCATGATTTGCAGGAAACTATGCAAAAAAATCAGTTTGATGTGCTGCCTGTGAAAGTACTGGAGCTATGTAAACCGACCTATTCGGTAAAATTACTCGAAAGGGACGATGAGCGCATTTATTCGTCTTTGATGCCTTGCCGGATTTCTGTTTACAATAAGTCGGATGGTTATACCTATGTTTCACTTATGAATTCAGGAACGATTGCTGCGCAACTTGGAGGTATGGTTGAACTTGTAATGACCGATGCATATCTTGAATCGCAAAAATTTATTAAATCTGTCATTATAGACTAATAGTTAAATTTGTAAAATTATTCGGAGGCGGTTAAACGATTCGTTTTGCTTTTTGTCAAAGGAGTAAATGATTAATTATTCACATTAAAAAAAATGTATATGAAAAAATTAGCAATTTATCTCATGGCAGCTATGCTGACCATAAGTCTGACATTATCCGCGCAGGATAATAATGAAAACAGAATGCATGGTAACAGGATGGGTCAGCCGCGCGGTATGCAAATGTCGGCTCAACAGCGTGCCGAAAATTTGTCAAAACAATTAAGCCTGACTGCAGAACAAACACAGAAGGTGCAGGCACTCTACGAAAAACAGGATGCAAAAAGAACTCAGCAACGTGAAGAATTCGGTAAACAACGTAAGGAAATGCAACAAAAGCAAACCAATGAACGTGATGAATTCAGAGCGCAGAGAGAAAAAGAAATGAAAGAACAGGATGCCGAACTGGAAGCTATCATTGGTAAAGAGAAAATGGACCAGTTGAATGCATTTCGTGAACAAAGAAAACAACGCATGGAGCAAAGAATGAACAACAGACCTCAGGGAATGCATGAGGGAGGTAATCAACAAAGGTAAAAATTACCTGCGGAAACGAACAAGGCCATTGAAAACCTGATAGAAAGTGACGTTTCCTAAAATGACAATTGACTTTCTGAAGGTGAACAGTAAAAAATGCAGGTAAACAGTTGGAAAAATAAAAGATCAAAAACAACTAAGAATTGTTAGTCATTTTGATTTAATGATTGGTTAATTGATTAATTGGAAAAACGGCTTCGAAATACATCGAAGCCGTTTTTATATTAAGTTTATTTTTATTGGATAATTCTTTGCAATACGATATCGAAAGAAGTTTTACTGGATAAAAATATAATTCAAAATAAACAGCACAGCTAGTATATACATGGCAATGGATACCTTTTTGAATTTGCCGCTGATTACATTCAGAAATACGTATGCAAGAAGTCCCAGAGCAATACCTTCGGCGATACTGTACATTAATGGCATGGCAATGATACACATAAACGCGGGAATAGCCTCGGAGTAATCGGTCAAATCAATGTCCTTGATAGGATCTAGCATCATCAGACCAACCAGGATTAGAATTGGAGCGGTAGCAGCACCCGGAATGGAAAGAAACAGTGGTGCAAACAAGAGCGCTAACGCGAAGCAAGCGGCTGTAACCAGCGAAGTCATACCTGTACGTCCACCTTCGGATACACCAGAAGCACTTTCAACATAAGTTGTAACGGCACTTGTGCCAAATACAGCTCCCGAAAGTGTTCCGATAGCATCTGAGTAAAATGCTTTTTTTACATTCGGTATCTGACCTTTTGCATCCAGCATATTAGCCTTCGAACAAACGCCGATAAGCGTACCTACGGTGTCGAACACATCGACAAAAAGGAATGTAAATACCACGATCAGCATATCCCAGGTGAAAATTTTTGAGAAGTCAAATTTGAAGAACAGGGGAGCTGGACTGGGCGGTACATCCATTATTCCGGTGAACTTGGTGATACCCATCGGAATACCGATAATGGCAGTGGCTATGATACCAATCAGCAAGCCGCCTTTCACTTTCTTGATCAGAAGAACTGAGGTGATAATTATGCCGATAAGAGCAAGCAGGGCAGTGCCTGAGGTTATCTGACCAATGGTTACAAGAGTAGCATCGTTTTTAACAACGATACCTGAACTTTGTAAACCTACAAAGGCGATAAATAAACCAATACCGGCACTGATTGCGTTTTTGAGAGTAGCCGGTATGGCATCGACGATAGCTGCACGCAGATTGAAAAAGTTCAGTACCAGAAAAATCAAGCCTTCGCAAAGAATTGCTGTTAGTGCAAATTCCCACGAATAACCCATGCCAAGACAAACTGTGAATGCAAAGAAAGCATTCATTCCCATACCGGGTGCTTGTGCAAAAGGTAACTTAGCCAGTAAAGACATGGCAAGTGTTCCAACAATGGATGCTACTGCGGTTGCCGTAAACAGAGCACCTTTATCCATTCCCGTAGCTGAAAGAATGTTAGGATTTACAGCCAGAATATAGGCCATCGTTAAAAAAGTGGTAATACCGGCAAGAATTTCCGTTCTCATATTCGAGCCACTTCCCTTTATCTGAAAATATTTTTCAAACATATTTTTGATATATTAATGGTAAATCTTTTGTTTCTCTGAATTTAGAAATTCCATTTTACAGCCAGCGTGGGATTAACCATAAATCCTTCGTTACCAGCAAAATTGGTAGATACTTCAACTTCGCTTCCTGCAGAGATATTAGGCGTGAAATTATACCAAAGCTGAGGTTCGGTGATGAATACCGGATTGGCATCGGCACCTGCATTGGCATATGTTCCTTTTTCCCACCATAAATCAGCAAAACCGGTAAAAGTTAATTTTTTGCTGAGCATCTGAATAGTCCAAACACCGGTGAATTGCGGGGTGTAGTTTTTCCCTACGATGTTTTTGGCTAATGCTTTCAGATTCAATGTTCTCGAGAAATCTTTGCTGTGCATAAAATAATCAACACCCAACAACCAGGCGTTGTTGATTGCATACGATCCGCCGGTGTAGTCGGAAGTGGTGGCATATCCACCAAGACCGCCGTTATACTCTATCTGGGCGCTCAGAGGGCCTCCCCAGAAGTTCAGACAACGGGCAATTTCCATGTAGCTGCCCGATGGAGAGTTCTTGCTTCCATAGTTAAAATCATAATCGATAAATGCAAATGTATTTCCCCATTTGTCGGGTTTAAACATTTCAAAAGTTGTTGTTACATGCTTTCTGTTTTCTCCAAAATCGTAATGAATTTGAAGATTCTGTGCCTGAGCAACTGATACAGTACTTAATAATAACAGTGCGAATAGTACTTTTCTCATAACCTGATGTTTTTAAGAATTAATTAATATATATTTAGTGATAAATGAAATTCCTGTATTAATAAATATTCGGAAAATTTTAAAAGAAAATATCCGTGCTATGCATCATTTGATAAAAAATCTCAGAATTAAGCAGTAAAGGTGAAAAAAACTCTAAAATATACTGAAATAGTTACGTTTGGAAAAACAGATAAAAACTGAAGGGCTCTGTTAAAAAACAGAGAAGTACAAATTTTAATCCTTACCGGATTAATGACAAATAAACAAGTGCAAAATTATAAAAATTAAATTATTTTTTTTCATAATTGTTTGGGATTAAGAGAAGAAATCAGAAATAATTTTCCTGAGTAACTGCTAATCAGTATGAAAGCAAATAATATGAAGTGGAAAAATAAAAAAGCAACACCCCGAAAGTGTTGCTTAGTATTTGTTTTTACCACAATGTAATTTTCTAGCCCAGATATGTCTTCAGAAGTTTGCTTTTTGAGCTTTGTCTTAATCTTCTGATGGCTTTTTCCTTGATTTGACGAACACGTTCACGTGTCAGACCAAATTCATCACCGATTTCTTCGAGTGTCATTTCCGGAATTCCGATGCCAAAGAATTTTTTCACAATTTCGTGTTCACGCTCACTCAGCGTTGATAATGCACGTTCAATTTCTTTTGACAGGGATTCGTTAATCAGCACACGGTCGGCGTTGGGCGAATCGTCATTAATCATCACATCAAGCAAGCTGTTGTCTTCACCTTCAACAAACGGAGCATCAACGGACACATGACGTCCGGAGACTTTCATTGTATCTGCAATTTTGTCAACAGGAATGTCAAGCTCGTCAGCGAGTTCCTCGGCTGAAGGTTTGCGTTCATTTTCTTGTTCAAATTTTGAAAATGCTTTGTTGATTTTGTTAAGTGAACCTACCTGATTTAAAGGTAAACGAACGATACGTGACTGCTCAGCCAGAGCCTGAAGGATGGACTGACGAATCCACCATACAGCATAGGAGATAAACTTGAACCCACGTGTTTCATCGAATTTTTCAGCAGCTTTTATCAGTCCCAGGTTGCCTTCATTGATAAGGTCGGGAAGGCTTAATCCCTGATTTTGATACTGTTTTGCCACCGAAACAACGAAACGCAGATTTGCTCGTGTGAGTTTCTCCAACGCCAGACGATCCCCGTTCTTAATACGCTGAGCAAGTTCTACTTCTTCCTCAACTGTAATAAGGTCTTCGCGTCCGATCTCTTGCAGATACTTGTCAAGTGATGCGCTCTCGCGGTTTGTGATTGATTTGGTAATTTTTAATTGTCTCATATGTGGAGAAAAATTTAGCCTGCAAAAGTAATAAAATTTTTAATTATTTGAAAATTAATAATGTAAATAAACTTTAGTTACAGCCAAATATTTGTTATTTTATTATTAATAAAACTCATTATTACCATTTTTGTTGTGGAAACCTTCAGTTTAGTTTGAAAATATCTACTTCTACTACTATTACAAGGTTTAAAACAAAAAACAGAGGCATTTGTTTTTGAACTTTCTGAAATAGTAATGTAATTAGATTTTTTCAGAAGATTTAAAGAAATCAGAAAAGAATTGGGCCTGATATTTTACGGCATTGTTCCAGTATTCTCTGTTGTGCTGTCCCGGTCGTGAGATAAAATCATGAGGAATGTTGCGATAAGTAAGTTCTTCGTGCAGACGAACATTCACTGGGTAAAAGAAATCTTCGGTCCCGCAATCGAAAATGATGTTTAGACTTTTTGGCGTTAGCAGGTGAAGCTGATTAATTACCGTATTGTTTTCCCAGTTTTGGGGACAACTGCGCTGTTCGCCAAGTCGTTTGGACAGGTCCCAGTTGTTTGGAAACGGGCGTATATCGACACCACCGCTCATGCTGCCACAGGCTCCGAACACATCCTGATGGCGAAAAGCCAGATAAAGAGCGCCATGACCGCCCATGCTCAGACCGGAAATTGCTCTTCCGCTGCGGTTTTTTATCGTTTTGTAATTTTTATCCACCCATTGTATTAATTCGCCTGCTACGTAGGTTTCGTAACGGAATGTGCTGTCGATCGGACTGTCGAAATACCAGCTGCCGTAATTACCATCGGGACAGACAACGATAAACTGATACTGATCGGCCAGATAATTAATATTCGGCATGTGTAGGGTCCAGTTGTCATACTTGCCGCTATATCCGTGCAGGAGATAAAGTACCGGCATTTTTTCGGTCTTTGTATAAGTGTCGGGAGTGATAACAACCGCCTTGATGCTTTTTTTCATCGAAGGGCTGTATGTGAGGACTGTGTCAACTTTAGAGGCATATAAACTGCTTACGTTCAGACTGATTATCAGAATAAAAAGTTTCAGAATAGATTTCATTAGATTTATTTTTTTTCAAAGGTAACAAAAATATGAAAAAAGACTGACATTTCGTGTGAAAGTCAGTCTTTTGACCGATAAATTTTCAGCAGTTTATTTGTCAAGTTTAATTTCGTAGTATGCCACTTTCCCGGTGGTAGGATACACTCCGGCAATGTACAGTTTTTTATCCTTTTTGAGTGCCTCGTTGTAAACTTCCTTGAAATCTTTCATCGTCTCCATTGGCTGGTTGTTGATTTTCAGGATAATATAACCCTGGCGGATACCCTGATTGTAGAGTGCGCCTTTCGTGACGGATTCCACTGTTAAGCCATAATCGATACCCAGCGCTTTTTTAATCTTGTTGTCAACCGGTTTGAGTGTGGCGCCAAGATCGGAGTCTACTGTTGACGAACTTACCATATCGGTGTTGCCGTCGGCATTGATAAGCTGTGCCGTCAGTTTCATTGGTTTGTTTTCGCGCATCAAACCTACTGTGACTTTATCGCCGGGACGATAGCGACCAACTTGTTCCTGCAGTTCGGCAACCGACTTTACTTTCACCCCGTTGATTTCGTTGATAACGTCGTTCGTTTTAATTCCGGCTTTGTCTGCTGCACCGTCAGATACTACGTCAGCTACCAATGCTCCTTCGAGTGTTTTGATATTTTTTTCTTTGGCAACTTCAGTGCTCAAATCCTGAATACTTACTCCGAGTAACGCGCGCTGAACGGCTCCGTGCTGACGCAGGTCGGTAACCACCTTGCTGACAATGCTCGAAGGTATGGCAAATCCGTATCCGTTATACACGCCGTTTCCGGATGCGATGGCTGTGTTTATGCCAATGAGTTCACCGCGGGTGTTGACAAGCGCGCCTCCGCTGTTACCCGGGTTGATGGCTGCATCGGTCTGGATGAACGATTCGATGGACATATTGTTGGATTGTGGTTCGCCGAAATTATTCTGACCAATGATTCCGATATTGCGTGCTTTGGCGCTGACAATTCCGGCAGTAACGGTTGACGAAAGGTTGAACGGATTGCCCACAGCCAATACCCATTCACCTACTTTCACATTATCGGAGTTACCGATGGTGATTGCTTGGAGATCGTTCGCATCAATTTTAAGCAGTGCCAGATCGGTCGAAGGGTCGGCTCCGATAAGCTTGGCTTTGAAAGTCCGCTTGTCGTTGAGGGTGACTTCTATGTCGCTGGCATCATCGATAACGTGGTTGTTTGTAACGATATAGCCGTCCTGGCTGATGATTACACCCGAGCCTGCTCCTTTGGGTACTTCCTGTTTCGGAGTGTTATTTTGTTGTCTTTGCCCTTGTTGCGGACCGAAAAAGAAATCAAATAACGGATCGTTAAAGAAGTTTTGCTGTTGTTGCGATACCATGGCTTTGGTTTTGATGTACACAACGGCATGTACAGTGAGGTCGGCAGCTACTGTAAAGTCGGTTTCCATTGCACTGGAAGCGCTGGCAAATCTGGCTTGAGCACTCAGCGTCTGATCAGAAGTTGTCTGAAACTCAACTCCTTTTTTCTTGTTCGAAACATAATTTGTTGCATAACTGGTTGCTGCACTAACCACAATTACAATAGCAGTAAATAGTGCGATTGACTTTGTTTTGTTACTTAGTTTCATAATCTTTTTTATGTTTATTAATTTGTACTGTTTTTAAGTTGGTGATGGCATAAACAGAATTTCTGCCAGTTGTAACTTATTTGTTTTTTCAGATACTAAATTATACAAACTACATGCCCGATGTTTCAATCCGAAGTGATATTTCTTCAAATTTAACAATGTTAAAATGCTGTTTAACGGGCTTTAACGCAGAGTAATAGCAAGATTTAATAAATATAAAATGAATAGCTGACAAAATTTCCGAAAGAGAATTCAGGCGCGTGGTGGAAAATGTGTAAAAATGTCAGCACCTGACATTTTTGCACACTATTTTTTCTAAAATGCAGCAGGGAAATAAATCCGGAGAGCAAAAACAATAGCCTGTAAGTGCAGAAACAGCCATTTGAGAAAACGATTTCTCCCTTTAGAGGGTGGGTGGCATATATTTTTAAACACATGAAAATGGTTTGATGCCCGATATTCAGTCGGTGTTTAATTATATACAATCCACAAAAAATACGAAGCCGTATCTGATAAACAAATACGGCCCGTAAAACAGTTTATACTGTATTTTTTCAGAACCTGTTGTCGCCATCCAGCAAGTTGCCCAGACCACCCAGCAATCCGCCTTCTTCGCGCCGGCTTCCACCTGTGCGTGGAACCGATGCCAGTATCCGCTGAGCCAGCCGGCTGAAAGGCAGCGATTGCACATATACGATGCCGGGTCCCCGTAGGGTTGCGAAGAACAGACCTTCACCACCGAATATCGTGTTTTTGATGCCACCGACAAATTCCACATCGTACTGAATTCCGCTTGTAAATCCTACGATGCAGCCTGTATCCACTTTCAGTATCTCGCCGGCTTGTAGTTCTTTGCGTGCCAGTGTGCCTCCGGCGTGTACAAATGCCAAACCGTCGCCTTCAAGTTTCTCCATGATGAAGCCTTCGCCGCCGAACAAGCCGGTACCCAGTTTGCGGTTGAACTCGATACCCACCGACACGCCCTTGGCAGCGCAAAGGAATGCGTCCTTCTGACAAATAAATTTGCCCTGATACTGGTTCAGATCAATTGGGATAATTTTACCGGGATAGGGGGATGCAAAACTGATGCGGCTTCTGGTGTTATTCCGGTTTTCGAAGGCGGTCATAAACAGGCTTTCTCCCGTCACCACCCGTTTACCGGCTGAGAGTAGTTTACCCAGAATGCCGGTGTCGTTACCCGAACCATCGCCAAAAATGGTTTCCATCTGTATGCCGCTATCCATCATCATGAAACTGCCGGCTTCGGCAATTACCACTTCTTGCGGATCGAGTTCAATTTCAATATACTGCATCTCTTCGCCGTATATCGTGTAGTCAATTTCGTGTGCTTTCATAAGTTTCTGATATTTTATTCCATTTAATTGGTTGTTTTTCCTATACAAAATCCTGCATTTGGCCCTTTAAATTATTGTATTCAGAAGCCCAAAGTTTTACTGAAACGGAGTCAGACCGCAAGCTTGTATTTCGCGCATAAAAGTACTATATTTCTGTAAAAAATCATCATATTTGCTGAGTTTATCAGGTTTGTGTATAAGTCAGACAGGTTGACACTCAGGAAGCGGGAATTTCACATTATTTTTCTACGAATGAAATAAATTGGGGAAAATGATTAAAATGCAGGTAAAATTTGTTCTCCGATTGTTTTATGTATTCGGACAGCATATAGAATTATTGTTATCTTTAACAGAGAAAAAATTCAAAATTACGTCACAATGAACAAAGAATTTATTTATACAAGTTACTGTTCAATAAATCGTGTAAACTACAAACTACAGGTTTCATTTCTTGTTTTATTCACAACCCTCGCTTATTTATGAGGGGGGATTCGAAAAGGAAAAAACATGATCAGTAAGTAAAGTATTGTATTCTTTAAAAAACATAAGGAATAAATCTTTTACTCCGTTTCATATAGTCTGAATACTTGTCACCAAAAAATACAATACATTCTTTTTCGTCAAATATCGCTGCAAAATATAAAAATATTGTTGATATGAATGAAACAACAAATAATTCGGGTGTTGGATTTTTTAATAAAATCCCCCATGTTAGAAATAACAATGAAGAATAAAGTGGATGCCTTATATATTTAAAGATCCCTTTGTCCACTAATTCAGTGGTTTGTTCAAATTTATACAATGTCTTTTTATCCCTGTTCTTATCCGGTTTCCCAATCCTTTTCAAAAGGATTACTCCGGCAACAACCAGATATATTGATATGATAAGAAAAATCCAGGAAAATATTTGCCGGATTGAAAAAGGAACAACAAACCAGACTTTATAGTTTGAAGTTATCAACCATGCAATACACTCCCAACTGATAAATCTATAAAATCCATGAGTTTTATAGTTCAGTAAAGTCCTCCATGAAACAATTACTATCAGAACTGATAAAACAACGAAAATGATAATTTTGTCCATAAATAAGTCTTAATGAGTTGGAAGCCAATTTACAATTTTGCCTTACACAAGAACATTTCACCCATTCTGACTAATCAGCTGTAATGATTTTTTATTGATAATTTCCACATTCTTTCCTTTCAGGCTGATAATCTCGTCTTTATCAAACTCCGTAAGCACCCGGTTTACACTTTCGCGGGTAGCGTCCACCAGGTTACCTATTTCCGACTGAGAAAGGGGTAACGCAAATTCATCAGATTCATAGATTATATCCGACAATTCCAGCAGAAAAGCAGCAATGTTTCCCCGTGTCTGGCGTTGCGTACGGTTGGCGCAGCGGCGAAATGATTCCAATTCGTTGCGGCATAAATCCAGTATGATTTCATATGAAAACTGTTCATTATCTTTCAATAAACGTCTGAAGATAGTTACATCGATAAAACATACTGAACAATCGGATACGGCCGTAACGGAATACTGATTGATCTTATCGCCGAAAGTAGTAGGTAAACCAAGGTATGTAGGAGCTTTCACCAACCGTACAATTTGTTCGTGATGAGGCCCGGTAAGGTGTAACTTTACCA
>Ga0116170_10003468_pt1 | contig 14739 bp, 20 predicted proteins | sample AD_JPNHW1_MetaG_FD_89797 | JGI IMG/M metagenome (GOLD analysis project Ga0116170, IMG submission 89797) | Active sludge microbial communities of municipal wastewater-treating anaerobic digesters from Japan - AD_JPNHW1_MetaG | ecosystem: Engineered > Bioreactor > Anaerobic > Digestate | place...
TCAGACCAAAAACTTGTCGAATTCATTTCGTCTTCTAATTCTTTTATTTTTTTGTCTATTTCATTTTCTTTCATTTTATTGAGCCACCCCTCGGGATTGAACCGAGGACCCCGTCTTTACGAACAAACAGATAGGGCCATATCCAGGAATTATCCTTATATTAACGGCTAAAACCATACTTTGGTTCTAAAAAACTATGTCGCTGTGGGGACCTGTTTATCACACCCAGCAACTCAAAATAAATACTTCTAAATATCGTACTAGACATACTTAATTTATAATAATTTATTTCGACTCTTCTTATCATAGAAGATTGCTAGTTAATTATCAAATGGACAATTTATTAATATCGTCTTCTAAATCCCCCGCATCAATAGACCTCAAATATGCCATAGTCATTCTGATGTCAGTATGGCCCATGAGCTTGCTAATTTTTACAAGCTGAGTATCGTTTCTAGCTAAATTAGTCGCAAAACAATGACGAAACCTATGCAGGTGGAACTTCACTCCAGACAATTTAATAAGTCTTTGAACCCAATGCTTTAACCCAGCACGACTTAATCCTTTGTCTTCATTCCAAGAAACAAACAAGTCTGCAGTTCTGTATCCGTTTGTATTTCTTTCTTTTATGTATTCTCGCAAGTGAAGTAATGCTGTTGGGTGTAGTGGAATATAACGGACTCTTTTAGACTTTGATGTTTCCGATCTCACAGTCAACTTTCGTGTTTCCATATTAACATCAGTTACTTGCAAAGAAATAAATTCACCTAATCGCAAGCCACAAAAGAAGAGTATTGAAACCATGGCAGTATCACGTTTTAACATAAGTGGATCTGTGGAATGTAAAACAATAGCAGAATAAATCTTTCTGACTTCTTCATCTTCTAAAGCACGTTTATCTTTATACTGTGGATGACGTAATTTTATGTGTTCAAGCGGATTTTCTGCAATAATTTTCTGTTGAATAAGCCAGGTAAAGAATGTGCTTAATTTAGTGCCATAAGTTTTAATCGTAGAGTCTTCAAGACCAGTTTTAATGGTGTCTCTGCCTACTATCCTCTCCCTGGTAGAAATACGCTTAAAAAACTCATTCATCATTCCCCTTGTTAATAACTCAGTAGTGGTAACTTCGGGCATCATTTTGGAAAAATGATCAAAAACTATTCTGTATGTTTTAGTAGTTTCAGGACGTAATCCTTTTGAGTATTCGCATTCATTTATGTATTCTTGGAAGAGTTCTTGCAGATTTCTTGGTCTTCTAGCTACAGGCATCAGTTTTAGTTGTTAAAGTTTTATCTGAATTTTTTATAATAGATTTTGTCGGAATGATATCAATACTGTCTTTATCTTTGTCTGGTATTTCTTCTTCCTGATAAAAATTTCTTTTTTCTGGTTCGATATAAGCAACACCACTTATTTTAAACAGATCTTTTTCTTCTCTGACTTCATATCTTTCACCGTCTTTGAATAAGTACCCATCTATACTTTTAAACCCGTTTCGAACCCAGCCGTTAGCTAGAATCTTATGACTGTAATCCGCTGAGCCAGTTCTCAAGGTAAAAACCAAACCCCAGTTTTCTTCTTTCGCAAAGAATAAGTCCAACTTAATACCACTTGGTAATACTCTCTGAGTATATTTACAAGGTAGCTCTCCCCGAACTTTCTCCCATTGATTTACCACGCTTGCTATTCCACTTTGAAATAGACCGATTTCATATGGCTTTGGTATTGCCACTATCTCAATATCCCCAACTTCTAACTTTTTTCTTCTTATACTTCCAGCAATTTCAGCACGGAAACAATGTGGTCTTAACTGTTCCAATACTTCTAATGCTATTTTGTATGCCTCTGCATACGGATATTGCTTTTCTTTCATAATTTTATTGTTACTTTAATCTAATAATTTTGCCTTAAACGGGTCATTCTTCATTTCGTCGAGGTAAACCCTAGATGTTGATTTTGAACCCTTGGAAAATATAGTTATTTCAGGAGGTCCTTTTCAATAAAAGCATTCTAGGGTTAGATTGATCTCTTTTCTAGGTCATTGGCAGTGTAAGGAATATCCAGATTCTTTTTCCATTTTCCTTTTGCCACTAACTTGTTTATTTCAATCTGTTTATTTTGAAATTCCGTGTAAGGGAATTTTTTACAGATTTTCTCTCCTGCGTACCACAAGACTTCATCCTTATAGTTTGGATTTAGATCATCTTGGCAGATGGGAGCATTACAAACCAAATAGTGTTTTTCACTCATGTTAGTTTATGTTTTATTTAGTTATTAAGCTTATTCCGTCAAATAGTTCAATTCTCGACACAAAACTATCTAGCGTATTGCTGTTATTAAACGCAAAAAAGTACTTTTTTATAGTACTTTCGCTGTTTTGGGTTGTTCCTTTTCCAGGCTTGACCTCTCCGTTATTATTAGATGTTTTCTGGTGCCTTTGCTGAATATTAAGCACCCTGTTAAAAACATTATATGCTTATTTTTTACCAAAGTCAAGGGCAACGTAATGATTTTCCAGAAAGAAAACCTTATGTCTATTCTGTACTTATTCCGATATTATCCGTAAAATAACCCGCGCAGATGGATCTTAATCACCTTTCAGAGAACTCTATAATCTATAGCGTTCTATGGCAGCGTGGAATAGAGCTAGATAGAGTAGTTTACAGCGTTCTATGACAGCGTAACTTATTAAGACAGCACAGCAACAAACCCAACGATAATCATCTTAAAGTAAGCTAGACAGGTAATAACCAAAAGAACAGCCAAGAAGCCTAGAAAGCTCTTGGGAATGATTTTAAACAGCTTATTGTCGCTGGGTCCCTTAACCATAAATCTTATGCCAGTATATGCAGAGCAGACTAAGAAAACAGCTACGAAGACTATCATATAACTCATTTCTTTAAATGGATCTATAAATAACATTATGTTGGCTAAAACTAAGAACAGCACTGAGAAAATCAAATTTTTATTATTTTTCATATATTTGTGTTAGTTATTAATAATGGTTTCTTTTATAAAGTTCATTGTTTCTGGATCAGCATTGCCACTTTTAGCTTCGTTGTACCTTTCTATCGCCTTTGTGCATTTATTATCCACCCAAAATTGATATCTTGCCTTAGACCAATCTGATAGTGTCGCACCAGGGTGGTTATCATAGTAGTTATTTGTCCATTCATCCAAAGCAGTCATTTGTTCTTCCGAAGTAGCATAATCATCAGGACATTTAGCTTGAGCCCTTGGCGCTTGGGTGTTGTAGAAATATAAAGAAGCAATCACGGCCAGAATAAATATCACGATATATACTTTTGTTTTTGTGGACTGCATACAATTCATTTTCCTGTATATGGAAAAGGCGTTCCCAGTGTCATATTACTAAATACTGCAAAAGCATTCGTCGTTATTCCTTTCTTAACCAAACTTCTATAATCTGTTCCAGGTCTAACCATATAAAGATCCCATTTATTACTTTTTACTCTTTCTCCCTCTATGTAAAACTGCGTGTTGGGAATTTTGATTTTTACTTTGTCCTTATCCATAGTTTCGTTATCTGATATTTATAGGATTAAATTGCGTTCCGAGTGGTGCGTAAGAATTAGAAAAGCCAGAGGTCCCGAATGGTTTTATAAAAACAGGATTGAATTGAGTTCCAATCTTTGCGTAAGGATTTATGAAACCAGAAGTCCCATAGGATCGAGAGTATACAGGATTGAATTGAGAACCCAAAGAAGCATAAAGGTTTGTAAAATTATAAGTTATAGGTTTTAGTGGAGTCCAGGATCTTCCAATGTATTTTGTTGCAGGTTTAACACTGGTGGTGAAATAAGTAGCGAATATTAAATTAGTGGGAATTAATACAGAAAACAAAAATGCTAGAATGATTATTTTATTTCTCATGAAATTATCTTTTGTTTCTAATTGATAAATCCCATGAAGTAGGTACCAAAAAGCCTACCACATAGGTGAGGACCGAAGCCCTCCATACCTGTTTCCAGATATGACTCGTCAGAGTAAACCCTATATGATAGGTTTTTTGCCTCTGACGAGATTTTTTCATCATGCCAGTGATTTCTCACTGGTTTAGATTACTGTTTTTATGAAGTTGTATATGAATTATACACCCACAAAAGGGTTTAGCAAATGCCTAAAAAAATTGAGAATTTTTTTATAGACCTAACTTTTATAGAGCCAAATCATTACCAAACAACCCCTTAGCGTGAATTGAAAACAAGTTACAGAATTCCAGAAGGTGACGTTCCATATCCAAGATGAAATATATTTTGAAGTTAGATCGACAAGTCCCCCCTACCCACAATTTAAATGTAATTAATAGCACTCATAAAATTATTTAAGTAGTAGATAAAAGAAAATATTTATCTATTTAACTCTATAGGGTCGTGCTAGGGTTATTTACTATTTAATTAATCTAATATTTATGCAAACAGAGATAGAAACATTACCCAATACAAATTATATGGGTAGTCAAAAAAATTACGAGAGTGTGAAGCAACAACTTTCTGAACGATATGGTACAGAAATTGCAGACGAATATGATCCATTCATAAACTGTAGAACTTATAACGATTGGAAGAAAAATAATTATCTCGTTAATCGTGGTGCTAGATCATTCAGGGCAGTAGTTGTTGTAGAGAAAAAGGACAAAGATGGAAAAGTGATAAAAAAATATCCTAAAACAATTTGTTTGTTCTTTAGAAATCAAGTTCACAAGGTTGAGTAAGTTATTATTAAATAAATTAATCATTGTTATTATGAACACAAATTATAAGCGTGCTTACAGAAACGACCCTATAGAAGAGGAAGTTATGAAAAATACTGGGACATTTAATTTAACTGTAACAGTACAAAAAGACACCGAAATGATTAAAAATTTTAGTCATATTCCAAACTTCATCGCATTCAAGACAACACTTAAAAAAGATGGAGAAATAATAAGTATAGGAACAGGGTCCGCAGTTTTAAACCAATATAATAAATTTTTGGCTAGAACGGTGAGATTTGCTTATGGTTCAAGTATTGTAGATGCCATTGTGAGAAGTGTAAAGGTCCTTGATGCGTTATCAATTATGCCAGGCAATCAGAAAGAAGAAGATATGGAAGGTCGAGATAAACCAGCTTTTTTTAGTGATGAAGATGTGCCACAAGTCGCAACGGAAAAACAGAGAAAATTTCTAGAAAAACTTGTAAATGAGCAATGCGATGATGACTCCAAAGAAGAATATCTGAAACATTTAGAATCCCCATATTTATCTAAATTCGAATGCTCAGAACTTATTCAGCAACTTATGCCAGTAAAATAATTATTAACTTAATCTAAAATAAATGAACACAAGTATAGCAATAGCTGGAGCAAACATGCCTAGCCATAGTTTCTTCTTAGAAGATACAGATGAACCAGGAATGGCTACAGGTCATCAGAAAAGAACCATCTATCGTCTCCTAACTGAAAATATGGAGGATGGCGAGGGTAGAGAGGTAAATATTAACCAAATTCCTTACGTCTCGGAAGATGAAGCTAGGATATGGATTAACGAGCTTGAGAATTCAATTTGGTAGGATGTATAAACATTAAACGGTGGGTCCTAATTTTGGGCTCACCGTTTTTTTGTTTTCTTGTTTATAAATTTTAAGTATAATAAATCGTATGATTCCTTTTGAAATAAAACCTGTGGACTGTAAGAAGTGTAGTTTTAACTATTGCCCTTGCTGTGAGACTAGATGTCCTAAATGTGGTGAAATAGATATTCCAGATAATATAGAAACAATACTGATCTTGCAGAAGATAAGAGAAGCTATGACACAGAGAAAATTCTTTTAAATAAATCTGGATAATTCTCTCTAAGTTCCTTACTTAAGTTTTTGTAAAAATCACTCCATTGATTTTCAGTCATTTTATTTGCAGACTTTCCTGTATTTACAGATATGGCAAAGCCACTCCTAAAATCAATTGGAATATTTAATTCTTTCTCTTTCTTCATTCGCCTTACCATTGAATAAAGGCGACCTGCGTGAGTGTGTGGCACTAAAGGACATTCTCGTTCTATTTCTCTAAGTTGTTTTTTGAGTTCCTCGTTCATCATTTTTTTAATTAAAGTTTCTAATATAATTAGGATTATCTTTTTTACGCTGTATTTCCAAATGTAGCCAAAGCGCAGTAGAAAAATAGTAAAGGCGTGGATTTCTTATAACACGTTTAGCTTCAAGTGGTGTTATATCTAAAATCACATTATCGACATGATAATAATATTTTTCTCCAGCTCTAATAACTTCAGCTTTATATCGAAAAAGGTCTCGACCATAAATCCTAGCAACATTGCCTTCAATTAACCTAATGTTTAAGTTAACTATATGCATAAAAAAATTCCTACATTAATTTAATAATGAAGGAAAGATTTTCTGTGTGGACTAGACACAAAACCTATCTTTCCTGACACTTTCGTGCCTGGTTGGACTTAGCACCTTACAATTGCAGGTTGCTGGGCGGATCATTGAGCCAATTCTCTAACCGTCACTCTTGATACAAACTATTTAATTGTAGATACATTATAGCACAATATTAAAAAATTAATCTAATTATTTATTAACAAAATCAACAAAAGATCCAACATCGTGCCCAGAATCCATTAATTGTTTATGTAAGCTCTTGTAGTTATTTGTAAAGGTAAGTATGTCCTTATTGTTTTTAACAGTAGAAGAAAAAACTTTAATACTTACAGGCAACATAAATGACTTATCAACACTAGATACAAACTGAAAATACTGTGCTACTCTGTTGTGAATTCTAGGAGCAACCAATAAGGCACCATTAAATTTCCCATTTACACTACAGTTTTTCAAATGTGAAGACACGGAGGTAGTTTCATTATTTTCCTGTTGATTAGCACTAGATATCATTGTCGCTTCCAATATATACATATAATCAGAATTTTCAAAGAGAATATCAGCCTTACCAGACCCTGCAAAACTTTTCGGGGTTCCATCAGAATTAAGTCTCATTGCAGGTTTAACAAAATTGTCCCCGTATTGTTTTGCAAATAAAAGTGCCATTAGCCATTCCAATCTGACTGGTTCTGGTATTGTTTCTTCATATTCTGATTTAATCTTTAATTCCCTTGATAATATAGAAAGCTCCTTATATAAATCTTCAAAATCTATTTTATTAACTTTTTCCCTAAAAATAAATTCACTATTCTTTTTATCCAATAAAACTAGTTTGTCATCATCTTGTATATTACTTGGTAATTCAAAATCATTATCTATAAATTTAATTTGTTTTAATTGAGATGAAATTATTTCATTTTTCTCTGTGGTGGAGTATTCCCAGGGAATATTAATCGTTGAAAAATATTTTTCATAATCATCTTCATTCGTAAAATCCTCATATTTATAATTCTTATATTTCTCAATAATTTGTTTGATTTTTATAATATTAAACTCGACAAATCTTATATATGAATATCTAGCTCTACCGTGGACTTCAAATAATCCTGTCATTGAAAATTTTCTTATTATTTCATCAGGATATTCAGAAGCAAAAGTTTTATCTTTTACTTCTATAATATTATTTTCTTTAAAATAACTTTTAAAATAATCAGAGTTAAAGTCTTTTCCAAAATTTTCTCTATAATTGATAATAGTTTCAGCTATTTTTTTAAAATCACAGTCCTTCATTGATAAAACAAAACCTCCAAATTCATGAAAAAGTATGCCATTCTTTAAAAAATCTGAACTGGGATTATTTTTTTGGTAATAATCATTTAGATAATCAAGAACAAAAATAGTATTAAGAAATGGTCTAGCCCTATTTAAAACAGTTTTTCTATTTATGTTTCCATAGTGCATTCCTATTAACGATTTTGTATAAATGATTTCTATATCATCACCTCTTAAATAATCATTACCAAGCTTTGTAATGCTTAATACAGGTTCATTTCTTTTTCCACGAAGAGTAATAAATTCCAGATCTTTTAAAGCTCTAATTTGAGTCATTACTCTCCCATTATTTCCAGTTCCTTGAGGATTATCATTAATTATTTTTGTTATTTCATTGTCATCTAACTGAATTTTGTCTTGAATTTTCTTAAAAATTTCATTATTAATCTTATTAGGTATGTAAACTCCATTTTTAATGAAATCATGATATATTTTTATTTTGCTTTCATTATTCAATTTTGAACCATCAAAATTAGTAATTGCATTGAGAAAATCAATATTTCTTTGAGGATTCCTTATTGTAGTATTTATTGAAAATACCTTATATCCTTTTCTGTTTCCAGCCGTTCCCATATAATTAATAATTAGTTATTAATACTTCTTCTGCTTCAGACAGATTCTTTTTCTGGTAATTAGAATTTGTATACTTTCTATGAATCTTGTGGACATTATACTTCTTGGACCACTTAATTAAAAGGCTATTTTCTTTTCCATTTGATCTTAAAACATTGGATAATGCGAATTTCTTACCATTCATATCTAGTTCATTGAGCAATTCAAGTAATTCTTTTTCTTTATTTATGTCCCATTCCGTATTATAAGGGGCACTAGTAATTAAATAAGGAGGATCAAAATAATACAAGGCATCTTTTTTATATAATGTTCTATCTCTAAAATCTTTATTTGATAATGTGATTTTTTTTGTTTTTAATGCCTCTGAGTACTTTTTAGTTTTTTCTCTTAAAGATTTTGAAAAATCAACCTTTCCAACAGGTAGATTATATACACCACTTCCATTAAATCTAATATAATGATTAAAGCTAAAAATTGTTAAAGCAAACAATAAAATAGGACTCTTTTTATTAGAGTATTCATTTTTAAGTTTTAAAAATGGAATTTTGTTAAATTTAGATAGTCCTTCATGTTGCAATTCTGGATATATTTTCCCTCCTTTTCTAAAGGTATCAGTAAAACTATATTTATTAATAATTTTATCAACCTCTTTTATTATTTGTTCAGAATCCTTATTAATAAACATTTCGATAATTTCGATAATTTCTTTGAAATTATCATTCATAACCATCTTTTTATAATTTGAATTTAACGCTACTAATCCACTTCCACAAAAAATATCACAAATAATATCTTTATCACTGTTTAATAAAGGTATTATTTGTTTTAAAACTCGGAACTTATTGCCTGTATAATTTAAAGGAGAATTAATCATTGTTTAATTCTTTCAATTGCTTTTTTATAATATTTCTCATCAATTTCTGAGCCAACTATTTTTCTTTTATGATTCAAAGCAGCTATAGCTGTTGTTCCAGAACCTAAAAATGGATCAAATATAATATCACCCTCTTTAGTATGAATTTCTATCATTTTTTCAATTAGCGTTAAATTTTTTTGTGTGGGATGAATCCTATTTCCAATACCAACTCCTGTTTTAAATTCAGGTCTAAGATATGGAGTTAATTTAGGTTTATTGAAAGTCCAAGGAGAACCTTCCTTAACAGCCCATATTGCTAATTCACAATCATTAACATATCTACGATGAATATTTCTTGGCATTGGATTATTTTTAATCCAACGAATAATATCTTTAATAATAAAACCATGCTTTTCCAATTCTTTAGCAATATCACCCATATTTTTCCAATTATTAAATATGATGACCGTACCACCTGGTTTTATAATTTTTGAAATATTTCTTAACCATTTTATTTGATCAAAATCGTAATCCCAATAACCATAATTCATTCCACTTCTCCCCATGTTTGAATATCCCAACTGATGGTTTCTACTTATATTATAAGGTGGGTCAGTTATTATAGCATCGACAATTATCTTATTTTTTATCATCTTTGATATTAAATCAGAACAATCCATATTGTAAATATTGCATGTAATATCATGTGTTCTTTTTAAATTTTTAATTTCTGAAATAATATTAACGTTTTTGGTTAGTTTGTTTGTATCAGCCATAAAAACTATTTTTTAATGAATTTTTTATAAACCTGTCTTACGAGAATCATTGCATAATCAATATCTTCAATATTACTAACTTTAAAAATAGATACATGTTTATTCCAGTGTTTCATGCTAAGTTCTTGATATCTAACTTTCTTTTCTGGATCATTTAAGTCTTCTGGTTTAACACGCAAAAGAGCTAGTTCAATAAACGATTTGTGGGGATGTAGATCCACAACATTAAAATTCTCAATTTTACAACCAACATACCCACTTGTGGGAGAAAGTTTTATGTTAGGGTCTAAAGCAACAATTCTTTCACTTAAATTATCAAACACCTCCCTTGACTCTTTCCAGTTTTCCTTAAAGAGATTATCGATACTGTAGTTTTTTATTTCTTTAGTTACTAATTCAAATTTAGAATCTTTCATAACTAAATCAATTGACTCACTAGAGTCAGCTGGTTCTATTTGATTAAAAAGAACGGTGTTATTTTCAAACAATTTTATTTCATAAAGATCAAAAGCCATATTTTTAAAATTAACAGAATTTATTTGATGTTGAGTAAACGATGGAGAAATAAACACCACACGAGATTGTGACCAATCTACCTCTTCACGGCTCAAGTTATGTTTCGTATGTTCAAAATACTCTATAAGAAAAAACTCTTTTTTATTTACCAAAAGACTAAGGTAGGAAAATCCTTGGTCAACAATAGAAAAATTACGATCTTTCTTGTATTCGATAATAATAAATGACTTTGTTTCTGGATTCCACGCTAGTGTGTCAAATCTAAAGTTATCAACTTTTAATTCTGATGCAATAAACTTATACCCTAAAACAGTTTCAAGGTTTTCTTCAGTTAGTTTCTGTATATCTTTTTCAAGACTGATTTTCTTTTCTTGAATAGATATAAGTTTACTTTTTTCTATTTTAAAAATAGCCATAGATTTTACCCCCTTTAAATTAATAATAATTAACACCTTAAAACTCTAAAGAGTATAACATTTTAAGCCTAATCTTTAAAGTAATTCTACCTTAAGCCATTGATAGTTAATTCCAGTGAAAAACCCCATTAATTTGTTATAATAAATTAATGAAAATTCAGAGAGTTAAAATCCATAACTGGAGATCAATAAAAGACATAGACATATCTTTTGAGAATCTGATGGTCTTTATAGGTCAGAACAACCACGGAAAATCTAATATTCTTTCAGCCTTACTCTTTTTCTTCGGTGTAAATAATTGTGTAGAGTTAGATTTTAATAAAGGAGAAGATCAGATATTTATTGAAGTAACTTTCATTGATTTAGATGACCATGATAAGGCCCAATTTGCTAAATATCTTACCAACGAAGGTTCTATAACTGTGAGAAAACAAATAAATAAGGGAGAATCTTTTGAATATCACGGTTACTGTCAGATCCCAGGAGAAGATTGGTTAAAAGAAGAGAATATTTCCAACTATACAACCAGAGAAGCGATAAACAATACTCCATTAAGCTCACTGGTCCCTTCGACTGGACGGTTAACAAAAGAAATTATTAAGCAAGCACAACAAGACTATATACAAAAAAATAATAGCTCAATTAAATTTTCATATAACTTAGAAGCAACAAATTTTTTAGGATTAAAAAGTGTTGCCCAGGGTATTTTTGGAGAAGTATTTTTTGTTCCTGCGGTGAAAAATGCAGGGGAAGAGTTTAACATGAAAGGTAAATCTGTATTCAACCAATTGCTGACAAATGTGATTAACGATATGTCAACCTCAAACCCTGAATACATAGAAGTTAAGAAGAAAGTCAGAGAGCTAACACAAATACTTAATAAGAATATAGAAGATGGTTCTTTGAATAATAATCGGCCAGAACAAATATCAAAACTAGAAAAACTACTTGAGGCAGAATTAGCTAGTTGGAATACTACAATTGATATAGAAATAACCCCACCAGATGTTGATGAAGTATTAAGAGTAGGTACCAATGTATGGTTAAACGATGGAGTTCCAACCGATGTAAATCGTAAAGGTAATGGATTACAGAGGTCTCTAATTTTTGCGCTTATAAAGGCCTGGGCAAAGATATCTCAAGAAGAAAGAAATAAACAAGAAGAACAAGAGGAAGGAGGTACTGCTCGTAAAGCTTCAAAATCAACCTTTTTTATTTTTGAAGAACCAGAGCTATATTTACATCCCCAGGCACAGAGAGAACTCTATTCTTCGCTTAAAAAACTTTCAGAAAATGACAACCAGGTTCTAATTACCACACACTCAAGTTCTTTCATTGATCTAGACTTATATAGATCTATTTGCATAGTTTATAAAAACGATATAAAAGAAGGAACAAAACATTTGCAATGTACGTCAGACCTGTTCAATTCAGTTGATGACAAGAAAAAGTTTAATATGACTTATTGGATTAATCCAGACAGAGGAGAATTATTTTTTGCTAAGAAAATAATATTGGTTGAAGGTCCCACTGATAAGACAGTTGTACCATATTTGGCAAAAAAATTGGACGTATTTCGTTATGATTACAGTGTCATAGATTGTGGGGGGAAAACCAATATTCAAATTTATATACATTTATTAAATAATTTTAAATTAAAATATATTGCAGTATATGATAAAGATCATCAAAGTTATAAAACTCAAGACGGTATTGCTTCTGCGGATATAGCTTCAAAGTCAATCGAAGATAACATAAATTCTTCTTATGGATCATCCATAATTTTAGAAAATGACATAGAAGAAGAGATAGGTATTACTGATGAAAATAACAAAAATAAACCATATGTTGCCCTCGAACATATCTCGGATACTTCTTTTGTGTTAAGTTCAAGCTTAGAAGAAAAAATTAAAAAGATATTTTCGTAATTGGTCATGGTACCTCTTCAAGAATTCAAAAATGCTCTAGGTGATGAGGCGAAAAAACTTACTAAGGAAGAAATACTTAAGCTAAGAGACAACATGGATAAAATGGCTGACATCTTTTTTGACATGTGGCTGGAAGAAAAAAGAAAGAAATAATTTAGTGTAGGAAAACTATTTCATTTTTTGTAGTTTCTGTGGTATAATATATGCAACGATTAAGATCAAGATTTAAGTAAAAGTTTAAAGTTTACGAATTACGTTCAAAGATAAAAGTAGAAAAAACTTGTTTTTGGGAACTCAAGTCAAAAATCCCATTAAACTCTTATTTAAGTCTGATCAACCAAGATAAGAAAAACGTTCCTGCTCGGGAACATTAAGACGAAGCTAAGACATTTACGCAAAAGCAGGGAAAAACAGTTGGTGACTCTGTCCCTGCCCTATGGTAAGTGCCGTAGCTTTGTAGATTAAAATTATAGGTAATACAATAAGCTTACGACGATTGAGATTCTGCTTATCAAAGAGGTCCTAAAATTGATTAATCAACAACTTCTACTCACATACTAACTTTTTGGACAAATTTTATTTAAATCTACGTGCAATAAGAAAGGCTAAAAAGAATCCTAAATACCTACCAAGAGGTAAAAGTCACGCTGTACTTCATTTAGCTTGTAATAATTTCTATATCAAATCGTTCAATGGATGTTTAGTCATTTGAGATCGTAGAAGCTCGGCACTAGCAGATAAATAGATCGTAGTGGTCTTTATATCACTATGACCCATCATCTTGGACAGAGAATAAATATCACATCCACCCTCGAGCATCAACGTGGCAAAAGTATGACGAAGTTTGTGAATCGTGAAATTAACTCCAGAAGCTTTCTTCATTTGTTTCACTAATCTCCTAAGTCCGTCATAAGTATATCCCATATTGCGATTGAGCGAACAGAAAAATTCTGGACAAGTTTTGTTCAATCGTTTACGTTCATCTAGATATTTTTTTAATGTTTGCGCCAAAGTAAAACTCATTGGAATAATTCGATCTTTATTCCCTTTCCCTTGTCTAACAAAGATTGTAAGGTTTTGTAAATCTACATCCGTATATTTCAAATGCAGTAATTCATTCTTGCGAAGTCCAGCGAATAAAAACATCGAGAACATTGCATGATTTCTGTACCTTAAATATCTGAAACCATAAGGATAGTTAAAAGTAATTTCCAACAGCTTGAGAGCATCCTGCTTTGTTAGTTTTTTGGGCAAACTTTTTTCCACTTTAGGTTTCTCAATATCAGCAGTTGGATTCTTTTCTAGATAACCGTTTTTTACACACCAAGCAAAAAACACACGGAGAGACATGCAGATAGTTATAAAAGAAATTGCTTTCCAGTGCCTTTCAGTTCTACCAAACAAAAGAAAGTCTCGCACATTCTGTTCTGTGACTTGATTAATTGTAGTCACATTAGCAATGCGACAATAGTGATCTATTGCACACTTATATCTCATAATAGTTGGCTTTGTAAAACCTTTTGTGTACGATGAATAATCGTAAAACTTAGACGCTAAAATTCCTATGTCCATTTCCATTTTTAAACAATTCACACCTAGATACAATATTTTTTATTTGAGCCGCTGGGATGACTCGCACATCCGACCCACGAATTACGAATTCGTTGCTCTACTACCTGAGCTACAGCGGCATATATTTTTTAGTGAACTTTATAGACCCCGTGACCTGTTCTCTGAGAGAACTGCTCCCGAAACGCCTTTTTTATACATTCTAACCTATTATATAAAGCTATTCTTAATATATCATATGGAACTGTTTATTACGAAAGACGTGCTCTACCAACTGAGCTAGGGTGGCATATTCTTTTTTTAATTAATTTTACTGAGCCGTTGTCCGGGATTGAACCGGAGACCTCGATATTACCAATATCGTGCTCTACCAA
>Ga0116170_10003471_pt1 | contig 14729 bp, 8 predicted proteins | sample AD_JPNHW1_MetaG_FD_89797 | JGI IMG/M metagenome (GOLD analysis project Ga0116170, IMG submission 89797) | Active sludge microbial communities of municipal wastewater-treating anaerobic digesters from Japan - AD_JPNHW1_MetaG | ecosystem: Engineered > Bioreactor > Anaerobic > Digestate | place...
ATTCCCTGCATACCGTTGTCGCGTAATGGCCGGGCGGGAGCGTGAATTTCAGGCGCAGGTTTCCCTCTTCAACAGCTGACCGGACATCGGCCCGCAGGGCAACAGGACGCCACGCACCCTCGAATTTTGTCCGCACGAACGCGGAGGCCCTCCCGAAATCTTCGGGCGTTATGCGATACTCCTCCAGGAGCGCATCGGTTGCCTGTCCGCCGGGCGTTTTTGCTTCCGACTTCTCTTTCCCCGGCATGAAGAGGGCAATGGCGCACCGTCCCCGCTCCAGGTGGATCCTTACGGCGCTGATATTTGCTGCGGTAACCTCGTCCGTGCGCCCGTTGAAAAACAGCAGCCGGTCGCCCGGCTGCGGGTCGTCAAGGGCATACCCGTCATCCAGCCGCCGGCTCAGGGCACGGTTGAACAGGTACGACTGGAATGCCGAGACAAACATGGAGAGCAGTTTCGGGGGAAGTACCTGCAGCGCTCCCGCATAGTCGCCCGGACACCCGGCAAGATGGTGGAGCATGGCCCGCTCGTAATTCATCTGGACCGGCAGGGCGTGCAGGGCAGGACCGGGGTCCCGCGTTGTACAAAACGCGGCACGGATTGCCCTGATATCATCGGGGTCACCGGGAAACTCCATGCCGACATAGGTCAGGACAGCCTGTTCGTAATCCCCTCTCAGGATCCATTCCCCTACGCGGTGGGTCACCGGGCGGACAGCCCCGAACCGCTGGAGCCCGAAGTAATTGGGCACGCCGGCAGCTGCTGTTTCTGAAACACTCTGCACCCGTGCGGCAAGGTCGGCCGGGTCCGGGTCCCGGATAACAATATCAAAGCGGTTCCCCTGCAGCTGGCCAAGCGACAGGCCCTCGTTCGACCGGCCGAGGGGTTCAAGCGTGATATCCCTGAGGTATATCGCCCCCACCTCTTCGGGTGTCACGTTATAAAGGGAGATCCATTGCGTCGTGACCGCGTTGCGGTCTTTGGTGCCCGCCCAGCCGATGCGGCGGTGGCTGATGGAAAGCCGCTTTGCGATCTCCTTGACAGCGTGCTGGAGCTCCCAGTTCTTCTTGGTCAGCCGGCAGATCAGGAAAGGCCCGCTCGTCTGTTTCTTTTCAAGCGGGATCTCTTCCACAAGGAAGTCCTCCGCTGTTGCCCGGAGCCTGCCGCCGATTCCTTCGGCATCGCTTGCGTACCAGCAAATCCCGAGCTCGCGTTCAAGCGGAAACGTACTTGGTCTCATAAGAGGGAAAGCGAGCCGGTAATCTTATCGAGATCCTCGCTCTTTGCCGGGCCCAGGCCGAGTGCCGTAATCGTACCGGGCGGGATCTCAGTCATACCGGCGTCCTGGATCAGGGATGCCGAGATCCCGGCACGTTCGGCAATCACCTTGAGCTCAAAAAGCGTCCGCTCGTCGTTTGCCTTGAGGACCACTTTCTTCTGCCCTTCCTGGAGCCATACTTTCTGGAGGTTCTTGTCGGCCCCGTTATATGCGCCGATGGATGCATGACCTGCCTGTGCGCACCGCTTGCCGCAGCTCATCTTCACGTCATTCCGGATGATGAGACACTGTTTGTAACGGAATTCTGGCTCGTGTGCCATTTCCGGTATCTTTGGTTCTTTCCCGTCATATACCTATAGCAGGATTGCTGCAGACAAAAATAAAAAGGGAATATTTTTTCGCTCCTCTCGCCAATGGTATCAGAATACTCTCATGACCTCACGCGAACGGGACCGGTCCCGCACCAGGGCTGTTGCCGCAGGAACCATAGCATTGCTGCTCATCGTTTCTTCCGTATTCTGCGGGTGCATGGAGGTCGAGCCGGAAGAACTTCCCCCGCCTGAACCATCGCTGCCCCCGACAAGTATCGTTTCCCCGAGCATTCCGGCCACTACCACGGAAAATATCAGCAGCGTTCCCCGGCCAATCACCATCACCAACCCAAAACAGACCGGGATCTTTACAGGACAGGACTTCCCGCCGGAAGTAAATAATGCCGTCGGCGATTTTTCCGGGGGAAAAACAACCGATACCATCAACGGGTTCCTCCGCTGGGAATCGGTGAGGGCAAAGACAAACCTGTCGGATGCATCGCGCATCCGGGAGCAGATCAGCTATATCGATTATGCGCTGTTCAACACCACGATACAGGAGAATATCAGTGTCTATATCGGTGTCGGCGGGGAACAGGCAAAACGGATACGGAACAGCTCGGTCTTTTCTGAACCCGGGTACATTATTGCATCCAGCGATCCGTCGGTTGTCTACCAACGGCTTGCAAACAGCGGGAGGGACAGCGAGGGATATCTCACGATGTGTGTTATCGGTTTCAGGAAAGGGAGCCACCTCCTGTTTGTCAATAAAACGGAGCGGGAGTTCCTCCTGCCCCACGGGAGTCTCTGGGATGTTGCGGGAGATACTACCTACGAGCAGCTGACCTTTTCTGAAGACTCGGTTCCCCGGTACGATGATATCGTCCCGACAAAAGTACGACTTATCTTCACCAGGGAACATCCTTGAGGCCCGCCCGGGACGGATTATTCCACGGCACATTACGGGATGACCGGGGTAATTTCGCGGAAAGGCGCCTGACTCCAGACGACTGCCGCGCCATGAGGATCCTGCCGTTATCCCAGCATTCTTATATCCGGGTTCTGGAATATTCACCGTATGGAACATGCGGACCCGGAAGCGGCGATAATCGTTGTCGAGAACCTCGAACATTGGTACGGCGGGTTCAGGGCCGTTGACAATATCAGCTTCTCGGTGAAGAAGGGCGAGATCTTCAGCTTCCTCGGGCCGAACGGGGCCGGTAAGAGTACGGCAATCAATATCCTGATCACCCTGCTCTCCCTGCAGAAAGGCAGGGCAATGGTTGCGGGTTACGATCTGACAAAAGACCCCCGGAAGGTCAGGGAATCGATAGGCATCGTCTTCCAGGATATCACGCTCGACCGGGACATGACGGTCTGGGAGATCCTCGAGTTCCACGGCCGGCTCTACAATATGCCGGACAATGAGCGCAGGGCGCGAATCGATGAGCTCCTGCAGCTGGTCCAGCTCGGGGCAAAACGGGACGAACGCATAAAAAGCCTGAGCGGCGGTATGAAACGCCGGCTCGAGATCGCCCGCGGGCTGATGACCCGCCCCAAAGTCCTCTTTCTCGATGAACCCACGATCGGGCTCGACCCGCAGACCCGGATGCGGATGTGGGATTATATCAAGGGCGTCAACCGCGAAGGGACGACCATCTTCCTCACCACCCATTACATGGACGAGGCGGACCACCTCTCCGACAGGATCAGTATCATCGATCGCGGGAAGATCGTCGTTTCCGGTACCTCGTGGGAACTCAAGAATACGCTCGGACGAGATATTATCTACCTTGAGACCAATGACAACGAGGCGGCTGTCGGCCTGCTGAAAGACCAGCCGGCCATCCGGGATATCAAACCAAAAACCAGGGGTTTTTTACTGATGGTGACCGAGGACGGAACCCGGCTGCTCCCGAACGTGATTGACACGCTCAGGAAAGCAGGGATCGAGATAACGACCATCAATCTCAAAAAACCGACCATGGACGACGTCTTCGTGTTCTATACCGGTAAGGATCTCAGGGACGAAGGGGCGGCACCGACAAAACCGGCGTTCCTGCGGGCAGGGGGGCGGTGAGATGTCGTACGGGTTCATGACCATCTACTGGCGCGACATGATCCGCTTTGTCCGTTTCAAGACGCTCCTTGTCTCTTCGCTGCTCCAGCCTGCGCTCTGGCTTGCCTTTTTCGGCATCGCCATGTCGAGTAACTTCGATACGCTGACTGCCGGCATGCCGGTACCGGCCGGTGCCCGCGTTGTCGGGTACCTCACGTTCATGGGAGCCGGGATCATCGCGATGACGACCCTGTTCACCAGCCTCTTTGGCGGGATTGTGATCCTGTTTGACAAGAACTGGGGGCTCATGCGGGAGATCCTTGCCAGCCCCCTGGACCGGAACCACATCATCTTCGGGATCGGTCTTTCCGGCGTCACCAAATCCTTTATCCAGGCAATCATCATCATGGCATTCGGCATCCTGATCGGGACGGCATTCTTTGCCGGGTTTACCCTGCTCCAGACCGTCATGGGAGTTGCCGGGATCCTTGCCTTTGTTGCCCTGTTCGCGCTGGGGTTCCTCTTCCTTTCCGCCGCGATCGCGATCTCGATGGAGAGCCCCGAGGGGCTGCAGGGGGTCATCACGCTCCTGACCATGCCGATCTTCTTTGCAAGCAACGCCCTCTACCCGGTTGATACCTTCCCGGAGGCACTGAAGATCATCTCGGTCTACAACCCGATGACGCTCCTGATCACCGGCATCCGGTACTTTGCGATTGGCCCGGACTTTGTCGCTCTCGGACGCCATTACTCGTACACGCCGGTGGATATCGCGTGGGCGTTTGGCGGGCTTGTGATATTTGTCATCGTCATGTTCGCTTTTGCGTACTGGCGGTTCAGCAAGGCGGTCGTGACATGAGGTGGACGCCTTTTGTATACCCTTTTTGACTATCCCCGCCCGGTGATGGGTGCGGGAGTCCCGGACCGCCGCAGGGCAGGGATTCATTTATGCAGGGAAAAAGCCAATAGAACCGGAGATGGATCTGCTTTTTTTACTCATCGACATGGTACTGCATTTTGACAAATACCTGCCGGATATCATTGCAACCTACGGGTTCTGGACCTACCTGATCCTGTTCGTGATCGTCTTCTGCGAGACCGGCCTCGTGGTAACGCCCTACCTTCCCGGCGATTCCATGCTCTTTGTTGCCGGTGCGCTGGCCGGGGCAGGTCTGCTGAATATCGAGATCCTGATTGTATCCCTGATCATTGCCGCGGTGATCGGCGATTCGGTGAACTACTGGATCGGGCATACCATCGGCATGAAGGCGCTTGACATGAAGTACAGTTTCGTACGAAAAGAGCACCTGGATCAGACCCACGAGTATTTCCAGAAATACGGGGGGTTCACCATCGTCATCGCCCGTTTCATCCCGTTCATCCGGACCTTTGCCCCGTTCCTTGCCGGTGTGGGAAAGATGAGCTACCGCTGGTTCCTTACCTATAATATTGCCGGGGCGGTCATGTGGGTCTGCGCATTTTCCCTTATCGGTTATTTCTTCGGGGGCCTTGCCATCGTCAAGGAGAATTTCAGCCTGCTCGTGTACGCAATCATCGCGGTTTCGATGCTTGCGGTTGTCTCGGTTGTTGTACAGATCTTCCGGTCCGCGAGGGCAGGCGAGGGTAAAAAACCAGAAGATCCGACAGAATAATTTTTCCGGGTTCTTTCCACATTTTTTTCTCCAAGTTTTTCAGGACGCGTTTGCAGTAGTGAAATTCAGGATCCTGCGGCAGGTGCAGGATAAACCCGGAAAACCGTAACCATAATAACCGTTCGCCCGGGCCGGGACGATGTTAACCATTGCGGAAACGTGACAAACCGGCACTTGGGCCGGGGTTATCATTCCCCCCATGGACATCCTGGCAAAATCCTCGCCGACAGGAGGGATCCTTTGTTGATGAAAGGAGCTGGGCCGGTGACTGTCGCTCTCCCCGGGTCAGTTCTCCGACGGAGAGGGGCTGGTCGGGCGGAAGCCCGGAAATTCGGCACGGGAAATAGTGCCAACACCGAAGGAAAATAGTGATTTATTGCGTTATTTTTGGATAATATGCATTTTAAACAGATTCCTACCGTGCATTATAGCGGCCCGGCATTTTGCGCAAAAACGCGTACTGGCTGCTGGTTGTATGGCGGGGATGGGGCTTCCGGTGCCCGTTACGGCCCTCAAATTAACCAGGTTTTCCCGGCAGGAGAACGGGATCCCATTTTCCGGGAGAACTGCGGGGATCTGCCGCCGCAATGCCAGGAAGGGGGTTTTGAGGGGTATCCAGAGGGGGGATCGTGCCATCGCGGGCGATTTTCTCCGTCGATGGTCCCCGACAGGCATGCATTATGCCGGGATCTGATGACCTGCCCGGTTGTCACGGGTTTTGGCAGGGTGACCATCCCTCAATTTTTTTATACCGGGTAACATTTTCAGCCGCGATCCGATTTGCCGATGAAAATCACCGGTCGGTTTCAGCGGAAAAACCGGGATCCGGTCGTGAGAATAAAAACCGGTTACTGATTTTTCCGTACCGGTTTTCAATCGCGGGGGTGATCCCGATTGCATAATGAGGTTCTATTGAAATCATTTCCCCTTGCGGAATTCTCCACGGGCTCCGAGCTGCCTCATCCAGTCAGGGATATAGCGGGGGAGTTTGCGCCAGGATCGTCAGCCCGGGATCCGCCGCAGGAGGAGCTATCATTTCTCCCCTTGTTTTCTCCAGAGCAACAAAAGATCCTGTTCCCCCCGTCCCCCCATATAACACCTTATAATTCCTTACAACCAATAGTACGCTGCGATCCAGAGCGTGAACTATCGCAGGATACGGTTATAAAAAATGCTCCCACTGGATGAACTGAAAAACCTTGCAGGAAATAACGGCCTTACCAGCGCACAGGTCACGGAGTTCCGTAAAAAATACGGCACAAACGCCATGACCCCGCCGGCCCGGGAGCCGCTCTGGAAACAGTACCTGGAAAAATTTGACGACCCGATCATAAAGATCCTGCTCCTGGCGGGGATCGTATCGATGATTGTCTCGATTGTCAGGGGCAGCGGCTTCCTTGACACCGTCGGGATCATCATCGCGGTGCTCCTCTCGACCGGTATTTCGTTCTTCAACGAATACCGGAGCAGCAGGGAATTCGACGTGCTCAACGCCCACCGGGACGATGTCGCGATCAAGGTCGTCCGCAACGGGCACCCGGCATCGGTCCCGTCCCGCGACATTGTTGTCGGCGACCTGATCCTGCTGGAAGCCGGCGACGCCCTGCCGGCTGACGGGTGGGTGACTGCGGCCGACGATCTCTTTTCCGATGAATCGGCATTCACCGGGGAGACGGAACCAGTCGGCAAAGGTATCGGCGACCGTGTACTGAAAGGGGCATTCATCACGGCAGGCAAAGGACATATGATCGCGGGAGCGGTGGGCGACTCGGCCCAGATGGGCGTGATCGCGGCATCGCTCGGGATCGACCATGCCACCACAACCCCGCTCGAACAGAAACTCACGGTTCTTGCCGGTTTCATCAGCCGCTTCGGGTACGCAATGGCCGTGCTCATCTGCAGCACGCTTTTTATCCGCGGTTTTCTTATCGGCGAGGTGACGGGGCTCAATATCGAAACCGCAAACAATATCCTCCACTATTTCATGCTCGCAGTCGTGATCGTTGTCGCCGCGGTGCCCGAAGGCCTGCCCATGAGCGTAGCCCTCTCGCTCTCGCTTGCCATGCAGAAGATGACGCGGGCGAACTGCCTTGTCCGGCGCCTGATCGCGTGCGAGACCATCGGTTCAGCCACGACCATCTGTACGGACAAGACCGGTACGCTTACCAAAAACCAGATGGAAGTCGTGGAGTCGCCGATGGGTACACCCGGGCACAGCACGGATCTCCCGCAGACACCGGCCCAGTGGATCACGCTCAATGCCGCCGTGAACGGGACGGCGCATCTCGAGGAACGGGACGGGAAGATCATCGTCATCGGCAACTCGACCGAGGGAGCGCTGCTCCGCTGGCTCCGGGAATACCACTACGATTATATGCACATCCGGGCCGAGACCCGCACCACCAGACAGTACCTTTTCGACGGGAACCGGAAACGGATGTCCACGGTAGTCGAGATGGACGACAGGTTATGGCTCCTGGTCAAGGGCGCGCCGGAGATCGTGGCCGGGCTCTGCACGGAGAAACCCGACCTTGGCGGCGTCAGCGACCTTGCGTCACGGGCAATGCGGACGCTTGCCTTTGCCCACAAAGAGGTGAAGGAGGGAAACGAGCAGGAGTCCGGGCTTACCTGGGACGGCTTTGTCGGCATCCGCGACCACCTCCGGGACAATATCGGAAAATCCGTTGCCACCTGCCAGCATGCAGGAATAAAAGTGCGGATGGTCACGGGCGACAACCCCGAGACCGCCCGGGCGATTGCGCGGGAGTCCGGCATCCTGCAGGGAGGGACCGTCATGACCGGTGCAGACTTCCGTTCGCTCCCGAAAGAAGAACAGACAAGGGTCTCGCAGAACCTTGATGTGATGGCACGGGCCGAGCCCATGGACAAGCTCCTGCTGGTCGAAGCGCTCCAGAGGAACGGGGCGGTGGTCGCAGTGACCGGCGACGGGACGAACGATGCCCCGGCGCTCAAGCACGCAGACGTAGGTCTTGCCATGGGTATTGCCGGGACGGAGGTTGCAAGGGAGGCAAGCGATATCATCCTCCTGGACGACTCCTTTGCCTCGATCACGAGCGCTGTCTGGTGGGGCAGGTCCCTGTATGAGAACATCCAGAGGTTCATCCTCTTCCAGCTCACCATCAACTTCTGTGCCTGCTTCCTTGTCTTCATTGCGCCGCTGCTCGGCCTTCCGGAACCGTTTACCATCATCCAGATCCTCTGGATCAATATCATCATGGACACGCTTGCGGCATTCGCCCTCTGTTCCGAGGCCCCGCACCACGGCCTGATGAAGCACAAGCCGGTACCGCAGGACGCAAAGATCGTCACACCGTTCATGTGGCTCTCCATCATCGTGACCGCAACGTTCCTGATCCTTGCCGGCCTCCTCCAGTTATCAACCGGATTCCTCGGGGGGACAACGCCGGAAGAGGAAGGCACGGTCTTCTTTGCCGGCTTTATCATGGCAGCGGTCTGGAACGGGATCAACTGCCGGGCGCTCGACGGGAAGATGCCGCCGTTCTTCTCCGGTAACCCGGTCTTCTTTATCGTCATGGGCCTCGTGGTTGCCGTCCAGGTCGCCATCGTCCAGTACGGCGGTGCCGTATTTGCAACGGTCCCCCTCTCTGCCCTGCAGTGGATAATCATCATCCTTGCCCCCGCATCGGTGCTTGTCGTCGGGCTTCTCCTGCGGGTTTCCTACAGGGCATTCCGCCACCGGCATGGCCGGCGTGAATAATCCCCGGTACCGGAATCTGAGAATTCGCGCATGGGATCATACCAGGAGATAAGGTAAAGGAAGCCGGAACTTCCCCTGGAGGAAAAGGCAGGTGTTATGTCCTTAAAAATTCACCGGGATCCTGTGAAGATCCTCATATCCCTTATTTTATTGATCCTGCTTGTGGGGGTAACCTTTCTTGCAGGATGCGCAACCCTGTTTTCCGCACCCACCCCTCAGGCTCTGAATGGAACAGCGCCCGGGATCCCGGCACAGCCCTCGGTTCTTTCGGCTGACAGCTACCAGTACTGCCAGGACAATTACCCCGGATCCCTCTACAACCCTTTCACAAACACGTGTGGGTATCTCTTTCTGCTTCCCCTGACCGATGACCTGATGAAGGGTGTTATCGCCCAGGCAATAGATTTCCGAAACCCGGTAACAATAGATTTTGCGCGGGAACGCGTGAATAAGTCCAGTTCGGGATATTATAACCTTGCGCAGGTATGCGATATCTGGGAATATTGTTATAAAAACTGGATATATGTCGACGATCCGAACGGCGAAGACTTTTTTTCTCCTGCAAGCAACACCATTCAGATCGGGCTGAAAGGGGATTGTGACGATTATGCTATTCTGCTTGCTGCCCTTGTCCAGGCAATCGGGGGAACCTCACGCGTTGTAACCGCATCCGACGAACAGGGAAATAACCGTCACGCATATGCTGAAGTGTATCTCGGCACCTCTCAGGAGAGCGCCCAGAACGCCACAGACTATATCTGCAGACGGTATTCGTGCGGCCGGAATGCACTATGGACGCACCATGAAACGGATTCGTCGGGGGTTACCCGGTACTGGCTCAATCTGGACTGGTGGGCGAATTATCCGGGGGGGCCGTACAGGTTTGATACCGATAAAAAATTCTATTATCCCTTGGGGAATCAGGCACCCGTGCCCCTGCCCATCCCCCATCCTGTGTCGCTCATTGTTGCCGATGAAAAATCAGTAAATATACCCTATACTACGTATCGCTGGAATTATTTCTCCGGTAATTTGGGGGATACCTGCCACATCAATGTCACCGCATCGGATCCGGTTGATGTGTTTGTCCTGGATACCGCAAATTTTAAGGTATACAACAGCGGAGCGAGTTCGGATACGGCGGTCTCGTTTGTGGGAACCATGTTCCCTTCGGTTACATCAGGCGATTTTACGTTCGTTCTTCCCTCAACGGATACGTACTATGCGGTGATAGAGAATTCTCCGTATCTTACGAACGGTGCTGATGCAAAAACACCGGTGACCGTGTCAATAAAAATCAGTAAGACTCCTTATAGTTAAGGAGGTTTTTTTGGATTTTTTGCTCTGGGGGAGTAATCCTTTGCTCCGGCAACGCCCTTTTGGCCTCTTCCTTCGGTCTCCCCCTTTCCCTGCTGTCCACGCGCCCCCGTCACCAGCGTGCCGGATCGCCAATCACAGAGCACCGGATCGGAAAAACATAAAACCCGAGGAAACAGGGAGAAACGGGTGATCAGGGGATACGGTACCCGAGTCTCCGGACAAGAGCTATCAATTCCAGGACCTGCTGCTCCTGGTTGTTGGTAAGTTTGCGCCCTTTCTGGATCAGCCGGCCCAGCCGGACGATCTGCATGCGCTGGTCCTGCGTGAGATCCTCGCAATAGTGCGACCACCTGAGCAGGTCGAGCCATTGCGCACGGTTGAACGCGACATTCTGTCCGGCAACGGGTGCGGCGCCGCTGGTATCCAGGGGGGAATCATCATTCGCGTCCGCATCATCCGTGCTCACCTCATTCCGGGTACCGGGAGCTGACGAACCCCCGTCCTCGAAAAAACTCTCCTCGTGATTAGAACGACCCGCCGGGGAATCCGGCTGGACATCCTTCACCGGGCCGGTCGCCGGTTCCTCGATAATCGATACCTGAGGGACTCCGGCCGGCTTTTTGATATCGTCTTCGTACAGGTCCTCGACACTCTGGATATGCGAGATATCCGGTGAAGGGGCCTTCACCGGGCTGCTCGGAACCATCGTGCGGGAGAGCGGGTGGATCACGGGAGGGACCGTGGGAACCTTCACGATGAGCGACCGCTTTTTGATTATTTCCGCCTCCTTTCTCATGCCTGAAGATGCTACCGGCGCTGACGGCTGTTTCTTCCCGGCATGTGCCTCAAGCTGTTCGTGATCCGTCATGTGGTCTTCCCACTCGTCGGCCAGGGCAACCCGTGCCTGATCGATCTCGGCTGTCAGGCCGGCGGCAGCCTGTTCGGCCTCGCGCTTTTCCCGTTCCAGGGCGGTTACCTGCGCTTCAAGGGACCGGTTCTGCTCTTGTGCGGCCTCGTGCATCCGGCGCTCGGCACTCAGGTCGGCATGCAGGGTTTTGGTCTCCGCAACAAACCGTTCCAGTTCCTGCTCCGCTGAATCCTGCCGGGATAATGCGTCCCTGAGCTGGTCTTCCGATTCCTGCCTCCGCAGGGTCTCCTGTTCAAGGCCGGTTTTCACCCGTTCCAGTTCATCGGCAAGGGAAGCGAGCTGCTGCTTTTCCTTCCCCCGTCCTTCCGAGATGTTCGCCAGTTCCTGGCGGGTCTTCTGAACCTTGTCCATGGCGAGGTGCAGCTGCTCTTCCGTTTCTTTCCTGGCAGCAACTGCAGCGTCGAGCTCCCGCTTCACCTGCTCAAGCTGGGTCCGGTGCGAGGTAACGTCAGTCCTGTTATCCTCGTGTGCCTGGCGGAGCTCCCCCAGTTCCCGGTCACGCTGCAGGATAATCATGTTCATCCGCTCTTCGCTGTCCCTGTACCGGCTCCTTTCCTGCTCCAGCTGGTCCTGCGCTTCCTGCAAGGTGGCTGAAAGCGATGCTGCCAGGGTCTCTGCCTTCTCCTTTTCCAAAGAGAGGCGTGCAAGATCTTCTTTCTGGGAGGCACTGTTTTGCGTTTCCGTTTCAAGGGAAGTCTTCGTTTCCTCGTGGGCGCGGGAAACGGACAAAAGCTCCTGCTCCGCGGACTCCTTTGCCGAACGGACTGCTGCAAGTTCACCGGTGAGGGTTGTTATTGCATGTTCCGCTTCGGCAAGGAGGGGCCGGGTTGCATCGAACCGTGCCTGCAGGTCGAGAAGCTCTTTTTGTCTTTCATCAAGAGCGGTTTTCGTCTCCGCATGGGCGCGGGAAACGGACAGGAGCTCCTGCTCCGCGGACTCTTTTGCGGACCGGACTGCCGCAAGTTCAGTACTGAGGGTTTTTATTGCCTGTTCCTTTCCTTCAACATGGGATTTGGCGGTATTGAGGCGGGCCTCCAGCTCGAGGTTGTCCTTCTTCTTTCCGCCCAGGGCGGTATTCGTCTCCGCAAGAACGCGTGAAACGGACGCCAGCTCCTGCTCCGCAGACTCTTTTGCGGAACCGACCGTGGCTAGTTCGCTTTTGAGCGTTGATATGGCCTGTTCTTTTTCTTCAAGCCGGGATACGGCGGCATCGAGACGGGCCTGCAGGTCGAGAAGATCCTTCTGCCCCGCCTCGATGGTTTCCCGAAGCGAAGCTTCCGACCGTTCCTTTTCTGCCGTGACCGTATCCAGGCGCTCTTCCGTTTCCTGGAGGCGGGCATGCTCTGCTTCCAGTTCTTCCTTTATCCGGGCATGCTCTGTTTCCAGTTCTTCCTTTATCCGGGCATGCTCTCTTTCCAGTTCTTCCTTTATCCGGGCGTGCTCTGCTTCCAGTTCTTCCTTTTCTGCCGTGACCGCATCCAGGCGTTCCTCCGTTTGCCGGAGACGGGAACGCCCGGCTTCCAGTTCTTCCTTACCTTGCAAAAGCCCGTCAGCCTGTTCCTGGAGCCTGGCTTTCAGCTCGCTGATGGTTCCCGCCAGTTCCTCTTCAGACCGGGTTTTTTCAAGCAGTGCCGCATCCAGTTTCTGTTCGGTTTCCTGCACCCGGTTCTGTTCTTCGCCCAGCCTGATCTTCAGCTGCTCATACTCCGTATTGAGGGCCAGCAGCGCGTTCTCCACACGGGTTTTTGCCGTGACGGTCGTACTGAGTTCGTTCTCGGTCTCTTTCCGCTGGCCGGATTCTTTGACCAGTTCCTCGTTTGCATGTTCCAGGGCGGGTTTGAGCAGGGCAAGTTCGGAGGAGAGGCCGGATACCTGCTCCCGGAGCTCGGTAATGGTAGCCTGGTGAGCTGCCAGCGTTTCCTCTTTTTCCCGTTCCATGTGCTGGAACTCGTCCCGGGCTTTTGCATGGGCGGATTTTTCTGCAAGAAGATCCCGGGACAATGCATCGTAAGCGGCAATTTTTTCCCGGATCGTCTGTTCCCTGTCAGAAAGCAGGCCGGTCAGTTCCGTTAATTTCTGCTCTTTTGTTTTGAGCGTCTCGTTGATGATCCCGATGACCTTGGTGTTTTCATGGACCGTCTCTTCCATTTTCCTGATGGCGAAACCCTGGTTCCGGTTCGCTTCCTGCGCCCGCATGAGATCCGCTGATTTATTGACGGCAATCTCGAAGGAGGACAGGAGGAATTCAAGGAGTTTGCGGCGGTCGGCAGTGACAACGAAGACCTGGTCGTCGTGCTTGATCTTGAACTGCGTCTTGATCTGCTCGGGGGTCTGGCGTTCAACCGGTATCGTGAGCATCCCTTCGATCAGCGACAGCAGGTAGGGGGGATCGAACGGGTGAGCAATGAAATTGTCCGCATTGCAGTCGAGAACCCGCAGGAGGTCCCCCAGGTCGACTGCACCGGTGATGATGAGCAGCGGGATGTTCCAGAGATAATCGTCCGCTTTTATCCTCCGGCAAACCTCAAACGCATCGGCATCGGCAGAGGTAGCATCGCACATGAGCAGGTTGGGTTTCCCGTTCCGGAGCGTTTCAAGAAGGTGGGTGCCATCGGAGAAAAGGGTAACAGAGTATCCTTCGTCACGGAGTTGGTTTTCCAGCTGGGTGGATAACGGCGAATTCGCGCTTAAAATGAATATGTCAATGACAGGTTCATTTCCATCTGACAGGGGAGTATTCATCTCAATCTCTCGCAGGGTTGCGGATTTACTGTATAGTATACCTAAATATATGATCTAGTATACTCTATTAAAGCACTTCTGGTCGGGGGGAACCCGTACCGGTGCCTTTGCAGCGGGCAAACAGGGAAACCACAGGCCCGGGGGCTGGATTTTTTTGGTGCGGGAAATCCGCATGCACCCGGTCCGATGCCGTCACGGGATTCTGCAGGCAGCCGGTCTTTGCGGCCCGCCGCAACGATCCCGTTGTCCCGTCCGGACCCCGGGGTATCTGCCCAAAAATCCCAACGCGAAGATCCGCAGGAACAGATCCCGTAAAAAGAAAGATATACCTGACCACCTACAGGCTACAGTAATGATATCAATCCTGTACGTTGATGATGAACCGGGCCTGCTCGACCTCTGCCGGATTTTTCTCGAGCAGACGGGCGATTTCAGGGTTGATACCGCAGCGTCCGCAAAGGAAGCGCTGTCAGAACTGGAGAAAAAGCAGTACGATGCGGTCATCTCCGATTACCTGATGCCGGTGATGGATGGCATCGGTCTCTTAAAAACCATCCGCCAGCGTTACGGCGACATCCCTTTCATCCTTTTCACCGGCAGGGGACGCGAGGAGGTGGTCATCGATGCGTTAAATAACGGGGCCGATTTTTACATCCAGAAAGGGGGCGATGTAAAAGTCCAGTTTGCCGAACTGATGCA
>Ga0116170_10003474_pt1 | contig 14725 bp, 11 predicted proteins | sample AD_JPNHW1_MetaG_FD_89797 | JGI IMG/M metagenome (GOLD analysis project Ga0116170, IMG submission 89797) | Active sludge microbial communities of municipal wastewater-treating anaerobic digesters from Japan - AD_JPNHW1_MetaG | ecosystem: Engineered > Bioreactor > Anaerobic > Digestate | place...
AAATAAAATGCCGCCTGTGAATAATCTCCCTCAATATTTGCTGAAAAGGGGAGATATTTTTGATTGCCGTTTATAAAATATCCGTATTCCGTTTCACTTACTTCAATTCCGAATTTTTTTAAACAATCAATGGTAATATCAACATACGGCTTTGACTGAAGGGGGGAGGAGAGGATTATTTCAGAATCCTCACTGCATAACGGAAGGGCAAAAAGAAGTCCTGTGATAAACTGGGAAGAAATATCACCCTCAAGTGTATACTTCCCGCCGGTCAATTTTCCCGAAACAGTAAAAGGCATGGTATTTTCATAATCAAAAGCAATACCTTTTGATGTGAATTCCCTTAGATAAGGGGTAATCGGACGTTCCGGAAGCTTTCCTTTCCCTTTGAAAACAGAGGTTATCCCCAAAGCACAAACAACCGGAATCATAAATCTTAAAGTCGAGCCGCTTTCGTTGCAGTCCAGGACTGAATTTCGTGCTGTAAAGTCAGTGCCTTTTACAGTTATCACACCATCTTTAACAGCAATTTCAGCACCAATCTGAGAAAGTGCATTAATAGTAGCTTCAATATCCTTTGACATTGTAACGCCGGAAAGAATCGAAATTCCGTCAGAAAGTGCGGCGCATATAAGCATTCTATGGGTTACGCTTTTTGAAGAGGGGATATTTACTGTACCATTAAGTTTATTAGGCGTAATTTTTATATCCATTGCTGCCTCCGTTATCTGATTAATGCTTTAAATTCGTCAATAGTAAGTTTTTTTACTTCACTTTTTCCTATTTCCGTGCAGATTATTATATTGATATTCCCACCGTTTCTTTTTTTGTCATTAAGACAAAAATCTGACAGCAAGGATAAATCATATTTTGTTTTGGTGGGAATATTATAAAGTGAAAGACAATTATTAAGCATTTTATACGTTCCGCTTTGGCATAATTCATTTTTTTCGCATATTTCTGTCATAAGCGACATTCCGATTCCTACGGCTTTTCCATGAGTAATATCTGTAAAGTTTCCTGCCTTTTCAATTGCATGGCCAAGAGTATGACCGAAATTCAGCAGCATTCTTTCACCCTTTTCAAATTCATCGGCTTCAACAATATCCCGCTTAATTGAAATGCACTGCGATATTACTTCAGTTAAAAGATTTTCGTCATCACGAATGTTTTTTGAACAAATAAGGCTGAACAGCGCACTGCTTTTTATCATTCCGTATTTTATAACTTCGCCCATTCCATCAGAAAAAATATCATCGCTTAGGCTTTTCAGAGTGTCAGTATCGCACAAAACAAGTTTTGGTTGTTTAAAAGCACCAACAAGATTTTTTCCTGACGGAAGGTCTATTGCGGTTTTTCCGCCTACGGAAGAATCCACCTGTGCAAGAAGAGTTGTCGGAAGCTGAATAAAATCTATTCCTCTCAGATATGTTGCAGCTGCATATCCAGAAATATCCCCGACTACACCGCCGCCGAGAGCGGCAATGCAGTCGGTTCTTGTTATCTCATTTTCAACAAGAAAATCATAAATATCGTTCAGAGTTTCAGAGCATTTTTGTGCCTCACCGTGTTCAAAGACAAATTTACAAACCTTAAAGCCCTCGGATTTTAATGAATTAATTACCTTTTCGCTGTAAAGCGAGTCTACGTTGTCATCGGTAATAACTGCTATTTTTTCAGCATTTGTAACTGCTTTTATATATTCTCCGCATGATGTTAAAAGATTTTTTTCAACCAGAATTTCATAGCTTGTGCTGGCGTTGACAGTAATTTTTTTCATATCGTCACTCCGTTTTCAGATTATGCTCCTAATTTTCTTCCGCAAAATTCTGCATAAGCCTTGATTTTCGTCATAATTGCCGCAAATTGTTCAGGAGTTAGGCTTTGCGCTCCGTCGGATAATGCGTTTTTAGGATCATTATGAACTTCAATTTCAAGAGCATCGGCACCACATACAATTGCCGCAAGTGAAAGCGGTTCAACCAACTTTGTCATTCCGGCTGCGTGGCTGGGGTCAACAGCGACAGGCAGGTGAGAAAGCTGCTTTAAGAGGGGAACGGCTGAAATATCAAGAGTATTTCTTGTCATTGTTTCAAAGGTTCTGATTCCTCTTTCGCAAAGAATTACGTTATTGTTTCCGCCCGCCATAATGTATTCAGCCGACATTAAAAGCTCTTCAATTGTATTTGCAAGTCCTCTTTTTAACAAAATAGGCTTGTCGCAGTGACCGAGTGCCTTTAAAAGCTCAAAGTTCTGCATATTTCTTGCTCCTACCTGAATTATATCAACATCAGCGAATAAGTCAAGGTGAGCAAAGCTCATAATTTCCGTAACAATAGGCAAGCCGGTAACCTTTTTAGCCTCGAGAAGAAGTTCAATTCCGTCGGCACGCAGTCCCTGGAAAGCATAGGGAGAGGTGCGGGGCTTGAACGCTCCTCCGCGAAGCATGGTAGCACCGGCTTCTTTTACCGCAACAGCGGTTTCTATAATCTGTTCTTCATTTTCAACTGAACATGGCCCCGCAATAATATTAAGCGAACCATTTCCGACTTTGGTTTCGCCGACATTGATTATTGTATCATCGGGATGAAATTTTCTGTTTGCATTCTTGTACGGTTCCTGAACGCGCTGAACGGTTTCAACGGCATCCTGAGCGCGAATAGAGTCAATATCAATTTTGGATGTGTCACCTACAAGACCTAAAATCTTTTTTTGTGTTCCTGCAATTTCATTAACCTTGACATTATAAGTATTAAGCCAATTTACAAGCTTGTCGCAGTCCTCGGTTTTTACATTATGCTTTAAAACAATTATCATAAAATTATCCTCCGTTTATTATTTTTTTCTTTCTGATTAAAAGGAGCCGGCGTTCCCAAAAATCAAATTAATCTATAAAAAAATCTGTGACCTTTAGGTTACTAAAAGCCACAGACGTATTATTTACTGTTATTAACAGAAATCATTACGGTTTTACTGTTTACTGCTTGAAGTAACTTTAAATTTGTGCATACCAAATATAAACCCAAAGCCTAGATAAAAGCATGAGCCTATAAAAAATATAAAGTTAGCAGCATTCCATAAATATTTCATAATGTTTCTCCCATTAAATCTTAAAATTAATTATATATGGTTTTAATAACTATGTCAACTGATTTTTTATATTTTATATAGATTACAAAATTCTTTTGGCTTAAATATAGATATTTATTGAATGTTATGATATAATAAACACGAATACGCTAATTATTAAGGAGTTGGTTAAATGGCGCTGACTTATTCAAAAGAAGCTCTTTCTGACGGAATAACTTTGACTTCTATTACTGATGAAAGATTTAAAACAAATTACATTACAATAAATCTTATAACAAATCTGAATTCAGATACTGCGGCGGTCAATGCGGTTATCCCTCTTATTTTATCCAAAAGCAACAGCAAATATAATACGATAACCGAATTAAATAAAAAGCTGACATCGCTTTACGGTTCAAATATAAGCGGCGATGTTTTTAAAATCGGCGACAGTCAGGGCATATCTCTTTCGGCAAGCTGTATTGCCGACAGATATACATTTAAAGGTGAAAAGATTACAGGAGAGCTTACCGATTTGCTTTTAGTCTGCCTTTTTTCTCCTTATGTTGAAAATGAGCAGTTTTATGAAAAAAATTTCTTATTATGCAAGCAGGAACTTATTGATGATATTGACGCCGATATAAACGATAAAAGAACATATGCCGTAATAAGAGCAGGTAAAACTATTTATGGGGACGAGCCCGCTTCAATTACATCGCACGGAGATAAACAAAATGCTGAAAAGGTTACAGCAAAATCCGCTTATCAGCAGTATCTTAATCTTTTAAAAACTTCAAAAATTGAAATTCTTTTTACAGGCGGGGGAAACGCCGAGGAATTTAAAATAAAAATATCGGAAGCATTTAAAAAATATCCGCGTTTATATAATAATAATGTTTTATCAAACAAAAGCAAATTAAAAAATCAAGCTGTAAACGTTATTGAAAATCTTGACGTTATTCAGAGTAAAATGGTTATGGCGTTTAAATCCCAGTATGACAATACTCCCGCAGTTAAGCTGATGAATGCGGTTTTTGGTTCCACTCCATTTTCAAAGCTGTTTTTGAATGTAAGAGAAAAGCTCAGCTTATGTTATTATTGTTCTGCAGGATATAACGAGCAAAAGGGCGTTCTTATTGTTGACAGCGGCGTTGAAAAGGAAAATATAGAAAAGGCTGAAAAAGAAATAATTAATCAGTTAAAGGAAATGTCTGACGGTAATTTTGAACAATCCGAAATAGATAATTCCGTTTTAAGTATTATCAATAACATAAGGTCAGTTAATGACAGCCCTTATGCGTTGGCAAACTGGTATTTAAGACAGTCCTATTCGGGTACGAATTTTACTCCGGAACAGGAAATTGAGAAAATACGTTCTGTTAAAAAAGAGAATATAATTAAAGCCGCTCAATCCTTTGTTCTTGATACAGTTTACGTTCTTACAAATAAAGGAGAATAATGCTATGCCGTCAGAAAAGAAAATTATAAAAAATGAGCGTTCAAATGAACAGTTTTACTGTATAAATCATCCCTCGGGTTTAAAAATTGTCGTATGGGAAATGCCGGGATACAGTACCTCACACGCACTTTTCGGAACGAAATACGGCTCGATAAATACGATTTTTAAAACGAACAAGGATAGTGACTTTGTTAAAGTTCCCGAAGGAATTGCGCATTTCCTTGAGCATAAGCTTTTTGAAAACGAGGACTGCGATGTTTTCAGCCTTTATGCAAAGACAGGTGCCTCCGCAAATGCATATACCTCATTTGACAAAACCTGCTATCTGTTCAGCTGCACCGATAATTTTGAAGAATCACTTGAAATTCTTCTCGATTTTGTGCAGAACCCTTATTTCACTAAAGAAACCGTTGAAAAAGAGCAGGGTATTATCGGACAGGAAATCAGAATGTATGAAGATAATGCAAACTGGCGTGTATTTTTCAATATGCTTACGGGAATATACCATAATCATCCCGTAAAAATTGATATTGCGGGAACGGTTGAAAGCATATCAAAAATTGATGCGGATCTTCTTTACAGATGCTATAATACGTTTTATAATCTTAATAACATGGTATTGTCGGTTGCGGGAAATGTTAATGCAGACACAATTCTGGAAATTTGCGACAAGCACCTTAAGCCCTGTGAGGACATCAAGCTTGAAACTGTTTTTGAGGATGAGCCGATGACGGTTGCAAAAAGGGAAGTAGTTCAGAAGCTTGAGGTTGCTGTACCTTTATTCAATATAGGCTTTAAGGCAAAGCCTGAAAAAGGAATTGATTTAATAAAGGCAGAGGTTGAAACAAATATAGTTTTGTCGCTTATTGCGGACGAAAGCTCTGACCTGTATAAGAAAATGTATGAGGACGGACTTATAAATTCAAATTTCAGTACAGAAGTTTTTACGGGCGACGGATATTTTTGTTCTGTTTTTGGCGGTGAATCCAGAAATCCCCATGAAGTCCTTGACAGAATAATAAATGAAATTGAACGTGTGAAAACCGAGGGACTTGACGAAGAACGGTTTGAACTTATTAAAAAATCATATTACGGCTCTCAGATAAGGGAATACAATAATGTCGAGGCAGTTGCGACGACACTGATTAATTCATATATGTCTGATACTACGCCGTTCGATATTATAGAAACAGTAGCAAATGTGACATTTAAAAATGTTCAGGACAGACTTTTTAAACAGCTTGATTCTAACTGTGTGACAATTTCTGTTATTGAGCCGATAGAATAGATAGGAGATAGCAATGAATACGACAGCAGAATATTATTTGAATAACAGCGATTTAGTTGGGTTCCCAAAGTTCGGCTGGAACTTTGATATTTCGCCTACAGCATTTACGGTATTTGGACTTGAAATTAAATGGTACGGCATTTTAATAGCCATCGGTATGCTTTTGGCTATGATGTATTGTTTTAAAAGAATAAAGGAATTTGGTCTTGATTCGGACAGGGTTATTGATGCGGTTGTCTTTGGACTTATTGGTGCAATGATAGGCGCAAGGGCATATTACGTTATTTTTGACGCTGATGTTACATTTGCCGAGTTCTTTAGATTCAGGGACGGAGGACTTGCCATATACGGCGGATTGATAGGGGGATTGCTTGTCGGAGGCATTGCCGCAAAGATAAGAAAAGTTAAAATACTTCCTCTTTTTGATCTTGCCGCAGCAGGCTTTGTAATAGGGCAGGCGGTAGGCCGCTGGGGGAATTTTGTTAACAAAGAAGCTTTCGGCTCACAGACTTCACTTCCCTGGGGAATGTCAAGCGCAAGCATTCAATATATGCTTGCACCGGGTTCTGATACACTTGTTATGGCTCACCCGTGCTTTTTATATGAATCCCTCTGGTGCATACTTGGTTTTATACTTATACATTTTTACATCAAGCATAGAAAATTTGACGGGGAAATTTTCCTTATGTATTCGGCATGGTATGGCTTTGGACGCTTTTTTATCGAGGGACTGAGAACAGACAGTCTATATCTCGGATTAATAAGAGTATCACAGCTTCTTGCTATTATATGTGTAGTTATCGCCGTATTTTTAATTATTTTCATAAGAGGAAAAGTTAAGCGCTATCCCGAATCTTTTGTGCTTTATAAAGATACAGAGGAATCAAAAAAACTTATTGAGGAATCGGAAAAGAAAAATGCTAAAGTTAAAACAGAAGTAAAATCCGAAGAAAAAATTGAAGTGACGGAGGAAAAAGACGATGGCAAAAATAATTGACGGCAAAGCGGTATCTTTAAAGGTTAAGGAAGACGTAAAAAATGAAGTTTCGGTGCTTAAATCAAAAGGAATCAATATAGGTCTTGCAGTAGTGATAGTAGGTAATAATCCTGCATCAAGAGTATATGTTAACAACAAGAAAAAGGCATGCGAATTTTGTGGTATAGAATCCTATGAATATGCTTTGGGGGAAGAAACTACTGAAGAAGAATTGCTCCTGCTTGTTGAAAAACTGAATAATGACAATAGAATTAACGGTATTCTTGTTCAGCTTCCTTTACCGCGTCAGATTGATGAAAATGCCGTTATAAATTCAATTTCGCCTGATAAGGATGTTGACGCTTTTCATCCTGTTAATGTTGGTAAAATTATGATAGGCGATTTCAGCTTTCTGCCTTGTACCCCAGCAGGAGTTATGGAGCTTATTGCAAGCACAGGCGAAGCTGTTGAGGGAAAAAACTGTGTGGTTATAGGACGCAGTAATATTGTAGGAAAGCCTATGTCAATGCTGTTGCTTCACAAAAATGGGACAGTTACTATATGCCATTCGAGAACTAAAAACTTGGCTGAAATATGCAGAAGTGCGGATATTCTTGTTGCCGCAGTTGGAAAAGCAAATTTTGTTACCGCCGATATGATAAAAGACGGTGCAATAGTAATAGATGTAGGAATGAACAGACTCCCTGACGGGAAATTATGCGGTGATGTTTCATATGACGAATGTTTTGAAAAAGCGGGATATATTACCCCTGTCCCCGGCGGAGTAGGACCTATGACAATAGCAATGCTAATGAAAAATACTCTTACTTCCGCAAAAATAAGCAATAATCTGTAATATTTTTTAATAAATCCTTCCCGTATTGTCAATACTGATTACGGGAGGGATTTTTTTATGTACAAAAGATTTGCATTAATATTTGCTTTTTTCGGAATATCATTCTCACTTTTATATATGAGGATTTTTTATATTACTCAAAAAGATGAATATAAACAGGCCGCTTCAAATCAGGGCAGCTATACAATAACAGTAAATAAAACCTATGCAAATATATATGACTGTAATATGGTTCCGTTAATTAACCGTAAAAATAAATATCTCGCTGTTATTAATCCTACTTCTAAAAATGTAATAGATATTTTGCCGTATTTAAAGGACAGAGATTTTTTTTATAAACAGCTTGAAAGCGGCAAGCCTTTTGTCTGTGAAGTGAATTCTCCCGATATTGATAAAAATGAAATACTGACTTTTACAACAAAGATAAGGACATCATCGGATCAGATTGCCCCGCATATTGTTGGATATACAATTGACAACAAGGGCGTTACAGGAATTGAAAAAGCATATGACAGCTTTTTAAGGAATAATTTCAGCTCAACAAAAATAACCTATAAGGTTGACGGAACAGGGAAGATGCTTGACGGAACAGATGAAATTATTGACCTTAATGAAGATACAAAAGCGGGAGTAATCACTACTATTGATTATGATATTCAGGCAATTTGCGAAGCCGCATCAAAAAAGTTTGAGAAAGGTGCAATTGTTGTGATGGATCCATATACAGGCGATTTAAAAGCAGTTGTCAGTGTCCCTGATTTTTCCCCGACCGATTTGTCGAAATCCTTGAATGATAAAAATACCCCTTTTATAAACAGAGCTTTTTCGGCTTATAATGTCGGCTCAATTTTTAAGCTTGTTACTGCGGCGACGGCATTGGAGCAAGGTATAAGCCCCGATTTAAAATATGAATGTACAGGAAGCATTGATATTGACGGGCAAATTTTCAGATGCCATAAACATGACGGACACGGCTTGATTGATATGCAGACGGCTATGGTCGAGTCCTGCAACACTTATTTTATAAATTTGTCAGCCATGCTTAATAATTCGAATTTTATAAATACCGCTTCTGCTCTCGGATTCGGAAAAGAAACATTGCTGGCTGACGGAATAGTTTCGGTAAAAGGGAATCTTCAGACTGAAAAAGAGCTTTTTAATCCTGCTGAAAAAGCAAATCTCGCTTTCGGACAAGGAATGCTTATGGCAACGCCTGTTCAGATAAGCTGCCTGACTTCTTCTATTGTAAATAATGGAGAATATACAAAACCTAAATTAATAATCGGCGTAACAGATGGGGAAAATATTAATTTTAATGAGGAGGAAAAAAGCTTTCAGGCCATTGAGCCTATGACGGCATATAAGCTCAGAAAGTTTATGACCGCAACAGTACAGGACAATAATGAATCTGTGGCAAAGCCCTATAATACCACCGCCGCTGGTAAAACCTCAACCGCACAGACAGGAAAATATAATGAAGACGAAAACGAAATTTTACAGGCGTGGTTTACAGGATATTTTCCGGCGGATAATCCAAAATATGTTGTCACTGTTTTGATTGAAGACGGGAAGAGCGGAAACCTTTCCGCAGGACCAGTATTTAAAGAAATTGCCGAAAATATAACAAGGCTCGGACAAAAAAATAATTGACATTCGGCATTATTATGTTATAATATTTATATATGTATTAAGGCAACGAAGGGAATAATCTTTCTGAAACAGCTCAGAGAGGGAGAATGGTGTGAGCTCCCCTGTGTAAGACTGAATGCCGCCCCTGAGCCTTGCAGTGATGAATTGCACGTATTTTCTGCGTTAAAGAATTTTAAGTGACAGCTTTTTGCTGTAATTTGGGTGGTACCACGGAATTATGCCTTCGTCCCAATGAAGATTTTTCTTCTGGGGAAGGCTTTTTTTATGTAAATTATTTTAAAGGGGAAAAAACAATGAAATGGACAGGACTTAACGAAATCAGAGAAAAATATTTATCGTTTTTTGAAAGCAAAAATCATACAAGACTTGCAAGCGCACCGCTTATACCACAAGGCGATAACAGCCTTCTTCTTATAAACTCGGGAATGGCTCCGCTTAAGAAATTCTTTTTAGGAAATGAAACTCCGCCGAATGTGAGAGTTACAACCTGTCAGAAATGTATTCGTACGCCCGATATTGAGCGTGTAGGAATTACTGCTCGTCACGGCACTTATTTTGAAATGCTGGGGAATTTCTCTTTCGGTGATTACTTTAAAGAAAAAGCAATTGAATGGGCATGGGAGTTCCTTACGGGAGTACTTGAAATTCCTGCTGACAGACTTTGGATTACCATTTTTGAAAACGACGATGAAGCTGAACAGATATGGGAAAACAAAATCGGTATTCCTCACAACAGAATAGTCAGATTGGGAAAAGCAGATAATTTCTGGGAGCACGGAAGTGGTCCCTGCGGCCCTTGTTCTGAAATTCATTTTGACAGAGGCGAAAGCTACGGACCTTTTGAAAGCTTTGAACAGGCAAGTGACTGCGACAGAATAATTGAAATCTGGAATCTTGTTTTCAGCCAGTTTGACAGCGACGGAAACGGAAACTATGCTGAAATGGCAACTAAAAACATTGATACTGGTATGGGACTTGAAAGACTTGCTTGTGTAATGCAGGAGGTAGGAAATCTTTTCGAGGTTGATACCGTTCAGAACATAATGAAGCATATCTCCGATATTGCGGCAGTAAAATACAAGGAAAACGAAAAAACTGATATTTCACTTCGTGTAATTACCGACCACATCAGAAGTACAACCTTCATGGTAGGTGACGGAGTTATGCCGTCAAATGAGGGAAGAGGATATGTTTTAAGAAGACTTTTAAGGCGTGCGGCACGTCACGGACGTTTATTGGGAGTAACAGAACCATTCCTTTATAAAGTATGCGATACGGTAGTTAATGAGAATGAATCTGCATACCCGGAGCTTGCACAAAAAAGAGAATATATTAAAAAAATCATCAGAGTTGAGGAAGAAAATTTTGCAAAAACCGTTGACAACGGTATGGAGCTTTTAAACAGCATAATCAACGAAACTGTTTCCAAAAACGGCACGGTAATCAGCGGAGAAGACACATTCAAGCTTTCAGATACATTCGGGTTCCCGATTGACCTTACAAGAGAAATTGCAGCTGAAAAAGGTCTTACTATTGATGAAGCTCGTTTCAGAGAGCTTGTTGCCGAACAGCGCAAAAAGGCAAGAGAAGACAGGGCGTCAAAAGTAGGCTCTTCATGGAGCGAGGATTCCATCGGAAATATTGATGCGGATAAAACCGAGTTTACAGGCTATACCGAATTTGAATCGTCGGCTAAGGTTATTGCAATTTTTAAAAACAACAGCAAAGTTACAAATATAACTGAGGGCGATGAAGCGGTAATAATTCTTGACAGAACTTCTTTTTATGCCGAAAGCGGCGGACAGACAGGCGATATGGGTATGATTAAAATCGGCGACAGCATATTCCTTGTTTCCGATACTAAAAAAATCGGCTCAGGACATTATCTCCATATCGGCGGAGTGCTTAACGGCGGGTTCAGCGTTGGGGACAGTGTTACAGCTTCTGTTCTGAAGGATGAGCGTATGTCAACAATGAGAAATCATACCTGTGCGCATCTTTTACAGGCGGCTTTGCGTGAAGTGCTTGGCGATCATGTTCATCAGGCAGGACAGCTTGTTGACAGCGGCAGACTTCGTTTTGACTTTGCTCATTTCAATGCGGTTACACATGAGGAACTTGAAAAAATTGAAAGCATTGTCAATAATAAAATTTTGGAGGCTTTGCCTGTTACTATGACCGAAATGCCGATTGAAGAAGCAAGAAAACTCGGCGCAATGGCTCTTTTCGGTGAAAAATACGGTAATATTGTCAGAGTAGTAAATATAAGCGGATTTTCAATTGAATTCTGCGGGGGAACTCATATAGACAATACCTCAAAGATAGGGCTATTTAAAATTGTTTCCGAAAGCTCGGTAGCAGCAGGAGTACGCAGAATAGAAGCCGTTACAGGTACAGGCGTGCTAAAGCTTATTAAAGAAGACAAGGATATGATTAATGAAGCCGCACAGGCACTTAAATTATCAAATTCCAGTGAGCTTGTTTCAAGATGTAACGCAGTTACTGCTGAAATTAAAAATCTTGAAAAACAGATTGAAGCTTTGAACGGACAGCTTGCCGGCGGACAGATTGAAAAAATAATGTCTGATGCTGTTGATATAAACGGAGTTAAGGTCGTTTCAGCTGTTAATCTCTCAGCAACACCTGATATACTAAGAACTATGGGTGATAAGATAAGAGATAAAAATTCCGATATTGCCGCAGTTTTTGCTTCGGAAACATCATTTATATGTGTATGCGGCAAAAATGCAATTGAAAAAGGCGCTCATGCAGGCAAAATCGTTAAAGAAATTTCCGCTCTCACAGGCGGAAAGGGCGGAGGACGTCCTGACAGCGCTATGGCTGGTGTAGGCGATTCTTCCAAAATTAACGAAGCACTTTCAAAGCTTGCCGAAATAATTTCGAGCTTTGTAAAATAGGAGGGTTTATTGTGGATTGTATTTTTTGTAAAATTGTTAAAGGTGAAATTCCAAGCACAAAAATCTACGAGGACGAAACTGTTCTTGCATTTGCGGATATTGCTCCTACCGCGCCTGTCGATTATCTAATTATTCCTAAGGAGCATATTAAAAGTACGGCTGAAATAACTCCCGAAAATTCTGCCGTAATCGCTCACATTTTTGAGGTTATTGCAAAGCTTTCAAAGGATTTAAAGCTTGATGACGGATTCAGAGTTGTGAATAACTGCGGTGAATGCGCGGGACAGACCGTTAAGCATCTGCATTTTCATCTTTTGGGCGGAAGAGATTTCGCTTGGCCGGCAGGATAACCCTTGACATTAAATTTAACAGGAGGCAGTTTTATGGATAAGTATTATCAGATAAAAATAGCGGGATTAACAAGAAATCTGCCGTTATGCTCACTCAGCGAAAAGCTTGACATTGCCGGTTTTGTAATGTTTGGCGATGTTGAAATAACAGTAGCATGCGCAAATGAGCTTATTAAGGTTATTCCTGAATGTGAGGTCATTGTAACCGCTGAAAGCAAGGGGATACCGCTTGCATATGAAATGGCTAAACAGCTTGGAATAAAATATGTTGTTGCAAGAAAAGCCAAAAAACTTTATATGCGTGATCCTATTGAGGTTGAAGTACAGTCAATAACCACAAAGGGCAAGCAGTCACTTATTCTTGACAGCAATGAAACAGAGTTTATAAAAAATAAAAAAGTTCTTATTGTCGATGATGTTATAAGCACAGGCGAAAGTCTTGCTGCCGTAGAAAAGCTTGTTGAGTATGCAGAGGGGAATATTGTCGGGAAATGCTGTGTACTTGCTGAGGGGACCGCCGCAGAAAGAGAAGATATAATATATCTTGAACCACTTCCGCTGTTTTTTAAATAACTATACATAAATCGGGGGACTTAATATGGTGCGGAAAATGGCTTTTATCGGTACTTCCTTCTTTTTAGGGCTGTTTTTCGCATCATTTTTTTCATACAGACAAAATTTTATTCTGTCTATTACGCTGCTTATTATTTCAATTCTTTATGTAATAGTAATTAATCGTAAAAATTTAACCGTATCAGTCTGTATACTTGCTTTTTCCGCTTCATTTTTCAACTATGGTTTTTATCAATTAAATATTTATGAGCCGATAATCGCTTTAAATGGAAATAATGTTGAATTTTCCGGAGTTATTGAGGAAATGGGGTATAGTGGAAATGACTCTGCATCATACACCTTAAGAGGAAAAATAAACGGTAAAACTGATGCAAAAATATTATATTACGGAGATTATATTGACTGCGATTATTACGATAAAATAAAGATAAAGGGAACTGTTTCTTTATTCAGTGATACATACCTTTTCCCCTCTGAAAGCTATTATAAAGCAAAAGGTATTTATCTAGAAATTTCTGCAGATGATTTGGAAATTACTCAAAACAGCAGTTTCAACCCTATAAAAAGTATTCTTCATTACAGAGATTATCTTTTAAAGCTTATTAATAAATATCTTCCCAGCGACGAGGGCGATGCTTTGAATGCAATGCTTTTCGGCGATAAAACAGGGCTTGACAATACAACAAAAACGCTGATGTTCAGGGCTGGAATAGGTCATATTATGTCAGTTTCGGGAGCACATCTTTCAGTTACCGCTTTTATGATTATGTGGCTATTAAAAAAGTTTTCACGCAGTAAACGGCTGAACTTCATTATAGTTGAATGTGCTGTCTGGTCTTTTGTAATTTTTGCTGGAATGTCTGTTTCTGTATTGCGTTCAGCGATTATGATAACCTTGATTTTTTCTGCAGAGCTGTTTAAACGAAAATCAGATATGTTTAATTCTTTAGGGCTTGCCGTAATAATTCTTTCTGTTGGTAATCCGTTTATTATCCGAGATGTTTCGTTCGTTTTATCGGTTACGGGCGTTTTCGGAATGGGAGTTGTTGCTCCGTACCTTACTGAAAATATTAAATTCAGCGGGCATTTTTCAAAGCTGAGAAAAAATATGCTGATAATGTTAGCGGCAGTAATACCTATTTTGCCGGTATCAGTCTTTTTCTTTGACGAGGTTTCGGTTATTTCTCCTATTACAAATGTCTTTCTTGTTCCGATATGTTCTCTTGCATTGATTTGCGGCATTATTATAGCAATTACAGGTGGTATTGAAATTATTGCCGCTCCGCTATTGATTGTTGCAGGAATATGCTGTAAAATTGTTATTGCTGCATGTGAATTTATCGGAAAGCTTAGATTTACATTCTTTTGTGCAGGATACAGATATATAGTAATTTTTATGGCGGCAGCAATAGCTGTTACGGTTACTGCTTATTTTATCTTCAAAGATAAGAAGATACTCATTAAAACAGTCGGCATTCTTTCAGCTATTTTTATTTTATTAAATTCTATAAATGAAATTTCAGATAAAAAATATGTTCATATTGCTGTAATAGGGGATAAAAGCACATCAGCGCTTATTGTTTATA
>Ga0116170_10003476_pt1 | contig 14722 bp, 13 predicted proteins | sample AD_JPNHW1_MetaG_FD_89797 | JGI IMG/M metagenome (GOLD analysis project Ga0116170, IMG submission 89797) | Active sludge microbial communities of municipal wastewater-treating anaerobic digesters from Japan - AD_JPNHW1_MetaG | ecosystem: Engineered > Bioreactor > Anaerobic > Digestate | place...
GCCCTGTTGCTTTTACTTGCCGCTTCTGGCTGTTTTAACCATTTCTGCAGTTACCGGCTCAAGATTATTGCCAAAATTTCGCCGAACATACGACAACACATCAGCAATTTGTTCATCAGTTAATTGTGCATGCGAAGGCATGAAATTTTTATAGGTTTGACCATTAACTTCAATTTTTCCGGATAAACCTTTCATCATAATAGAAATGAGTTCAACCGGACTTTTTTCAACCCAGCTGCCCGGAGTCAAAGGCGGATACATATTGGGAACTCCCGAACCATCAGTCTGGTGGCAGGTTAAACAATATTGAGTATAAACGGATTTCCCCGGATGTTCTTTTTCGGATGGCTTTGCTGCTGCCGTTTGCGAAATTTCTTTCTCCATTTTTGCAGGCTCGGCAGGTGCAGCCTTTTGTTGTTGATTTTGGCAGGCGCCGACAAAAAACAGGATGGCTATTGAAAATATTTTGATCAAATTACTCATAAGTTACTTCTTTCCTGTAAAGATAATCCGATAAATTCTTCCGACAACATCATCCGAAACATATAACGATCCATCCGGTCCCTGTGCCAATCCGCAAGGGCGATGTTTTGCATCACCCGGACTTTTTATCACGTCAACCCCGGCGAAACCTGTTGCAAAGACTTCCCAGTTTCCTGATGGCAGTGTTCCTTTAAACGGAACAAAAACGACGAAATATCCTTCCTGTGGCAGAGGAGCCCTGTTCCATGACCCATGAAACGCGATAAAAGCGCCATTTTTATATTTCTCCGGAAACATGCTTCCGGTATAAAAAAGCACATCGTTTGGTGCCAAATGCGCCGGAAAAGCCATAATCGGGTCAGTCGCTTTTTCGCAACGATCTGTTTTAGTTCCATCACCACCGTATTCCGGCGCCAACACCTTTCTGCGCTGCCCGTCGTCGTAATAACAATATGGCCAACCGAAGTCCGATCCGTCGTCAACAAGTAAGAATTCTTCCGCAGGCAAATGGGCACTTTTTTCATCTGAATACAATTCTGGATATAACTGAGATAACTGATCTCGGCCATGCTGCAAAGCGTAAAGCTTATCCACGGCGTTATTCCAGTTGATCGCCACCGCATTACGAATTCCCGTGGCAAACCGGTATCCATCTTTTGCCTGATCCTGATTGGCGACATCATCTTTAAATCGCCAGATTCCGCCGTGCAACTCCAGTATTGGGCATGGATCCATTCCAGGAGAGCCTTTGGTCCGATCTTGCTGCTGGCAAGCATTCGAAGGCGCGCCAACAGTGACATACATATTCCCAGCCTGGTCAAAAGTCAGCGGCTTTGAGCTGTGTTGGCTCTCGTTTGAGAAACCTTTTGCAATTACTTCAAAATTATCTTCGGGAACCAGTTCTCCTTGTTTTAGCTTATAACGAACAACAATTGTATCAGCTCCGAAATACACGTATCCTTTGTGCAATTTTATTCCTGTACCGTCAAATTTTCCGTGATATTTAATTACCTCTGCCCTGCCATCGCTATTTGCGTCGCGAAGGCAGGCAATACCTCCACCGTTTTTCGAATCACTCAGCGACACATAAACATCGCCATTTGTATTAACATCGAGATGACGCGCCGGGCCGAGCTTATCGGCAAAAACAAGAGCAGAAAATCCATCGGGAACTTTTATACCGGCGTTGTCGTTATCGGCAACAATAGCCGTATTCGAATTTTGTTGGCAGGCAGCCAATACCAGAATTAAAGCAATTGAATAAAGTAGTGGTTTCATTCGTATAAATTTTTTGTTTTTAATCGTGTTTTGGCACGTACTCATGGAATAGCCATTTATACATTTTCGGTTGGTATGGGCATTTGCCCTTATGGCTATTTCATTTGTTAAATCATTGGTTGGGTTGTTATTACATTGTGCTATCTGAAACGGGGAAAGTGTACTTTTTGTTTATCATACCCCACCATCTGGTACAAATTATTTTAAATCAACCTAATTAATGCGTTTTTCAACGGCGTATCTGGCCTAAAATAAAAGTGCTTGATGTATTTTCGCACCCAAATAAAAAGTTATTACAATGAAGGGTTTTGTTACGGTTTTGCTGCTAATTCTGTCCAATTCGTTTATGACCATGGCCTGGTATGGGCACCTGAAGTTTTCGCAAATGAAATGGTTTAACAAACTGGGGATTATAGCAATAATACTGATTAGCTGGGGAATAGCTCTTTTTGAATATATATTGCAGGTGCCTGCAAACCGGATTGGATACAAGGAAAATGGCGGACCATTCTCTTTGATGCAACTCAAAGTAATTCAAGAGGTAATTACTTTGATTGTATTTACTGTTTTTTCTTTGCTGTTCTTCAAAAATGAAAACTTCAGAATGAATCACCTCATCGGATTTGTATTTCTGATCCTGGCAGTTTACTTTATTTTCAAAAAATAATTTACTGAAAGCCAGACATCAGGAGCTACTTCCCTTCCCGAATTTTCCTTGAATAAAACTGCTGAAGAATAGAACCATCGTTGGCTTCTTTTGACAGCGATTCGATGGTATTTACCGGAACGTCGCACAAATCGAGCACGATAAGGCCATCCAAACAGTTATTAAACTTCGGATCGACATTGAAGCCGATAATTTTTGCATTTAGTTTGATGTATTTTTTCAGGAGAACAGGCAATCCAGAGTTCGACTCATCAACGTCATCAATCAATTTATCCAGCGAGTTTATGTCGTTATCCATCGTTTCCATAACCACACTCAGGTTCTGGTCTTCAGTTTTGAACTTGTACGAATTTCGTGGTGTGATGCTTCGTGCCAGTTTCCAATCGAAATGGTGAGTCATGATAAACTTGATGATCATTTCCTTGGAGGTAGTCGAATAGTCGTCGGAAACACTTACAGGCCCCATCAAATAACGATATTCGGGATTTTTAAGTGTAAAATACAGAATTCCTTTCCACAACAAAAACAATGGCATCGGTTTGCGCTGGTATTCTTTAACCACGAACGAACGCCCTAATTCCATTGTTTCTTTCAGCATATCCTGCATGCCGTCCTTAATTTTAAACAAACTCTGAATATAAAATCCGCGAACTCCGTATTGATGCAAAATATCAGCACCTTTCCCAATACGGTACGCACCGGCAATCATTTCAGTATCTTCGTCCCAAATAAACATCTGATGATAATACAAATCAAATTCATCCAGGTCGATGCTTCGGTTTGTTCCCTCGCCAACCTGCCGAAAAGTAAGCTCGCGTAACCGACCTATTTCCAGCAATATATTCGGTATTCTTTTCGACGGAACGCAATAAACCGAGTAGCTTTTTAGCCGGAACAACAAATGCTCACTATTCAAACTTTTCAGTTCCTCCAGAATTTTTTCATGAGGAAGGGCGTCGGCAACGGGTTCAATTTTTTGCTGCCGCTTTAGTGAATAGTTGAAGAAACGTTTCACTTCTATTTTAGAGCAGAGCAAATATGTTTTTGCACGTAAATAACGTCCGTATTGATAGATATCGTTGAATTTATCCTGTTCGGCTAACGAAACCGGGTTTCCAATCCTTATTTTAATAGGTTTCCGGTGCTGGTAAAGGATTTCAGTAGGCAGCTTCATCTCCTTTAAGGCAGGCAAAACATTCCCCATCCAATAAAATAAACGGCTGTTGTTTCCCTGAAAGTGAATAGGAACAACCGGAGCTTTTTGCTGCTTAATAAACTTTAGTACAGGATATTGCCATTGTTTATCAGTAAGTACGCGATAGGTATCGAACTGAGAAACTTCGCCAGCCGGGAAAAAACACAAAACACCTCCCTGGTCAAGATGAGCGGCGGCTTTTTCTGTGCTGGCATCAGTAATATTCTTCTTCAGGAACGACTCTTCTTCTATAAAATACTCGCTTATCGGATCAATTTTCTGTAGCAGATGGGTTGACATGATCTTCACGTCAGACCTGATTTGACTAAGCATTTTGATGAGTAAAATTCCTTCCAGCCCGCCAAACGGATGATTGCCCACTACCACAACCGGACCAGTCTTCGGAAAACGCTTCTGCAATTCCTCACTATCGTATAAAAATTTTATTTCCAGTATATTGAGGAGCTCATCAATAAATTCAAGACCTTTCTTATCGCCAATCTGATTGTAAACCCTGTTTAATTTATCAAAACGCAGCAAAAGCATCAAAAAACGCGCAAAATGTTCGCCGCCGAGGAAACTAAGCTTTGGATTTGCCTTCAGAATGTCTTTCGGTTTGAAAAGTTCCATGTTCAGTCAGAATTAATTAAATACAAAAAGCGCCATCTTTCGCGCAAGTTTTCCAAATTTCAAAAGAAAACCTAAAAATGAACATTTTTTTTATTCAATTGTAAATGCTTTGACTTATTTCGCACTAAAATTTTGTGACATTGAACTTACTTTTTCAAAAATACGATATCAACGCTTGGCTTCCGACAACAAAAAAGGAAGTCGAGTCTCGTGGCTGGGACTCACTTGATGTTATTTTGTTTACCGGCGATGCCTATGTAGATCATCCTTCGTTTGGAGCTGCCGTTATTGGACGTGTACTCGAAGCCGAAGGATTAAAAGTTGCCATTGTTCCGCAACCAAACTGGCAGGACGATTTGCGCGATTTTAAGAAGCTTGGCCGGCCCAACCTGTATTTCGCGGTAACCGGGGGCAACATGGATTCGATGGTGAACCACTACACGGCAAATAAACGCCGTCGCTCCGACGATGCATACACTCCCGGCGGCCGGGCTGGTCAACGGCCCGACTACGCAACCGTAGTTTACTGCAATATCCTGAAAAATCTGTTTCCTGATGTTCCTGTTATTATCGGCGGAATTGAAGCTTCGTTGCGCCGCGTGACTCACTACGACTACTGGAGCGACAAATTAAAGCCATCTATTCTGGTTGATTCGAAAGCCGATATGCTTTTCTACGGAATGGGCGAAAAATCAATCATCGAATACTCTCAGCTCGTTAAAAAAGGGGTCGATCCTCTAAAATTGACCACCATCCATCAAACGGCCTTTCTGGTTCCGAAGAATAGCACTTATGCAACGAATAAAAAGTGGAACAGCCTGAAATTGTATTCGCACGAAGAATGTCTGGAGGATAAAAAGAAATATGCCAAAAACTTTATGCACATCGAGGAAGAATCGAATAAAGTGGAGGCTAATGTTATTATACAGGAAGTTGGAGAGCTGGAAGTTGTCGTAAATCCGCCTTGGCCTCCTTTGGAAGAACAGGAAATCGATCGTTTTTACGATTTTCCATACACCCGGCTTCCACACCCTCGCTATAAAAATAAGGAAGACATTCCTGCCTACAATATGATCCGCCATTCGGTCAATATTCATCGCGGATGCTTTGGCGGCTGTACGTTTTGTACCATTTCGGCGCACCAGGGAAAATTTATTTCAAGCCGGTCCGAAGAGTCAATTCTGAAAGAAGTCGATAAACTGGTGATGATGCCCGATTTTAAAGGATACATTTCTGATTTGGGCGGGCCATCGGCAAATATGTATAAAATGAAGGGGATTCATCTGGAAATCTGCAACAAATGCAAGCGCCCGTCGTGCATTTTCCCGGATGTTTGTAAAAATCTGAACATCGACCACAAACCAATGCTCGATTTATACCGGAAAGTGCGGCAGCATCCCGATGTAAAAAAAGCGTTTATTGGCAGCGGCATTCGCTACGATATGATTTTGAAGGAAACCGCCGATCCGCAGGTCAACAAAAATAATATGGAGTATCTGCGCGAGGTAATCAAACACCATGTTTCGGGTCGTTTGAAAGTAGCTCCTGAACATACTTCTGACCAGGTTCTGGAGTTGATGCGTAAACCTTCTTTCAAGCTATTTTACAAGTTGAACCGGGTTTTTCAGGAAATCAACAAAGAAGAAGGACTCAAACAACAGTTGATTCCGTACTTTATTTCCAGTCACCCCGGATGCGAAAATACCGATATGGCAAATCTGGCGGTTGAAACCAAACAACTCGATTTTAAGCTGGAACAAGTTCAGGATTTCACTCCAACACCGATGACTTTGGCTACTGAAATTTATTATACCGGATTTCATCCTTACACCATGCAACCGGTATTTACAGCCAAAACCCAAAAGGAAAAACTGGCACAACGCAAATATTTCTTCTGGTACCAGCGCGAATATTATCAGGAAATAAAAAATGAACTGACACGTTTAAAACGAAAAGATTTGCTCGACGGATTATTTGGGAAAGCCTCACAGAACTCACCGAAAACGGAGGAGCCAAAGCACAAACCCAAAACGACCAAGCCGTATAAACATTGATAATTTGACCATTTACAATTAACCATTCAACCATTTAACACTTTACCATGCGCCTCATAAAAACCATTGCCCTTGTTTTGTCCTTTTTTTTCATGAATTCTTGCGCTGAACTGACTCAAATCGCGCAGTCGGCTGTAACGCAGAATCTGCCGTTAACCAACACCGAGATTGTTGCCGGCTTAAAAGAAGCATTGACCGTTGGAACCGACAGCACGGTAGCCCATTTATCGGCGGTTGACGGCTATTTGAAAGATCAGGCAATAAAGATCTTACTTCCACCTGAAGCAAAAAACATTACAGATCATATCTCGAAGTTACCAGGTGGCGCAAAACTGGTTGACGATGTTATTGTACGCATTAACAGGGCTGCTGAAGATGCTGCCAAAGGAGCTAAGCCCATTTTTGTAAATAGCGTGAAGGAGATGACTTTTACTGATGCGCTCACCATTCTTAAAGGCCCAAACAATGCAGCCACCCAATATTTCAAGCAAAAAACATCCTCACAATTAAGTGAATTGTACCGCCCAAAAATCCGCGAATCGCTGAATAAAAACCTGGTTGCCGGAATTTCGACACAACAATCATGGAACGAGTTAACCACTCAATGGAATAAACTGGCCAATTCGGCAGTTGGAAAAATCGGAGGGCTAAAAACAGTTGATGTCAAGCTTGAGGACTACATTCTGCAACGAGCGCTGGACGGCATGTTTCTTAAAATCGAAGATCGCGAAAAAGACATCCGCACCAATGTAAATGCGCGCGTAACGGTTTTACTAAAACGAGTTTTTGGGAACCAGACTTTGGTGAAATAAGTTGTCATTGGTGGTCGTTTGCTTCGCGTCATTCGTCGTTCCTGACAAAACCAGCTGTTTTAACAAACGACACAATGACTATAAATGACTGAAAACTATTAGTAAACTGCGACTGAAAACCGATCACTTTCCTGAGAACAACCGTCCCTGCCAGGTATCCCGTTCTTCCAGCAATTTTTCGAGTTTGGCCGTAAATTCAAAGTTTTTTAGTCCCCAGCGTGGTGCCACCAGCAAACGGTCGGGCGACTCGCTGACAAAGCGTTCCACTATAATTTTCGGATTAAGCAATTCAAGATATTTGACACACAAATTGAGGTACTCCTCAACCGTGAACATGTGAAACAACTCCGGGTTTTGCTCATATTCATGATTCATCCGGGTTCCTTTATGTATCTGGAGTTGATGTAATTTCAAATTTTCAACCGGCAGTTTAGAAATAATTCTGGCCTGATCAAGCCAGTCGCTTTCATATTCGCCCGGCAAACCCAAAATCAGGTGCGCGCAATTATGAATTTTTCGCTTCCCGGTTTCGGTTAGCGCCCACTCCGATTCGGCAAAACTATGTCCCCGGTTAAGTTTTTGCAGGGTTGAATCTAAATGCGATTCGATGCCAAATTCAACCATAACATAGTATTCTTCAGACAAATGCTGTAGGTAATCCAGAATTTCGGTTGATACACAATCCGGGCGGGTGGCAATCACCAAGCCCAAGATCTCAGGATGAGACAATGCTTCATCGTACAGGCTTTTCAAATTTTCGAGCGGCGCATAAGTATTGCTATACGATTGAAAATAAGCCAGGTATTTCATCGAATTGTATTTCCGGCTGAAAAAGCTTATTCCTTCCTCCAACTGCGTTGACACACTTTTTTTAAGGTCACAATAACCCGGAGAAAACGTTTTATTGTTGCAATAAGTGCATCCGCCCACCCCTTTCGTTCCATCGCGATTGGGGCAGGTAAAACCGGCGTCGATCGATATTTTCTGAACGCGGCCATTAAACATCTTCCTGAAATGCCCTGAAAAATCGTTGTATCGCTTGTTGGTTCCCCGCAAATATTGACTCATTGTATATTGATAAAACACCAAAAATATTGCAAAATTGAGTTTAAACCTTGATTAAAAGGCAAAAAATATCGCCGTGTTTTTCGCACTTGAAATACTCGACTAAATAGCAAGAAAATGTACCACAAATCAACTATTACTTATTTCCGCAAACAACTCTCTCAAAAGCAAGCATTTGAGTTAGCAATACCAATTCGGTTCTGTTAAAAAATCAGTTTATAACTTTTTATGGAAAGCAGATTTCGTCATCTTGATTCTGCAAGGGATTTTTTAAATTTAAACAATAATAAAAGTGAAGTATGTTTAGTGCAGAAGATCTGGTTCAAATTACGAATAGAGGCAGCCATCCCAAGCAAATCGAAAAGCAGATTGACAATTTCAGAAATGGCTTTCCTTTTCTTCGCTTAACCGAAGCGGCTAGCAATTACCACGGAATCATCAAGCTTTCGGAAGAGGAAGTTGCTCATTTTATCGCCGTCTTCGAAGATAAAAAGCAATTGGGACTGGATTTGCTGAAGTTTGTTCCCGCGTCTGGCGCTGCCAGCCGAATGTTCAAGGCCTTATTCTCTGCTCTCGACAACATAAAAACAGGTAAGCCGCTGGCTGAAATTAAAGAAGATAAAGAAGTCGCTTATTTTTTTGAGAACCTCCCAAAATTTGCCTTTTTTGAAGATCTAAACTTAAACGAAGCACAAATAGATGACGAACGAAAGGCACTTCAGGTTTTGGAGTTGGTTTTGACCGAAAAAGGGCTGAATTACGGCGAATTACCCAAAGCGCTGATCAAGTTTCATCGTTACGGCGAAGAACGGCGTACTTCGCTGGAAGAACATTTTATTGAAGGAGCATTGTATTCGGCTAATGCAAAGAACATTGTGAATATCCATTTCACAGTGTCGCCAGAACATCAGAAAGCTTTGGAAAAGTTTATCTGCGAGATAACGCCGAAATACGAGAAGCGATACGGAGTAAAATATGCTGTTAGTTTTTCAAATCAAAAGCCATCAACCGACACGGTTGCTGTTGAAATTGATAACAATCTTTTCAGAAACAAAAACGGACAGTTGCTTTTTAGACCAGCCGGGCATGGCGCACTGCTTGACAACCTGAACGATTTGGAAGCGGATATTATCTTCATAAAAAACATTGACAACGTTGCACCTGACCATTTAAAAGATTCCACTGTTAGATTCAAAAAAGCATTGGGCGGAGCACTTATCAATCTTCAGGAAGAAATTTTTGGTTATCAGAAAATTTTAAGGTCGTCTAATCCTGAGGAACTGGATAACGGATTTTACGCCGAACTGGCAAATTTTGTCGAAAACATTTTATTGATTACACCACCTGCATATTTATTAAACCGCACTAAAAAAGAGCTTTTTGATTATCTGTCGGGAAAGATTAACCGTCCTGTTCGGGTTTGTGGTATGGTAAGAAATGAAGGAGAACCAGGTGGCGGGCCTTTCTTCGCATTAAATCCCGATGGATCGGTCTCTCTCCAAATTGTTGAAAGTTCGCAGATAAATTTCAGCAATCAAGACCAAGCCGTTATTGCAAGGCAGGCCAGCCACTTTAATCCGGTAGATTTGATTTGCGGGATTAAAGATTTTGAAGGCAGAAAATTTGATCTCAGTAAATTTACGGATCCCCAAACAGGATTAATCACGATAAAATCATACGACGGGAAAGCTTTGAAAGCACAGGAACTTCCCGGATTGTGGAATGGATCAATGTCTGACTGGAATACCATTTTTATTGAAGTACCGATTGAAACGTTCAGCCCGGTAAAAACGGTAAACGACCTGTTGAGAAAAGAGCATCAACCGCGATGACTCTATTCGAAAAGTATTTTTAACTTTGCAACCTTTAATGAGAAACTATGAACGAGGACGCCAGAGACAATTTTGAAGAGGAAGATTTTGAGGAGGCGATAGCACGTTTCAAAAAGATGTCGGAAGAGAATGCCTCTGTATATTTTGATGTGGCAGAAATTGAAGGTATTGTCGATCATTTTCTCGAAGATGGAAGAATTGATATGGCCAAATTGGCAGTAGAAACGGGCTTAATGCTTCATCCTTCGTCTGTTTCCATTAAAATCCGCCAGGCTCAAACCCTAATGAGCGAAGGCAAACTGGAAGAATGTTTGGATTTGCTCGACGTCATTGAGAAAATTGAGACTAACGAACCAGATCTTTATCTTACCAAAGGAGGAGCGTTAAACTTTCTGGGCGATGTTGAAAAAGCCGTTGAAGCTTTTGAAAAAGCCATTTCAATGCCTTTAGACGATGCAGACGAAACGCTTTATAACATCGGAATTTCGTTCGGACAATCCGGAGAAACAGATTTGGCTATTAAATATCTCGAAAAAGCACATCAGGCTAATCCCAAAAATGAGATTGTACTTTATGAATTGGGATATTATTGCGATAAGAATTCTCAATTTGAAGACAGCATCGATTACTATAATAAATACCTTGATATTGATCCTTTCAACCATTCAGTATGGTACAATTTGGGAATCACATATAACCGAATGGGTTTATTTGACGAAGCAATTAATGCTTACGACTATTCTTTAGCAATAAACGAGAACTTCTTGCATGCTCTTTTCAATAAAGCCAATGCCTTGGCTAACAACGAAAAATACGATCAAGCCATCGAAAGTTATCTGGAATATTTAGGCATGGATCAAACCAACGACGATGCTTATTGCTATTTGGCCGAATGCTACCTGAATACCGAAAAATATACCGACGCATTGACTAACTACCAGAAAGCAATAAAGTTAAACCAATCTAATGCCAGTGCCTGGTATGGCTGCGGGCTCATCAAATGGTCGGAAGGAGAACTTGAGCAATCAGCAGCATTCTTTAAAAAAGCGATTAAGCTGGAAGAAGATAATGCCGATTTCTGGGCTATGAATGCTAAGGTTTTGGCAGAACTCAATGAAATACGTGATGCAATAAAGTCATTCGATATGACTACCAAGCTCGATCCCGAAAATATTGAGAACTGGTTGTCGTACTCCGAAATGTTTTATGATAGCGGTGATCTTGACAGAGCAATCGAAGTTTTGAAAACCGCCAACAAATTCAATAAGCACGATGCTGATCTGAATTATCGTTTAACCGCTTATTTGCTGGAGAAAAAAGAAGAACTTGAGGCAGTGTGTCATTTTGAGAAAGCATTGAAAATTGACTACAGCAAGCAAAATGAGCTATTTGAGTTTTACCCGGAAGCTTCAAAAATTGAATCGATAAAAAAACTTATTTCACAATACCAAACAACCAAACTTTAAATACAATGAATTTCAATTTACCCTACATGCCTGAAAGGCCGGCACAACCACGTCAGGTTGGATTAACAATGGTCATGGATAAAGGGTTGAGTTTAAGGGAAGCAGAAGACCTTTGCGAAATTTCAGCTCCTTATTGCGATTTAATTAAATTAGGTTTTGGCACATCAATTATCACCGCTCGTTTAGACGAAAAAATTAAGCTTTACAAATCAGCAGGGCTAAAACCATACTTTGGAGGAACGCTGTTTGAAGCATTTGCAGTACGCGATATGCTTAACGATTACCGTCGCTTTATCGACAAATATGGCATGGAAATGGTTGAGATTTCTGACGGAGTGATGGAACTCGAGCATGATCTTAAATGCAAGTATATTTCTGAATTCAGTAAAAATTATACCGTACTGTCTGAAGTTGGAACAAAGCTTAAAGGCAAGGAAATCTCGAACGAAAAGTGGATTTCGTACATGCAAACAGAGTTACAATCTGGCGCATGGAAAGTAATTGCCGAAGCTCGTGAAAGTGGCAACATCGGAATTTATAACGACGATGGTTCGGCCAATTTTGAATTGATTCTTGAAATCAAAAAAGCTGTCGAACACGATTCTATATTGTGGGAAGCGCCTTTGAAAAACCAACAGGTTTGGTTTATTAAACTTCTGGGGCCAAACGTTAATTTGGGCAATATCGCCACGAACGAGATCATTCCTCTTGAAACACTGAGACTTGGTTTAAGGGGCGATACCTTGCTAACATTTTTACCTTGCAAAAACAATTGGGATATATAAAAAAGCAAATGGCCGGTACTGGCCATTTTTTTTAATTAATACTCTATGAAACCAACGCTTTTAGTTGTTGACGTGCAAAACGATTATTTTCCCGGCGGAAAAATGAAGCTTTTTGAAATGAATACTGCGGCCAGTAATGTAGCATCTCTCCTCTCCCATTTCAGGATAAATCAATTTCCGGTTGTTTTTATTCAGCATATTGCAACAAAGACTAACGCTACTTTCTTCCTTCCTAAAACAGCAGGTGCCGAAATTCACGAATCAGCCCGTCCGACAGATTCTGAGCCTGTTTTTGTGAAGCACTACCCAAACAGTTTCAGAGAAACCGGACTCAACGAATATTTACAAAAGGAAAATCTCAGCGATCTGGTAATCTGCGGTGCCATGAGTCACATGTGTATTGATACCACAACGCGTGCAGCCTTCGATTTAGGCTATTCGTGCACTGTAATTGCCGACGCATGTGCAACCCGCGACCTGATTTACAACAACGAAAAAGTTGACGCCACCCAGGTTCAACTGTCATTTATGGCTGCGCTAAACGGAACTTTTGCAAAGGTTATCAGTACAGAAGAATATTTGGAAGTGATATAAAAAGAAAGGATGGCCTCCACCATCCTTCTCTCACAAAACCAAATTTATTCTCTATGAAAAAAAAACCAAACTTCTTATCTCTTTGCTTGATTCAAAATTATATCAGAATACTGTTAACGCGTATAAATCAACGTTAAAGAAGTTTAAATCACACTTTTTGCTTATGCTTTCTGGCGTGTAGAATAAACAATACCCCAACGACTACAAATGGGAAAGCGATTAAAAAAGTATTCATCAAACTTTGTGCTGTGCTAAATTGATTTCGCCCGTAGTTTAATGAAAAAATCAGAACGCCAAAGGCAATACCCGCAACAGTAAAAATAATTCCACCTACCTGCTCCCATTTCCAGGCAACAACCAGCAATGCAACCAGTATATAACTAGGAATCAAGTGAATCAGAAATGCTTCGACTTGCTGCCAGATCGTGTATTCCGGAGAAAATGAATCGAGCGCAAACATACTCACAAACAAAATTGCCAAAATACAGAGTACCCTTGGTGCCCAGTATAAAAATCCCCATTTATTTCCCATTTATTTTCGATTTTTAGTTTTTTGTCTTTTACTCAAAGTCGTAAATAGTGTTTCAAAAAATTCTTAAACCGGAGAAATTCAAAATCTTAACATTAGTTAACGTTCATTCATAGATCTTAACCAAAGCTTGAATTATTTTTGTATCGTTAGTTAGAATTAAATAGTACACAGGTTTTTTTTCATAGAAATAGGTTTAGTTAGGTTAGAAGAGGATGGTAGAGGCCATCCTTTTTTTATTTCTCCCAATCCAACTTAAATTGCTGTAAAGTCTCCTATTTACTCCTGTTTAATCACGGCATACTCCTCAAAAAACAATAGCTTTGTAAGCATAAGGTATTTCACCTGAAAATATTTTTTTAAAGCTTTCAAGATGAACGAAAAAACAGAAGCCTTCGCCCGGTTACTCGAAATTATGGACGAGTTGCGCGAAAAATGCCCCTGGGACAAAGAACAAACATTTGAATCACTTCGGAAATTAACAATAGAAGAAACCTACGAATTAGCCGATGCCATTCTCAACAACAATTTAAACGGTATAAAAAAAGAGCTTGGCGACCTCATGCTTCACATTGTTTTCTATGCCAAAATCGGATCAGAAAAGGGTTCTTTCGATATGGGTGACGTGTTAAAGTCAATCAATGAAAAATTGATCTATCGTCATCCGCATGTTTTCGGCAATATTGATGTAGCTAACGCACGGGAAGTTGAGCAAAACTGGGAATCGCTGAAGCTAAAGGAAAAAGGCGGAAACAAACGCGTTTTGGAAGGTGTTCCCAAGGCAATGCCAGCTCTGGTAAAAGCCAATAGAATACAGGAAAAGGTCAGCGGAGTTGGGTTCGACTGGGAAGTGCGCGAACAGGTTTGGGATAAAGTTCGTGAAGAAATTACGGAGCTTAGCCACGAGATCGACAAAATTGACCAGGACAAAATTGAAGCCGAATTTGGCGACCTGTTTTTTGCAATGGTCAATGCGGCCCGCCTGTATGGAGTTGATCCGGAAACCGCACTGGAAAGAACAAATCTGAAATTTATCAACCGATTTAATTACCTTGAGAGCCAAACCATCCAGAAAGGCAAAGACCTGAAGCAAATGAGCCTTGCTGAAATGGATGTGTATTGGGATGAAGCCAAACGACTGGAACGACAGTAACAAAAAATTAAATCTTGCAAAGAATGCGAGCCCTAACTAAAATCCTGTTTGCAATAGCTTTGCTTTTTCTCGGCCAAAGAACTGTTTTTTCACAATCCAAACGACTGTTGAAAAAGGCCGACAAAGCATCCGTCGAGTTTGCCCGGAAGGCCTCAGAAGGAACCGATTACAAGTTTAAA
>Ga0116170_10003477_pt1 | contig 14721 bp, 11 predicted proteins | sample AD_JPNHW1_MetaG_FD_89797 | JGI IMG/M metagenome (GOLD analysis project Ga0116170, IMG submission 89797) | Active sludge microbial communities of municipal wastewater-treating anaerobic digesters from Japan - AD_JPNHW1_MetaG | ecosystem: Engineered > Bioreactor > Anaerobic > Digestate | place...
AGATTCTGATCAGCGAGGGCGAAAAGAAGCGGGTGGACGATGTCGTGATCGAGGGGAATCAGGCGTTCTCGGCATTCCGGCTTCGCATGGTGCTGGAGACCAAGGGGTCGTGGCTCTTCGTGCACAATTACCTCGATGAGCGGGCCTTCGAGAAAGATTTGCTATCACTGCGCGATTTCTACCAACTCCGGAAGGGATACTTCGCCGCCGAAGTGGAACGTGGCGTGTTCGATTTCAACGAGAAAAAAGGGACCGTCACGCCGCGTATCGTGGTGAAAGAAGGCCCACGCTATGTGCTGCGCTCGGTCAAAACGCGGGGCAACCGGCAGTTCCTGAAGGAAGAAATCACGGTCTTCTTCGACAAACTGATTGGAAAGCCTTTCGATGGAGACGACTATAACGACGCGATCAAGCGGGTAAAGAACATGTACGGCGCGGCGGGGTGCGTGGCGACGGAAGTGAAGGACGAGATGCAGTTCGACCGCGCGCAGGGGCAAGTAGATCTGACCGTGGTGATTGACGAGGAGGTCCGCGCGCGGGTGGGCAAGATCCTGATCGAACGGCCCAATCCGATCCCGGACGACGAAGCCTCGTGGTTCACGCGCACCTATTCGCGCATTGCGCCGCCACTCAACGAAGAGGTGATCCGGCGCGAGGTAAAACTGACGCCGGGCGAGGTGTATGACAAACAGAAAGAGGCCGAGTCGGTGGCCCGGTTGCGGCGGCTCAACGCCTTCAACGACGTGACGATCGAGAGCCGTGCGGGCGACCAGCCGCAGACGCGCGATGCGGTGATCCGCGTACAGGAAGGGATGACGGGCAACATCCTGGTCGGGGTGGGTTACAACGAGGCCTACGGCGGGTATGTCTGGGGCACCTATACGGAGAACAACCTGTTCGGCGAGGCCAACAGCCTGCGGTTGAATGCGATGGTGGGAACGGAAGAGGTGAACGCCGGAGTTTCCTATCTGGACCGGTATCTCGGGGATACGCAGAATTCGCTGCTGACCGAGGTGCGCCACATCAACGCACACCGGCCCGGATACGACGAAAAGAACACGGGGGGGCTGACCGAACTGGGCACGCCCCTGACCGACCGGTGGAAACTCTACACGCGGGCCCGGGCCGAGTACGTTCAACTCGACGACGCGGGCAATCACCCGGAAGAGGATTACAACATCAAATACGGTGTGGGAGCGTTGCGCCTGCGCCTGGTGCATGATGCGCGGGTGTACGAGAATTACCACGGGGTGCAGTCTTTCGAATCCAGCGGTCATCTGGCATCCATGGGAATTGAAGGCGGGTACGCCGACGGAACATTGGGCAAGTTGACCGGTTCGTACGACTGGTACCACAAGATCGGGGAGCGGGCAGTTTTCGCAACCGACTTGAACGCGGGATTTCTGATGAACGATGCCAACGAGATCGGGCCGACCGAGCGGTTGTACATGGGCGGGACGGATGACCTGCGCGGCTACAAGTTCCGCCATGCCGGTCCGCACGACCCGGGAGATAACGATGTTCCGTCCGGTGGCGCCACCAAACTGGTGGCGCGTAACGAATTGCGGTACCCCCTGATGGACCGGATCACGGGCCTGATGTTCCTGGACGCGGGGTTGCTGGACCACGACGCGTTCACATTCGACGCCGACCCGCGCGCGTCGGCGGGTGTCGGGTTCCGGGTGGGGATGAAGGGGGTCGAGGCGGGGGTGGACCTGGCGGCGCCGATCAACGCCCAGCCGGACGATCAGAAGCGCTATTTCCATGTGACGTTGCGGGGACAGCAGGGATTCTCACAGGGGAATACCCCGGAATAAGCGTTTGTTGTTCCGCTCCCCGATTCGACAGTTCCAGTTCGCGGGTATCGAGGCGGGGCTCAGGAGGCTCCCATGCGGCTGCCCTCAGAGGTGGATACGGATTCCCGGGGTTCCTTGTGGCTGACGCCGACGGCGTGTTATCACGACCGTCAGCCGCTTCCTGGACACAAGGATTTTCAGGCCTTCAGCCACAAGTTCGTGCGGGAATTCGGTTATGCCCCCCCTTCGCCGCACTATCTTCAGGGTGAGATAGCGGGGATGCGGTATTTCGATCTGGCCGCGCTGCACCACAACACCCAGATTCTCACGGCGTGTGAGCGGGCGATCGCGCCTCTGATTCTGAGGCATTTCGAGTATGAGCCGCGCAGTTCGGGCCGGCTGGACCGGTTCTACGACCTGACGCGTTGCACTTTGCGGATTCTCAATACCGCCCCCCAGAACCCGGATGAGGTGGTGTTGAGCGATTACTGGCATTGTTGGCAGAAAGCGGGGCTGGTGCGGGGCGAGCAGTTCCTCGAGGTGGGACTGGCCGCCTGTCAGTTTACGCTCTTTCTGGATACGGGGCAGTGTCATTTTATCTGGTGGGAACGGGAGACGCAGGTGCTGGCTTCCGAGGAGACGCGGCAGGAAATTCTGGAATTGTTCTGTGACAATCTGCACTCCCTGCAGTTCGCCGACCTGGCGGCGACTCTGGCCAAGGCCTGGAGCGAGTGTGTGGCCCTGGTTTTCGAGCCGATGATTCAGGTGTTTGAAGAGGCCGCCTCGCTCGAGCCGTGGTATTACCAGAACCCCAAGTGGGAACGCTACTGGCTGGAAAACGCGCGGGTGGACCGTTTCCGGCAATTGCGCGCGATCAATCGCCACCCACTGTCGGGACATGCCTTGGGCGAACACTCGGAGTTCGTGATCCCCAATCCCTATGAGGACACGCCACCCGATCTGGATTATTAGGGGGCGATGTTTCCCGGGACTCGGATTTCGGGAATTCGTGTCCCGGCCGGGATCGGATGGTCCGGGACGCGCATTGTTACTGAAAGGTGATCGAGATTGGAACATAACCGGTTTAAACCCCGGGTCCTGGTTCTGGATGACGATCGGACGAGTCTGTACGTTCTGAATCGGCTCCTGGAGGCCGCTGGGATTGAGGTGATCGAGTGCACGGAACCGCAGGAGGCGTTTCGGTGGTTGGAGCGCGATCTGCCCGATCTGATTCTGCTGGATATCGTCATGCCGGGCATGAACGGTTATGAAGTCTGTCAGATGTTGAAGAGCGGAACGCGGACTCGCGATATCCCCCTGATTTTCCTGACGGCCAAGACGGACAGTCAGGATATTGTGAAGGGGCTTGAGGCTGGCGCCGTGGACTATGTCAAGAAGCCCTTCGAGAGCCGAGAACTGCTGGCCCGTGTGCATACCCATGTGGAATTGAAGTGCAATCGCGACCGGGTTCTGCACCTGCTCGAAGAACAGCGGATCGACATCGGGGTGGCCAAACAGGTGTTGCGTCTGGTGGATGGGCCGCCGGTGAAGCGGGTTCTGTTGCCGGGGGGGGCGCAACTGTTCGCCGAGGTGCTCCTGCAACCGTGTCGCGAGCAGGGCGGGGACCATGCGTTTTTCATGAGCCTGCCTCCGACGCCTGCGTATCCCGCCGGGCGTACGGTTATCAGCCTCAAGGATCAATCGGGCCACGACGTGGGGTGCGTGATTCGTTCGATTTTTTCCGACCTGGTGCATTGCGGGTTGATGTTCACGCACTCGGATCAATCGCTGGCGTCCCTCATGACGGCGGTCAATCGGGAGATCTGTCAGGCCGGACTGGGGCGTCCGGATCACTTTTTCACGGCGCTCACGCTCGAGCTGGATCATGCGGATCTGACCCTGCGGGGGATTTCCATGGGGCATCCGCCCCTGATTCTGATTCGCAACGGCGCCGCTCGTTTGTTTCCAGAACCGGCCGGGCCGGGGTGGAGTCTGCCCGTGGGAGTGGATGGCCTGGTGGAACTGACGGTCCAGGAAACGCGGCTCGAGCCGGGCGATAAACTGGTCCTCTATACGGACGGCCTGATCGAAATGCCCAGCGCCCAGAAGAAACAACGAATCTCCCCGCTGGAACTGGCTCGGTGGACCGAGCGTCTGCTGGCCGACGAGGCCGACTTGCCGGTGAGTCGCCTGACGCGCCGGCTGCTGGCGGCGGTTGCGGAAAGCTGCGGCGAGACCGTATCACCCGGGGGCGATCGCAACACATCGGCGGATGATGTGACGGTGCTGGGGGTGGAACTGGAGCGGGAGGAAAACTGGCAGGAAGCGGTTTTCACCCCCGCCAATACCCAGGAACTGGAGCGCATCATCTGGGATCTCTTCGGTCAAATCGCGCAGGAATGGGAATCTCACGGATTTCTGGGAGCCGAAACCCGGTTGCGGGTGGTGCTCGAGGAAGGGCTTCACAACGCCTGGCAACACGGGAACAAGTCGGCGGCGGGCAAGCGCATCACCGTGCGATGGGCGTTTGGAAACGATGCCCGTCTCGAAATACTGGACGAAGGCTCCGGTTTCGATTATCGTCAGATCCCGGATCCACGCACCCGCGAGGGTCGGCTGAAACTCTCGGGACGGGGAACTTTTCTCATGCGTTTCTATTCGTCGAGTTTATTCTGGCGGGATGGCGGACGGCGGGTGTGTGCCCTGTTCCGAGTCGAACCGGAAGATCATCTGGACTGGCGCAAGGAAATGATTCCCCTCTGGCGTGTGCCGGGGCAGTTGGAGCAGGAAACGAAGAATGGAGGAATGTGAGACGATGGATATTACGAAGACGGTTGAGAAGTCCAGTGTGCGGTTTGCGCTGCGCGGCCCCATAGACCGCAAGGGGGCGGAAGTGCTCGAGAAAGAATTCCGCTCGGCGGATTTCATCAAGATCCGGCTGCTGGAACTCGATTTCTCGGAAGTGCCGACCATCGACAGCGCCGGCATCGGCAAACTGCTCATGATCCACAAGGAACTGGCGATTCAAGGGGGCAACGTCCGCATCCTCAATGCGTCGGACGACATCTGCCTCCTGTTGACGGAACTGAATCTGAAAGCGCTTTTCGGGATGAAATGACGCGGCGGGTTCAGCGCTGGCGGGCGAAGTGCTGGATGGCTTGTTCTTCCTCATCGAAGATCAGCACGGCGTTCGAGATGTCCAGCACGTCGAGTACCTGACGGTTGGGCGCCAGCAGATTGCTGAAACAGACCACCCCGTTGCGCCGTCCCACATTTTCAAGGACGGAGACCAGATTGCCGATGCCGGTCGTGTTGATCGTGTCCACCCGTCCGAAGTTGATGAGGATCTGGTCGTAGCCCCGGCGCACCAGATCGTGGCAGGCCTGCTCGATTTGCTGGCCTGTGGCGCCGTTGAGGTACCCGGAAGGATACAGAACTGCCAGACCGGAACGTTCCGCAATTTCCACCGTACAACTCTCCTTCACTCTACCGGATTTCAGGATGATTTTGCGCCTGGCCGATTCGCTGCGGATGCGTCTGCCTGCCCGCGCACGGGTTTTCGCTTTTCCATCCGCAGGCGGGTACCGTGCTCGAACGGCTCAAAGACGGCGCGGTCCATGAACCGCTCGATCAGCTTCAATCCCCGTCCGCGCTTGAACGGATGCCGTTCCCCGTCGTTTTCCCGCACCTTCTGGGGATCGAAGACTTCGCCTTCGTTCTCGATGACCACGCAGCATTTCTCGTCGGTGAGGAGGGCTTGCACGCAGATTTCCTTTTCCGCGTTGCGACTGCTCTCAATGGCATTCAGGCACCCCTCCAGCACGGCCATGCGCAGCTGCTGGGCCGCCTCCTCGCTGAAACCGTTGCCCAGAGCCAGCTCCTCGATGGTCTTGGCGGCCACCAACTCCATACCATCACGCGGGGATAAACGCAACTCTACTGTGGATTCCATCGCACTGGACTGGCCCAGCGGCACAATGCGGGCGGGCCGGGGCGGGAGGATGGGAACCGAGACCGCGGACGCTCGAGGCGCGGGCTGGTCGTGCATTTTCCCCGTGGGCATTTCGAAGACCGAGTCGGGGTCAATCGGCTGGTCGAGGGAAGACGGGGAGGCGGACGGCAGGGCGGGGGCGTGTAACTTCGCGTCCGCAGGTTCAATTGCCGCCGGTTCCCGTCCGGGAGCGCGAAAAAGTTGCTTCCCCAGAGTCTGAAAATCGCTCCACGTGGACGTCAGGAAACCCAGCGTTTCGACACGTTCGGCGGCCTCGGGAGAATAGCGGGCATTGCTCAGAATCCACACCCGGGTGCGCTTGACGTCGAGGTCCAGGGACTGGCGTTTGGCGATCCGTTCGATCCGGGCAACCTCTTCCGAGGTCAGGACCGGGACGTCGCACAACACGACGATCCAGAGTTGTTCGTCGCTGCGGTAATGTTCGGTCCCATCGAAACACCACCCCACCACCCACGCCGATGTGGCAGCCCCTGCCGCCTGCTCGGTGAAGGCGCCGATGCAGTAGGGCAGCTGGGTCAGGGCGCCCCGCGCCGCCTGACTGGCTTCGGCCAGGCCGGACGCCTGATGCGCCGGCGCCGCCCGTCGTGAAAGAGTGGCCGCCTGAGTGAGGGGCACGGGTTTCTCGGCCACACTCAGACCGCGCTCGTGCGTACGGAACAGTTGGGCGCGAACTTCCTGACCCCGAAAGGCCGACAGGAGCAGGGCGGTATCGCGCAGGCGCTGCGCAATGTCCCCGGTTTCCGGACCGGTTGTCGGGGTTTCAACCAGACGTTTGCGTTTGAGGACCAGACGGCGTCGTTCGGGGGACTCGCCGTGCAGGAGACGCGCCACGTACATCTCGAGCGCGTCACGCAGCAGGGGCGTTTCGGCCACCCGCCACTGTCCGCCTTCGCAGACGGCCAGGCCGCTCCGGGCCAGACGCACCAGTGCCTGCTGTTCTTCCGGGGGCAGGGGGGACGCCCCCCCATAGCGCGGGGATTCCGCCATCAGGCAGTTCTGCAGAACCCGGGCCATCAGGAGCGGCTCGATCAGGGCTTCGGCGGGAGGATAGAGCGCCTGCTGGATGTCGCGCGCCGAGGCGCCGTTGCACAGATCCTCCAGATAGAGGTTCAGAAACTCTTCATCCAGGATCAGGCTGCCCGGTTTCGCCTGCGCGCAGCCGTGGGCAAAGTTGGCCAGCCAGCGCGGAATACCGCCCCAGAGTCGGGCATGCCGGGCAAAGACAGTGGCATCGTAATCCACATGGGCGCTCGACGCCAGTTGTTCGAAGAAATCCTGCGCCGCCTGACCGTGCAGCGGGTCCAGCGCCACGAGGTTCGACACATCGGGCAGTGGGGGCAACAGGGGATGCCACGTCTGGGGAGAGACGCGGGAGGTCCAGACGCGGCGGACCGCCGTCTGCTCCGGCTGGGACGCGTGAGGGAACCCGGACGCTTCTGCGCGCGAAACAAGACGGGTCAGATAAAGAGACTGCCCCGCCTCGGTCCAGTGGGCGTTTTCCGCCCCGTCCAGAAGGAGATGGAGGGGCTGGTTTTTCTGGACGGCCAGTCCTTCGAGTTCATCGAATGCCCATTGGATCAGTTGAGCGCCTTCTTCCGCTCCCCCGCCCGCGGCCTGATGGAGGGTGTCGCGGTGGTGCATTTCGGCCAGAAAGGCGGCCAGAGGGGCCAGGCGCTCGGCGTAGCAGAGGTCCTGCAGGGACGCAAGAGGCAGGAGGTTGGCCTGCGCCAGATCGACAGAGCGGCGCGCAAACGCGACCCACTGCTGGACGACCTCGAAGACAAACCGTGTCGCCCAGGAAACGGGCCGGAAGGGCTGCGAAGGAATCGAAATGAGGAGCGGAACTTCGGCGTCCTGATGGTCGAACAGGTGCCAGTAGAACCGGCGCAGAAACAGGGTCTTCCCAACCCCGAGGGGGCCGTGGAGCAGGGTGTCGCCAGCAGGGGAAAGGCCTCGACCGGCCACCGGCGGATGGGACAGGCGGTCCCACGCGTGCCAGTGAATATCCTGACACGAGGGGCGCGTCTCTCGTCCGTAAGTGCGATAGCCCGAAACCGCCACGCCAGCCGGCATCCTTTCCTCTGCGCGTAAACACAAAAACCCCTTCCGTTCCTGCCTGGAAGGCCACAGTCTATTGTAGGGGGACGGATTCGAGTCTGTCAAAAGAAAACCCATGCGCGGGGCAATTTTCGGTCGGGGAAGCGGAACGGACCGCAGGTTCAGAACCGTCTCGGCGGAAAAGTTTCCCACAAACCCCTTGACACCCGCCCCGGGAACCCTCTACCTAGGGAGATTGAAAAGGCGGCGGAATGGATAGGCCGCCCGTCTGAAAGGAGTTGATATGCGAATGTTGAAAACCGCCCTCTCTGTTCTGTTGCTGGCGCTGCTTGGCTCGGCCTGCGCGACCCCCCTCGAACCCTTCCGAACCGGTGTGGTGCGGGACGTGGTCCTTTTTCAGTTCAAGCCGACCGCTCCGCCCGAACAGGTAAAGGCTATCGAGAAGCGATTTCTGAGTCTTCAGGATGAAATTCCGGAAATCCAGAGCATTGAAGGAGGGCACAATATCAGCCCGGAACATCTGAACGAGGGATACACCCACGTCTTCGTGTTGACGTTCCGGAACCCGACGACCCGCAACGCCTATATCAAGCATCCCGCGCGGGCGGAGTTTGTTCGCTCGATGGCGAACGATCTCGAACGTTGTCTGGTCATGGACTATTTCCCGTTTGATCGGGAACATCAGGCCGCCCCGGTGGCCACAGCCGGCAAGGTCGCGCCGACTGCGCCGTCTGTCGCGCCCGTGGCGCCTGCGGCGCCCGTACCGGTGGTCCAGCAATGACACCCGGGCAAAAACGGCTCCCCGAGACCGAAGATCCGACCGACTGTCCCCCGATCCCCATTCTGGGGATCGGGGTGGCTTGCGCCGCGGGTAACAGCCCGGACGCCGTGCGGGAAACCCTGGCCGGGCGCCGCGTGCCCCGTATCGAGACCGAGCGGGTCGCCACGGCCCAGGGGACGGTCGAGTTGCCGGTCTATCGCGCGGATGCGGAGGAACTGGAAAGCGGAGTGCCGAAACGGCAACTGCGGCGCATGAGCCATTTTGCCCGATTGGCGTATTTTACGGCCTTCGAAGCGCGCCGGGACGCCGGACTGGACACCTGGCCCGATCCCGCACGGGTTGGGATCGCGTTTGGGACGGGACACGGGCCCCTGCGGGTGACCTTCGAGTTCCAGGACAGTGTCATTGACGGGGGCGACCGGTGCGCCTCCCCCACCAGTTTTGCCAATTCCGTCCACAATGCCCCGGCCTCCCAGATTTCCATTGCGATGGGACTTCAGGGGCCGTGCCAGACCATTACGACCCTGGGGCAGACCTTCGCGGGAACCCTGATGGCCGCTCTGGACTGGTTGCGCCACGATGAGGTGGACTCTGTTCTGGCGGTCGTGGGGGATGAGTATTCTCCCATGAGCGGGTACGCCTATGCGCTGGCCGCCGGACCGCGCGTCTTTGCGCCGCCGATTCGGCCTTTCGATCTGGATACCTGTACCAGCCTGCCCGGCGAGGGGGTCGTTGCGTTTCTGCTCGGGCGGCCCGGTCAACCGGGCAAGTATGGCGCAGTGCGTTCGGTCCATCTGGGGACTGGCGAGGCGGAATTGGAACGCCAGCGCGAGGCAATACGGTCCCTGCGAGCGGTGTTGCTCGCAGCCGACGGGCAGCGAACAAACGCTCCGGCCTATCGAACCGCCGTTCCGGCCGACATACCCGTTGCCGCTCACGCCGGGCTCTATGGCTCGCTGGCTGTGGGGGGAGGATTCGAGGCGTTCATCGGGTGTCTGGCAATGGCCGATGGAAAACTGTCCCCTGTTTCCTCCCCTGATTCAACACCCGGGGCGTGGAATGTCATCCGGACGCCTTGGGCGCTGGGGCCGGAGGACCGGATCGGTTGCCTGCAATGCGAGAACGGCGGAACCCAGAGTCTGGTGGTGATCGAATCTCCGGGTGGATGAACGTGCGCGTGACCCGCGTTTTATCGGACCCCGTATTCTTTCCAGAAAGATCCATTATGCACACTGAAACTCATCATCGTTTCCCGTCCTGTTGTCAAAAGGCGGAACACGAAAGCGCAAAAACGCAGAGACGAGAGAAATGCCGGTCTCACCCGGTCGCTTACCGGGAGAGGGCGCAAACCCGTGTTCTCTCGATAGCGGTGTGTTTTTGTTTCTGGGGGATGTTCTGGTCAGTTTCAACGGGTCTTCAAGTTCGGGCGGCAGCCGGAAGTGCAGCCGAAAATATCGGACCATGGTTACAGATCACGCGCGCCGGCGAGGACGCCGGCGATACGAACCGCGCACCGGCGGGGACGTCGGTAGTACCAGGGGGGGCGGCGTTACTGCGCGGGGGCGTAGCGGGTGTCCCTTTGTCCTCCCAATCCCCTCAATCGCCTCAGGCTACTCCGCCCGCTCCGTCCATTCCGTCCACCTCGTCCACCTCGTCCACCGAGTCTTCCGCGCAACCGCTTGGCGATGCCGAAACGCAGGCCTTCCTGGAGACCATGCGACAGGCCCTGGCGCCCATTCGGACCCTCCAGACGGAATTCGTTCAGGAACGCCGGGTCTCGATGTTTGTGGATACGCTCGTGACCACCGGTGTCTGCCTGTTCGAGCCTCCCAAGCGCCTGCGCTGGGAACTGACTGCGCCGTACGTGTCGATTCTGGTTCACGGTCCCGATGGCGTGTCGAAGTTCGACGAAGAAGAAGGACATCTTCGCAAGATGAACCTGGGGGGAGAGGAGATCCTGACCCAGGTACTCGGGCAGGTGATGGATTGGATGCGGGGCGACTTCGCCCGCGCCCGCGAGGCGTATGAGATCGAGGTACGCCCCACAGGGGCAAGCCGTTTGCTGACGCTGCGTCCCCGGAGCGAAAAACTGCGGCAAATGCTCCAGGCGATCGAACTCACCGTCAATCCCGCGAACTACCATGTCACCCAGGTGGTGATCCGCGAAACGGCCGAGGACTCGGTCCGGATTCGGTTTGTCCGGGAAAAGATCAACGAACCGATTGCCGACAATGCGTTCGATCTGAAAAAACCCATCTGGCCTCTGCCGAAGATTTTCTGATGAACCAGGAAACCGCGCTTGAGCGCCAACAGCGCGGATTGATCGTAGCCTGGGGCAAGCGAAGCGTCGCCCCAGGGAGAAGGTTCTTGTGTTCAAAAGGGCTGAAGGCCCGCCCGATTGGGAGGGGAAAAACACTCGGATAGAACGGGCTTTCAGCCCTCATGGAAACAACCCGGTCTGTTCCTGGGGCGATGCCCCAGGCTACAATGACTCGCGCCGTTGGCGCTTGACTCGCCCCTTTTCGATCTCCGACTCCTTTCTCCCGCGGATCACCCTTTGGATACACCCAGGCCGGTTGAGTACAGTGGGCCTGGGTGTGCAATTGCGGTTCTCATGTTGATCCTGAAAACCGCAGTTGTACATCCCAGCCACGGCTTTCCTTTCAGGCGGGCGAGACGCCCGCCCTCCCGGAAATGCCCCCTTTCAGGGGGAGAAAGCGGTTCCCGGGAACGCCCATCTCCTGATGGGCGCAGTCAAATCCCTCACCCCAAAGGAGAGGGCGCCCAAACCGTTTTCGCGCCATAACACAAGAACAGAAGACTCGTTTCCGGTCCTCAACGGCGGTTTTCAGGTTGATACACGTTCTGGATCGGAATGAAAATCGCGCCACACGAACGGATCGGTCTCGTGTGGCGCGATGGTTTTTCGGTTTCGCATGGTCGCCGAACGGGGTTACTTGTCCTTCTTTTTCGGCGCGTCTTCAGCCTTGGCGCGTTGGATAGCCTCGGCTTCCTTGGCTTTCGTCTCGATGTAGGTGGTCAGGCGTTCCTGCCAGGTGGGCTTACTTCCGCTAGCCGTAGCAGTCGCCTTGCGTTTCTGGACCAGAACAATCGGTTTGCCCCCCACTCCCTGGGCGGCTTTCTGCCGCTGTTCGAACGCCAGGTGGACCTTGCGTTCGGCTTCCTCTTTCACCTTCTTGTTGACGAAGACCTGGAAAATGATCTGCCAGATGTTCGAGATGAACCAGTAGAGGCTCAGGCCCGCCGCGAAGTTGTAGAGCATGAAGGTGAACATGATCGGCATGATCGTGGCCATCTGCTTCTGCGTGGGGTCCTGGATGTTGTTGGACTGAAGCCGCTGGGCGAAAACCTGGCTGACCCCCATGAGAATCGGCAGAATATTCAGTTTGTTTCCCAGAAGAGGCAGACTGAAGGGAAGCGTGAAGAGGGCGTCGGGCGCCGTCAGGTCGGTCATCCAGAGGAACCCTTCGCCGCGCAGGTCGATCGCTCCGAGCAACAGGCGGTAGAGGGCGAAGAAGAAGGGGATCTGGATCATCATCCAGACGCACCCCTTCATCATCCCCAGCGGGTTGACGCCATGCTCGCGGTAGGTCTTCCAGGTCTCGGCACTGCGTTTCTGGGGGTCGTCCTTGTATTTTTCGTTGATGGCGTCAATGAGGGGCTTGATGCGGGCCTGCTCGGCCATGACGCGCGCCTGGCTCTTCATGCCCATGTGGGTGAAGGGCTGGGTCATGAGGCGCATGGCGATGGTGACCAGAATGATCGAGACGCCGAAATTCCCCGTCAGGGCGTGGAACCAGTTCATGAGCCAGAGCATGAGGAGGGCGACGGGGCGGATCAGGTTCTGGCTGAGCCACCAGTCGGACTGGAACATGAGATTGCTCAGGTTGTAGCCCGGGTGGTGTTTGTCGATATCCACCAGGAGGGCCCGTTTCTTGGGCCCGACAAAGACCGTGTAGTGGAACGTCTGGCTTTCGCCCGCCGTCAGGCGGAAGGGGGCGCTGTAGATTTCGGCGCTGAGGGGCGACGCCGTGGTCTTCAGGACTTTCTCATCCAGAGGCACATGCGTTCCCTTGACCAGTCCCCGCACCCGCGGGGTGAGTTCCTGCGGCAGGATGGCCGCCATGTAGAACCGCGAGTCCAGTCCGGCCCACTTCCATCCCTGCTTGCCCCCGGCTTCCCATTCCTTCTCGACCCGCTGTTTGCGGGCCTTCTGCCAGTCGCTCAGTGCCTCGCTGTAAATCTTTTCCCCATCGTACACGGCGACCTTGAAGAGGCGGCTGTCGCCCGGGTCGGTGAGGTGGGCGGACCCCAGGCCCGGCCCCCACATGAGCCCCAGACCCGGCTGGAGGTTTTCGGTGAATGCCGCCGTCTGGGTCGCGACGTTTTCGACCTTCATCTCGACATTGGCCAGGTAACCGTTCACCGGGAAACGAAATGTTTTGACAAGGCGGATACCATCCACGGCCGGGGAGGTGAAGGTCAACACGACCGATTCGCTCGTGCCCGCGTCCCCGGCCACAGTCCGGGGACCGTCCACCTTGTACACCCGGCGGTTCAGGGCGTCCACGTACCGCCCGTTCTGGTTCAGCACCACCATGAAGGGGTAGTCCTGATCCTTCTCGATGTCCTTGTACTGCGGGATGATGTCAATGGGGCGAAAGTCGCGGATCTTCGGGATCTCCGCCTGATTCGCCTTGTGCGCCGCGTCAATATCCGCCTGAACCACCTTGGCGAACTCCGGGTCCACGATCTGCCACTGGGTGGGGTGCGCGCCTGCCGTGTCAAAGACGATATGGTACGTCTTCGTGTCCACGACGATCTCAGAACCTTTTTCCTGAGCCAGAGTTCCCGAGGAGAATTCCTGGCCCAGCGCCATCAGGGACTGGGTCAGGGAAGTGGCGCCCGAAGTGGTCTGAACGCCGTCGGGTGAAACACTGGCTGCGGGGTTCTGCTGGGCTTCGGCCAGCCGGGTCGCCTCCGTTTTGGCTTTTTCCGCCCTCTGCTTCTTCGCAAGGGAACTCTGATAGAAGAAGAGCAACGGCATGGAAACCAGAATAAAGAAGAGGAGGCGCTTGGAATTGTCATCCATTTTTGGGGGTCTCCCGTTTGTTTTGCGAGGGGGGCTGGCAACAGACCGTCGAGGTCGTTGTCGTGGCCACCGGGGTCATCATTTCTTCGTCGTCCGGATCCAAGGGGTCGTACCCCCCCGGGTGAAAGGGCTGGCATTTGGCCAGCCGCCGGATTGTCAACCAGCAGGCCGTCAGAAACGGTCGGCTGAGATAGGCCTGACGCGCGTACTCCGAACAGGTCGGGTGGAACCGGCACGCATTGCCCAGAAGCGGTGAGATCAGACGCTTGTACAGAAAGAGCAGCAGCAGGACCGGCGCGCAGAGCCAACGGTCAACGCCCGGTTTCCGGGGATTCAAGAAGGTGGGCTTTTCCGAGCGCATCCTGAAACAACCGACAGAACTCAGAGTGGGGCGCGACGGCCAGGCGTCGGTGAAAATTCACGACCAGATCGTAACCGGTCTTCAGCGACGGTCCCAGGTGCCGGAAAAATTCCCGCCCCAACCGCCGTACCCGGTTGCGCTGAACGGAATTGCCCAACCCGCGCGTCGCGGTCAACCCGAGGCGCGTGGGCGCCGTCGAATCGGCGCGCTTCAGTACGAACACGTGAAACCCCGCATTGCGATACGGGGTTCCAGTTTCGTAAACTTGGCGGAATTCGCGGCGCTTGAGCAATCGGGCCGATTTCGGGAACACAAGAACCGGCCCGGAACGCTCCCCCGGGACCGGGGACTTCTCCCCGGCCTGCGGGGCCGTGCTCCGCTCTGTAAAGGGTTCCGTCTCAGACAACGATCAGGCGCTTGCGCCCCTTGGCGCGGCGGGCGCTCAGAACCCGGCGGCCACCCACGGTGGCCATACGGGAACGGAATCCATGCACATTGACACGTTTTCTTCTGCTCGGTTGAAATGTTCTTTTCATTTTTGTTCTACCTCCGACCTTTCTTCCGTAACACGGAAAGGCTTGGAACTTTACTGAATCCCCA
>Ga0116170_10003479_pt1 | contig 14710 bp, 12 predicted proteins | sample AD_JPNHW1_MetaG_FD_89797 | JGI IMG/M metagenome (GOLD analysis project Ga0116170, IMG submission 89797) | Active sludge microbial communities of municipal wastewater-treating anaerobic digesters from Japan - AD_JPNHW1_MetaG | ecosystem: Engineered > Bioreactor > Anaerobic > Digestate | place...
CCAACAGTAGTTTTTTCATCACGACGTTTTTTTTTCAAAAGTACGGTAGTTCCGATTGCCCTGTGTACTTTTACGCAAGAATTCCGACCCTATGACGCTGAACGATGTGATACGGACTTTTAAAGCTCCGATCGCAATGGCCGTTTCCTTCGTACTCCTCGAAAACATCTCCTGGATCATCGAACCTACCTTCTTTGGGAACCTGCTCGACGCCCTGATCGACCGGTTTTATGATCATCAAAACAAGGTGGATATCATCACCCCGCTGATCATCTGGATCTTCGTTTACCTTCTCAACCTGGTCGGGGGTATGCTGAGCCGGGTCGCCGGAGGCCGCATCTACCCGCGGATATACGCAGAGATCGCCACCCGGGTGATCACCGTCTCGAAAAACAGGAACCAACCCATGACGGTCATGCTCGCCCGGGCGGAACTGGCCCGCGATTACATCACCTTCCTGAAAGAACGGATCCCTGAAGTGACCTGGCAGTTCTCGGCCACTTTCGGCGCCATCATCGCCATCTTTTTCTATGATTGGCGGATCGCAGCAGTCTGCCTGCTGGTCATCCCACCGATGGTGATCATCAACCGGCTCTACCAGAAGAAGGTCGTGAGCCTGCATAAGGAGATACACGACCAGCGGGAAGATCTCTATACCGTCCTGGAGGATAACGACACACGCCGGATCCGCAATTACTATTTCGGGATGATCCCGCCGCAGCGAAAGATCGCATTCTGGAATGTACTTGACTACGGGATCATCAAGTTTATCCTGATGATCATCTTCATCGTCGTTCTTTTTATTTGCGTCGATGTGGACAAATTCTCGACCGGGAATATCTATTCGGTAGTCGCTTACCTCTGGACCTTCATTTCCTCCACGGAATACATGCCCACCCTGATGGAAAGTGTGACCTCCGTGAAAGAACTGAGCAGCCGGCTGGCTGAGGAACGCCATAATCCGGTTATCGAATCAAACGAATGATATGAGCACAGGACCGCTGAAACTAAGCGAAACCTGGCTGAAAGCCGCCGTTCTCGGCTGCCTGTGGGCCTCCTCCGAGATCCTGCTGGGCAGTTTCCTGCACAACTTCCGCATCCCCTTCAGCGGAAACTTCCTTACGGCCATCGCAATCATCCTCATGGTGGCCATCGGTCAATTTTGGAAGGATCGCGGGTTGTTCCTTCGTGCCGGACTGATCTGCGCCCTGATGAAATCGGTGAGCCCCAGCGCGGTCATCCTGGGCCCCATGATCGCCATCTTTTCAGAAGCCGCCCTCATGGAAGGGTCGGTGCTGATGCTCGGAAGAAATATCGCCGGCTACCTCCTGGGAAGCATGCTGGCCATGACCTGGACTCTCTTCCATAAAATCGCCACCTTCCTGATCTATTATGGATTTAACATGGTGGAGATCTATCGTGAACTGACCGGTTTTGCCGAGAAGCAACTTCAGGTGAGGTTTCATTCGCTATGGGACCCGGTTCTGATCCTCTGGGGTTTATACATGCTGATGGGAATCGCCTCTGCCTTTGCCGGTCTGGCGATCGGCCGCCGGACCGTCAGGGCACCGGCTTCCGTTCCTGCGAATGGAAAATCACCTACCCCTTCCATGTGGACTTCGCAACCGGCCGGCGGCACCCCTCCCTCTCTCACCTGGCTTGGGCTCAACCTGGCAGCCATGATCCTGACACTCTGGGTGATGAACTCCGATAGCTGGATCTTATGGAGTAGCGCGGGTATCCTGATCATCGGCGTATGGACCCTCCGTTACCGCCGGGCGCTGAAGCCGCTGGCCAAGCCAAAATTCTGGATCTGGTTCGTGCTTATTACCCTGCTTGCCAGCTTCCTGCTGACACCCAACCGCGGGACTCCGCAGGGATGGGCCGACGGCCTTGTGATCGGGTTACGCATGAGCCTCCGTGCAGCCGTCATGATCATCGGTTTTTCAGTCACTGGAAGGGAACTGGCCAACCCCGTCATCCGGCGGTTTTTCAGCGGGACCCGGTTTCACAACCTGCCACCGGCCATGGAACTGGCCTTCGATACACTCCCTCACGTTATCGCCGCATTTCCCGACCTGAAAAGCCTTTTCCGCGATCCCTTCGGCGTACTGCACCAGGTCGTTTCCCAGGCCAATGGCTGGCTGGAGCGGATGACCGCGAGCCAGGCAGCAACCGGAAGGGTGGTGATCATTACCGGCGGGACCGGGTCCGGAAAAACCACCCTGCTTGACGGGATCGTTAAAAAGATCGGCCACCGGAATATTCCGGCCGGCGGGATCATCGCTCCCGCAGTATTCGAAAACGGCGATCGTACCGGGTACGACCTGGTCAACGTTGCCACCGGGGAGCGGACGGTGCTGGCACGCACATCCCCCAATGGATCCGGCATAAATGCAGGCCGGTACTGGTTCCTTGAAACCGGGATCGGTTTTGGCAGAAAAGCCCTCGACCCGGCGAATAACCTCATGCCGGGGGTCATGGTCCTCGATGAGATAGGACCTCTCGAACTCGATGGCCAGGGATGGGCCGACTCCTTTGACAAGCTGGTCCGTCGGCCCGGACTGCTCCTCATCGTCGTCGCCCGGCGGCCCCTGTTGGAGAAAGTCATCCAACGATGGTCCCTGCACAACCCCTGGATCCTCGATGTTTCGGACATAAACAGGGAGGAAAGGGTGGAGCAGATCGTTGTGCGTGCCGCACAAACGGTCCCGCAACCCTGACCGGGTGACGCCTATCCTTCCGACTCTTCGGGCAGGGTGACCTGGTTTTCGTCGCAGATCGACGTCAGTTTCGCCAGCGACCAGGGCTGATCATAGTGAAAAAGCTTGCCGTAAGGCTGCCGAAGCGTCTTTACCAGCGACTGCGTATCCCGGTCATAACCGGTCGCAGACAATTGCACTTCAATCTCTTTCCAGGGGGGAGTAGCCATCTTCAGCGGGACAAACACTTCATGATCCATCGCCGACAGGGTGATCGTCTGCAGGTCATCGGTCAGGATCCGGTTGCGGGTGCGGCTCAAGTGACGCTCGCCGAATTCATAAAGCACCTGCATGTACTTCTCAAACAAGATAAATTCATTCAACATGAACGAAATAGCACCGGCATCGAAACTCTTCCAAAAAGTCACCGGATGCATCTGGCAGAGAAACCTCCCCAGCATGAACGCCCCCGCAGAAAACCCGCTCAGCTTTTCCTTCCGGCATATCCGGATGATGCTGTTGAAAAACAGGATCCTCCGGTCAACGGTCAGCAGGCTGTATATCTTATGCTGATCGTTATGCGATCCCAGTCCGCTTTTCAGGATCTCGGTAGCGTAGTAATCGTGATGGGCATCAAACCAACCGTTGACGAACTCTGAGGCCTTTTGCGGAGCGTGGTCATAGTCGTTTCGGACCAGCTTGATAAGTTCGCCCAGGGTCATCGCCTCCTCCGACTTCAACGTCGACAGGATCTCCTGGTACATGTGGTAAGCCTGCGCCATGTTGATAAATACCTTCTCCTCCTTGGCTTCCATCTCCAGCCTCTGACCCTCGAGATATTTCTGGAAACGCGCGGGCTTGAAGGATGCTTTCCCGATGTAGATACAATGATGCTTGCTGGAAACCGTGATCCACGACCCTTCCGTGATCACCACACCCTCATTGTTCACCAGCGTGTTATCCTTCAAATCCATTTGATGGTTGCGAAGGTTGATGAAGGCCGGTATGCCATATCCCAGACAGGCGGTCACCACATGGATGGCAAGCGGGTTCATGCTCAGAATGGCGTCGAGTTCGCCCATGAAAATGGTCTCGGAAGGAATAAACTGTTCCTGACACAGGCACACTCTCTCCCCTTTCTTCTTGGCTTCCAATGCTTTGGCCATTGAAAAAAAGATACGGGCCGACACGGCCGATCGGGGAAGAACGGAAATACCGGAACCGAAAAAGGTGAGGGTCTTGAGCGACGCATCATCGATCCGTTCCGAAAAGATCTGCCGCAGATGATACGGACGGATCAGTTGGATCACGTTCTTTTTGGTGATCGCCTTTTTTCGGTAAAGGTCGATTGCCGTCAACAGGGTTGACCGGCCGGTGAGTTCCGAAAGATTCAGTTGCAGGATGGAGAAGAGGGAAGCGCCTTCGAATGATTCCACCGCAAATTCTATCGTGGCAGGCGATTTCAGCTTCACTTCCAGCAGGGGAAGCATCGGGCTGAAATGGTAGATGGCCGGGAATTCATCCCGGATCTCCTCCCGGTCAAAATACTCCCGTTGGTCAGCCCGTACGGTACCGGTCATGATCTCTTCGCCGAAGATCTCCCTGACGCTTTCGATCTGCATCCCCAGGCCTGTCCTCGGATGACGGCTGTACAACACCCCCGGATATGAATCCTGGTTGCGCACGGTCATGACCATCTTCTGCAGGATCAGTGAGGGGAAAGTGGCATGGCCGCGCTGAAAGGTGTAGATCAGATCCTGGTTCCGGGTGAAAAATCCATGCGCCACCCGCATGAACATCCGGGCCTGGTATTCTGCATCGTAGAGAATCGGCTCGTCGATGCGCCGGATCCGTTCAAACAATGCCGCGATCCGTTCTTCGATATTTCCCGAAGCGCAACCGCAGTCGGCATTCACCTTCCGGAAAAACTCCTGGTCTCCGCCGAGTATCTGGCATATCGACTGAAGGTTATTGAGGTATATTTTGTTGGCAACGGCTTGTCCGTATCGCTGACCGAGCGAACGGAACACCATTTTGGTGACGCCGACATTCAGGTAGGTCGGCATCAGGCCCGGAATGTAATACGGCGTGGCCGACCGCATGGCGAATACCAGGCCCCGGTCGGGGTCGCCCAGTATGTCGCCGGTCATCCGCTCCAGGTTGGCGATGGCATCGCCGAGGCAGGATTCCCTTTCGCGGGCGCTGATCTGATACGAATGCGAAGTGAGGACGCAGAAATCGGGAACCGGGTATCCCTCCCGGTACAGGTCGAGCAGCACTTTCCCTTTCTGGCTGAGCAGGTTCTCATCATACGGATGCCGGGTGTAGGCGGGCACGACCGATTCGTTCTCTACAAACGATGCGTTTCCAAAACGACCGGCCAGCCCTTCGCGGTAAACCGCTGCCAGACGGTCTTTTTCCATCGCAGCCGCCGGGTCTCCCCGGGAAGCGTCCAGCAGTACCCGAAGATATTTTGCGGCTTCCGCACGGTCGTACCGGATCAGGATCATGACATCGAGGGGTTCGACCGGAACTTTCTTCAGCCGGTGATCGACAGGATCGGTGAATTCCAGTTCAGGCTCGGGAAACGGAACTCCTCCGTCGGGGGCTGCCGGCAGTGGTTCTTCACCGAGAACCCGCCTGACGGCAAAATAGTTGGGATAGAAAGCCCGCAGGTGGTACATGTGATCGTGTTGCGTGTGCATGGTCCAGGGTTATTTCCGGCGGGAAGCTTTATGTCCGCCCAGGAATCCCCAGCCGCCGCTGCCGAGCACAAACCCGAAAGCATACCACGCCCCGTTGTTGTTGGTCGCAAACACCGAAACGTCGCTGCGCCAAAGCATGGCGATCAGATCGATCGGTGCAATGATGCCATGCCACAATCCCGCCCAGAATCCGTATGTATGGCCCTTCAGGCATTCGGTTACCATCTCTTTGTTGGCACAACCGGCCAGCGAAATTGCGACAATGCTCAGGAGGGTCAGGAGGACCGTCCGACGGACGAGAAATGAACTTTTCATGTTGCTGAATATCTTCCGCAATTTACTAAATTTGACATCCGGTTTTCAAATCCGTATTCCTGGCACAGAAAACCTCATCTCACGCATAAGTTCAGTCCCATGAAAAAAACGCTTGCCTGCCTGGCAATTTTTACCCTGTTCTCCACCTTGTCCGTTTACTCCCAGCATTACAACCAATTCCTGGATGCATACTCCTATCACACTTCCATGGTGAACCTCAACACCAAAAATGCGAATGAATATTACGATATTGAGGGTAGTCCTTACTACAACGGAGGGTTCAACGATGCCGTCGTTTACCTGAAAGATTCTTCTGTGGTAAAGATGCCGCTACGGTACAATATTTACGGCAACAAGATGGAATACAAAGTAAACGGCATCAATTACGAAATCGCAAATCCGGTGGCGATCGATCACATCGAGCTGGGTGGAGCGCTCTTCATCTATGTTCCCGGTATCCAATCAGGAACGTATGCCGAGGTGCTCCGTTCCGGAAATTGCCAGCTTGTTCAGAAACGCGCGGTGCGGTTTGAACCATCGGAAGGCCCGAAACCAGTGGTCGGCACGATCACGCCTGCCCGGTTCTCTCCCGATCCTGACACCTATTACATGATCATCAAAGGGGGCAAGCCGGAAAAGATCTATAACATCAAATCTGTGCTGGGAGCCCTGACCGACCAAAAAGCCGCCGTCGAAGAATTCATTAAAAAGGAAAAGATCCGTCGTGCTTCGCGGGATAACCTCCTGCGAATCGCCGATTTTTATAACTCTCTCTAACCCGGCGTCAATCCATCGGGTATCCCTGGTCAGTCCAGTCGACCTTGAGGTTTTGCTTCAGATTCAGCAGTTTCGGTTTCCGGTAGCCGCGTTCCTTCAGCAGGTTGAAGGCAGGACGGATATTCGGGCAATTCCGGAACGGGCAGCAACCGCAATAGATCACCACCATTTTATCCTTCGGCACCTTCTCCAGCGCTTTTCCCAGCTTATCGAGGTTGGCTTTGCTCGCCACACTCCCGATGGTGATCGCCCCCTTGATGTTGGCCAGCGGACCGATGTTGAAGATCACAGGTTTCTGCTCTTTCGGACTACTGAGAAGTCCCGCCAGGGTTCCGGGATCCATCAGGTCCTTGGAGGTCCAGGGTTCGCTTGTCTGAGCGGATAATACATTGGCAAGGCCGAAGAAGAACCACATGGCAACGGACACCCGAATAAATCTACTTTCTTTCATATCTAGCTTTATTGATTTGTTGCAAAGATAGAAATTCAGGCCATCCGGTGGATTTCCCTCGAAGTGAAAATAAAATCAACGGAAATTTCATATATTTGGAAGAACAATATATTGTCCACCATGAAAAGGAAAAGATGGCTGGTGCTGGTTATCGGCTTATATTTCCCCCTGCTGGCCGCCGGTCAATGGACCTGGCGTAATCCCCTGCCCCAGGGCAACGACCTGAACGTAATCCGGATCACCGGGCCCGATGAGGTGTGGGCGGCCGGACTGGCGGCCACGCTGATGCATTCGACCGACGGGGGTCTGACCTGGGAGGTACGGAACCTGAAGGATCACACCCGCTTTATGAATTTCACCGGGCTCGATTTCCCGGGTGGAGATACCGTTTTCCTGACCGACTACTGGGGGTACGTACTGCGCTCCTTCGACGGCGGGATCACCTGGGATTCGGTCTATTACGAACACGATGAATCGCTCAATGCCGCTGTATTCACCGACCCGATGCATGGTCATATCGTTTGTTCCGGGGGCAAGATCCTCCGCACCGTCGACGGCGGCGACACCTGGATCCCATGGTACCACGGCAGTTCGATGGGATTCACCGCTCTCTCCTTTCCCAACGCCTCCATCGGGTATGCCGCCGGGGGGACCTCCTTTATCCTGAAGACCACCGACGGAGGCGTCACTTGGAACGAAGTGTTCAACGACACTGCCTGGTACCCGGGGGATATCCGTTTCATCTCACCCGACACAGGGTGGGCCGCCGGCAGCAACGGGCGGGTGCTCCGGACCACCGACGGCGGGATAACCTGGTCAGTTCAGGCGCTGGGCGATACCGTCACGTTCAAGGCGATCGGCGTATTTAATTCCGACACGTTGCAGGTGTCGGGGTCTGCACAGTCAACCCTCTTTATGTACAGTTATCCGGTCAGGTACCGTTCGGTGAACGGGGGCGTTACCTGGACCCGCGACACGACCGGCGGAGGAGTCGTATGGTACGGGGATATGGATTGCCGGTCGGATGGGACCGCCTTCCTGGCCGACTACTGGGGTCACCTGGAGAAGTCGCAGGATTACGGGATGACATGGGATACCCTCAGTTCGGCCCTGGTTTCCGGTCTGGGGTGGGGAGCGGGCATCTACGACATCGATTTTCCCACGGTCCAGACGGGTTACGCCAGTACGGAAGGCGGAGAGGGTGGATCAGGCGGCGTACTGAAGACGATCGACGGAGGAGCAACCTGGTCTAAACTTGATTTTTCTGCCCCCTGGCACAGCATGCGGGCAGTCGGTTTCTACAACGAAAATATCGGTTGCATTGCTGGCGATTATCTTTACTACACCCTCGACGGCGGACAAAACTGGTATCTGGCCTGGTCGGGATCCGTTTGGCCCGGAGTCCGGTCGATTGCGTACAACAAGCCGGGCAGCAATTGCTTTGCCGTGGGCGACTACGGGCTTTTCCTGCGCTCGAACAACCTTGGCCAGGGGTGGTCGGCGGTGACAGGCCTGCCGAATACCACGTACTACGGGGTCTGTTTTCCGGATGAATCTACGGGGTATGTGACGGGGAACAACGCCCTGCTGAAGACCACCGACGGCGGGAACACCTGGAACGTCATTTCCACCTCCCTGTCGATGAAAGCGATCTGTTTTACGAGCCCGCAGAAGGGGATCGGGGTCGGTAACAACGGATGGATCGGGCTTACTTCCGACGGGGGTGCCACCTGGCAGCAGGTGACCACAGCTTATACCGGGGATTGCTATTCCGTAAGCTTTGCCGGTGCCGATACCGGGTTTATTGCGGGCGATAACGAGGATGGACTGGGAATGATCCTGAAGACGACCGACGGGGGAAATACCTGGAAAGAACAATATATTCCCAACCTGGATGAAATGTATTCTGTCGCAGCTATCTCGGGCAACACGGCCTTTGCCGGAGGCTGGCTGTGCAAACTGTTAGGCACCACCAACGGCGGGTTTTCCGTGGGTGAAAATCCGCTCCCGGCGCCCTCCGCCCTCTCTGCCCGTGTGATCCCCAACCCGGTCGCCTCCGCCGCGGTGATCCGCTATACCCTGCCGGAGCCGGCGCGGGTGACGATCACCCTGCTCGATGCCCTGGGCAACCCCGCCGGAAATCCGGTGAGCATGCAGCAGGCGAGCGGCAGTCATGATTTTTCCATCCGCACGGAGGGCCTCTCCCCAGGAATCTATTACGCCCGGATCACTGCCGGAAAGATGACCAAAACCCGGAAGGTGATCGTGTTATCCCGATAAAAATGTGATTTCTGACGATTTTATCCTGATAAAAATGTAATCTTGCGCACTTTTTCCCGGATAAAACTGTTTTGCGCATGAAGATCCTCCCTATCGCCATCCTTCTCGGCATTACCCTGCTTGCTGTTCCCGTGATCAGCTATTTCACCGGCACCGCCCTCGGACCCGCCGAATGGGAAACCCTTTACATCCTTGGCTGGATATGCATCGCCGCCATCGTTTATTGCTTTCTTGTGGGCGAACTCACCGGCAACAACAGCCAGGTCGACAAGCTCTGGAGCCTGCTGCCGGTCCTGTACACCTGGGTCGTGGCAGCACAGGGTTCATTTGCTCCGCGGCTGGTGTTGATGGCAGCGCTCGTAACGGTCTGGGGCATCCGGCTCACGGCTAATTTCGCCAGGAAAGGCGCCTATTCCTGGCGTTTCTGGGCCGGCGAAGAGGACTACCGCTGGGTGGTGCTTCGACAAAAACCCGAATTCCAACCCCGCTGGAAATGGACGCTCTTCAACCTCTTTTTCATCTCGGGTTACCAGAATATCCTGATCCTCCTCTTTACCCTTCCCACGGTCGTGGCGCTCCAGCACGCACCGGCTTCGCTCGGATCCGGCGATCTCTTCATCACAGCGCTGATGCTGTTTTTCATCCTGTTTGAAACCATCGCCGATATCCAGCAGTGGCGCTTCCAGCGTGCAAAACACCAGATGATCGCTTCGGAAAAAGAACTGACGGGCGAATATAAAAGAGGATTCCTCAGCAAAGGTCTCTGGTCGCTCAGCCGTCATCCCAACTATTTTGCCGAACAGGCCATCTGGATCAGCTTTTACGGCTTCTCTGTTGCGGCCGGCGGACCGGTGTTCAACTGGAGCATCGCAGGCTGCCTGCTCCTGGTCGTGCTTTTCCAGGGCAGCTCCGCCTTCAGCGAAGAGATCAGCGCCGGGAAATATCCCGAATACGCGCAGTACCAGCGGGAAGTCAACCGGTTCCTACCGGTTAAGCGCCGGAAGTCCTGACCCCAGGTACAATCCCACATTCATCAGGGCAGGTTCTCCCCTCGCCTCTTCGATCACCAGCCGCACTTTCTGCGCAGTGACCGCCGGGAACCGGAGCAGTCGTTTGTATCCCGCCGTGGTGCCTGTAGTAAAAGGCTTCCAAGAAGTACCGTCCCATGCCTCGAACCGGAACTTTCCGATCCGTTGCCCGGTCTTGATATCTTCCTGGAGCATCGCCACATCGAAGGTCACGGCAGCCGGGAAGTCATATTCGATGATCCCGTTGCGGTAACGGCTCGTCGCTTTTTCAATGAGGTTGATCGTGAACGTGGCGTCGAGGATCTTCCGCAACCCCGTTAAACTCCGGATATCATTCTTATGGATCAGCCCGCGCTTGTCGGGCGGCACGTTGAGCAGCAGCACCGAATTCATGCCTGCCGAATGGAAATAAATATCGGCTAATTCCTGCGGCGATTTCACTTTTTTATTGTCGGAGGAATGATGGAACCAGCCCGGCCGGATCGAGACGTCGGTTTCGGCGGGGTACCACAACAATGACCGGGCTCCGCTGAGCTTTTCCCGGCTGCCCAGGTCGGCATCCATCAGGTCGCCGGGGAGGAATTCGCGGTCGGTGACGCTTTGGTCACTCTCCTCCGGCAGGGATTCCGGGTTGCGAAGCCGGCCGGGGATGACGCTCCATTCGGTCTCCCGCCCATACCCCGATTCGGTGCCCACCCATCGTACGTCGGGGCCCATGATGGCGATCACCGCGCCGGGCTGCAGTTCCCTGACCAGCGCATACCAAGCGCTCCAGTCGTACGATTGCTTCTTCCCGTTCGGTCCCTCGCCGCAGGCCCCGTCGAACCATACCTCGGAAATTTCGCCGTAACCGGTGAGGAGCTCACGGAGTTGGGTCATGAAGTACCTGTTATACGTCTCCCCGCTGCCGTAAGCCGGTTCGTGGCGGTCCCAGGGCGAAAGGTACACGCCGAATTTCAGCCCGTACTCCCGGCAGGCGGCGGCCACCTCGCCCACCACGTCGCCCTTGCCGTTTTTCCAGGGGGAGGCGGCGACCGAATATCCGGTGGTCGTCGTCGGCCACAGGCAGAAGCCGTCGTGGTGCCGGGCGGTCAGGATCACCATCTTCATCCCGGCATCGCGAAAGGTGCGGACCCATTGGCGGGCATCGAGTTTCACGGGGTTGAACAGGGCGGGGTCGTCTTTTCCGTCGCCCCACTCCTTTCCCGTAAACGTATTGAGTCCAAAGTGGATGAAGGCATTGAATTCCGTGCGTTGCCAGGCCAGTTGCCGCGCCGAGGGGGTGAGGTTCCCGGCCTGTTCGGCCACCTGCTTCGCCGGGACGCCCGCCGGAACGGATGCGGCGTTATGGCCGGTATAGACGGGACGGTTGCCCTGGGAGAAAAGGGTCGAACCCGGAAAGAAAACAAGGGAGAGGGTCAGGAGGATGGCAGGAATTACCGGGCGCATAGGATGGATGGGTGTTGCAGGATGGTTGAATGGTTGGGTCATGCAAGGTACAAAAGGTTTAATTAACCGCAGAGACGCAGAGACGCAGAGACGCAGAGGGTAAAATAACCGCAGAGACCTTTAGATTTGCCTTATTAACAAATGGGAAAAAGAGCAATAGAGGTATGCTGTGTAATGTGTTGATTTTCTTTTCTTTTTGCTACTTTTTCTTTTCTTTTGTCAACAACTAACAGAAGTGTTAACAAAAAAACCGGAGGGAACCAAGGTGAACTATGCAGAGACATGATTCTAGAATCATTTTGCGAATTAGTCCTTAGTCCCCTTTAGGTTGCATGAACCAATTAGAATATTAAGCTGGAGGCTTATTAAAGGTATCAGTTTTGCAACCATTACCGGTTCTAAAACTCAAGGTTATGGGCAAATTTATTAAGAAAAAGTGGTTTATTGGCATCGACATCTCCAAGAACTTCATTGATGCGGCCATATTGAAAGAAAATGAACCGGGACGATTTACCAATCATCGGTTTTCAAATGATCTCAAAGGTTTTGAGAGTATGAAGGAATGGTACGTCAAGCACGAAGTTAAACTTTCAAGCTGTTTGTTCTGTATGGAACATACGGGCACCTATGGATTGTTATTATGTGCCTGGTTAAGTCAGCAGAATGCTGATTTTTGCGTTGAACCTGGTTTGCAAATTAAACAAAGCCTCGGAATGACAAGGGGGAAGAATGATGTGATTGATGCTCGGCGTATTGCAACTTATGCACTGAATAAAAGAGCGGATTTGAAGCCCCATATACTTCCGCCAGTGACACTGCTTAATATGAAGCAATTGCTCACCTACCGGGATCAGCTGGTGCGTCAGAGGAGCAGCCTGAAAAATAGTCTTCAAAGTCACCTGGAGTATCAGAAAATCAGCACCGATGACTTTGTCACAAAGGATATTCAACAACAAATGGAGCATTTATCATGCAGTGTGGCCGAGGTTGAGAAGAAAATCATGGGGATCATCGAAAATGAGGAGCAATTGAAAGAAAATTATAACCTTGCAACTTCGGTAAAAGGAATCGGATTAGTCATTGCTGCATTCATGTTGGTCACAACTCAGAATTTTACCGGCTTTGAAAATGGAAGAAAATTTGCCTGTTATGCAGGAATAGCCCCATTTCCAAACGAATCAGGCACTTCAATAAAAGCCAAAAGTAAAGTGAGTTATCTGGGAAATAAGAAGATCAAAACCTTGCTATCAAATGGAGCAAATTCAGCAAAGTCCTGGGATCCTGAGATCAAGGCATATTATAAACGCAAAATTGACGAAGGAAAGGAACATAAGGCAGTCATTAATGCAATCAGCTGTAAATTAGTCAATAGAGTGTTTTCGGTAGTGAAAAGACAGACTCCCTATGTCTCAATTTATCAGCAAAATTTTGCATAACCGCTTGGTTATATCTTAGAATTCGCAGAGGTATTTTTAGGCTGGTACGCTCAAAAGTCATTAACAAGGCTATCACCTTTCTATTCCCGGACTGATTAAGCAATTAAAAAGCAATGGAATACAACACAATTTCCGGCCTTATCCTGGATTCATGCATCACCGTTCACCGGATCATGGGCCCCGGGCTTCTCGAGTCGATCTATGAACAATGCCTGATGAAAGAGTTTGAACTACGAAAAATTTCTGTGCGAAACCAGGTCCCAGTAAATCTGAAATACAAGGGCTATGAATTGTTAAGGGATATGAGGATTGATCTTTTGGTGGAGGACAGAGTAATCCTCGAACTAAAATCATGCGAAACGCTCCATCCGGTCTATCAAGCGCAGATTATTTCTTACCTGAAACTAACCGGGAAAAAACTTGGTTTCCTTATAAATTTCAATGTTCCTGTTCTTAAGGATGGATTTTTCCGATATGTAAATAATTTGTAAAACCCATGGGCATTAACAATTTCTCTGGTCTCTGCGGTTATTTTCCTGTTCGATAGACCTCATCTGATTACATTTTTCTGAGAAAGCCTGTACCTTTGTCATGCGGTGCATTGCATGAAATTTATCAAAACTCAGATACCATGAAAAATATCATCTTATTTACCTGCCTTGCCCTGTTCATGGCCATACAAACAGGCCATTCCCAGGGAACCGGTCAACCCGCTAAGGAATCCGGCGGATCGTTTAAAAACGGACAGAAAGACGGCCCCTGGACGGAAACCGGGATTGACGGCACCCTGTCGAAGGGAAATTACGTAACCGGGAAAAAGGAGGGCCTCTGGACCCGGTGGTTTGCCGACGGCAGTAAACGCTCCGAAGGCGAGTACAAAAACGACCTGAAGGAAGGGCTCTGGAAAGGCTATTACCGCGACGGCAACTGGAACGAAGGCAGCTACCTGCACGGAGTGCCTTCCGGCGTTTGGACCGGCTGGTACAAGAGCGGGAAAAAACGCACCGAAGGCGGATATGACGCCGGTTTCAGGAAGGAAGGTCCCTGGAAGGAGTTCTACCCCGACGGAAGCTACAACGAAGGCTCCTACAAGAACGGCGAACCCTCGGGCACCTGGACAAGCTGGACCGCCGACGGCAAAAAGAAAGCCGAAGGGATGTACAACAAGAACTTCCGCAAGGAGGGTCCCTGGAAGGAGTACGTGGAGGATGGCAGCTGGTCGGAGGGGAACTATGTCGACGGACTGCGCGAAGGCACCTGGACCTACCGCAACGAACGCGGTGAGATCATCGACGAAAGCGAGTTCCAGAACGACTTCAAGGAGGAGATGCTGGCGCGGTAGGTGCCTCCGACCGTCTTAGTGTTGCACAACCCAGCGCTGTCGCAAGCCGGTTCCGTTTTCCAGGATCACCTCTGCGATGTAAATCCCGTTCCTTAGGGCGGAGGCATCCAGTTTTATCGACTGACCGGCAGTTGTATATCTCTTCTCACTTACCACCTTTCCCGTCAGGTCGAGGATCCTGACCCATCGTTCGCCGGTGTCCGTCCCCCGCGGCAACACCACCAC
>Ga0116170_10003482_pt1 | contig 14706 bp, 16 predicted proteins | sample AD_JPNHW1_MetaG_FD_89797 | JGI IMG/M metagenome (GOLD analysis project Ga0116170, IMG submission 89797) | Active sludge microbial communities of municipal wastewater-treating anaerobic digesters from Japan - AD_JPNHW1_MetaG | ecosystem: Engineered > Bioreactor > Anaerobic > Digestate | place...
ACTCCTGTATGGGATTCCGGAAGCGGTCCGGAGATCCCGGGATTCTTCGCAGAACCGCCCGGCATTTTTCATTTTTTCACGGTTCAAAGGAGAACACTGGGTGGAGTGGATACCGGAGGACTGTCCTTACTACCCCTGCCATTTTAAAGGCCAGCGGTGCGACTTCTGCTACTGCCCGCTCTACCCGTGCGGCGACGAATCGCTGGGGCAGTGGGCACCGGGCTCAAATGGCGGGAAGGTCTGGAACTGTGCAGCCTGTACGATGATCCATGAACCGGCGGTTGCCGAGTACCTGAAAAAGTACCCGGAAGTCCCAATACGCGAACTTATCCGGTTCTGGAAGAAGGGAGAGAAGGCTGTTGCTGAGGGTACCAAACCGGCATCCGGCTGAAAAACAAGAGATCGAATTGCGAATTTTTTGGGATTTGTGCGACCGGAACGGCCTGGCTGAAAAAGACAGTTAATTCTCCTTGATGCCAAGGGCATTCAGGAGTTCCGGAAGCGGGATACCATGGGCTTCTGCAGCCTGACGGATCGTCTCGCCGCGGGCAATCGCGCACCCGACACAACCCATGCCGAACTTGAAGAGGGCCTCGGTTGCGTCAGGTTTTGCCTTTAAGAGATCGTAGATGGTGCTGTCTGCTGTTAACTCTGCCATACCTCAGATAGTCTTCCTGTCCTGACTTAAAACTGACCATATGACCATTTCCGTTCTATCCTTTTCTTCGACAATTTCACTTTCACTGCGCACGGTTCGCAATATATAGACAGGATGAAATCTGAATCTTAGCCGGAGATGTATGACCATGGATTTTTCCGAGACAGCAGAAAGAATCTCCAGGAAGATGACCCTGAAAGGGCAGGACGCATCAAAGATCGATGTAAAGAAGATCGAGACAAAACTGAAGCGTCTTGTCGAAGAGTTCGGTGTCCAGCCCGGTGAGGCGGAGCGCAGCGTCACGAATGAACTGGCAAAGGAACTCAATGTTCCCGGCATGGTGCCGGGCAGCAGTGCCGGTAGTGCCGGGGCAAATGAGGAACGCACCATTGCGCAGGTTGCTCCCGGAGACTGGGTGACCCTTGAGGGGAAAGTCGTATCCCTCCTCTCGCCTCCGTCGCCAGCCATCGCCCAGAGCGGGATCCTCGCCGATACAACCGGTGCAATACGGTTCGTTGTCTGGGCGAAAGCCAACGCCCCGAAGATGAACGAAGATGGCTGGTACCGGATCGAGTCGGCGGTTGTTGACGAATTCAAGGGTATCCCGAACCTGAAGATCCACTCCGGGACCTCAATTAAACCCATTCTTGAAGACCGTGCTCTCTCTCCGGCAATAGCGCGGATAGGCGATCTTATGCCCGGCATCGGCAGCATCCGTGCCAAGGTACTGCAGGAATGGGAACCCACCCACGAACGGATGCTCCAGTCCGGCATCATTGCCGACGAATCCGGGACAATCAAGTTTGTGATCTGGAAGGAAGCCGGAAAAGAGAAGCTCACGGTTGGGGCAGTGTATACGATCTGGTATGCATCTGTCGATGAATTCAACGGCCGGCTCTCGCTAAACCTGAGCACGGCAAAATACATGCAGGAAGAGGGGGATATTGCCGTCAGCGGAGGAGATGCGGAAGTCCGCGGCGTGATCGTGCATATGGCACCCGGCTCGGGGCTCATCAAGCGCTGCCCGGTCGAGGGCTGCAACCGGGCACTCTCCCGGCAGAATTATTGTCCGGTCCACGAGATCCAGCCAAAATTTATTTACGACCTCCGGATCAAGGGATGGCTGGATGACGGGAAGAAGACCTACAACCTGCTGCTCCAGCATGAAACCGTAGAGACGCTGACCGGGATCAACCTTGAAGCAGCGACGCAGCTTGCCGAGAATAATCCGCTCGGCATGGACGAGGTATTCCTCCAGATGAGGGACAAAGTCATCGGCAGGTATGTCCTCTGCAAAGGACGGGAGTTCGACAACCGGCTCATGGCCCGGTCCTGCGAGTGGCTGAAGATGGATTCTGCTGAGCATGCAAAGCTCCTGAACCGCGCCGGAGGTGCACTATGACTAATGGCGGAGCCGGGCAACCCGGCGGGCGAAAGGATGGCGGGAATTTCGAGCGCGAGCCGGCCCGGCGTGTCTTTGCAGGCGAATTCCGGGAGTGCAGGTACCAGTTCCGGGAAGGGGATGATGAGAAAAGCCCCACGTTTGTTCTCCTCCCGACCGGTGAACGCTGCAACCGGGTCTTTATCGTCGGCACCCTGACCGAGAAGCAGCGGCAGGGCGACCAGAATGTCTTCTACCGTGGGCGTGTTGTCGATCCGAGCGGCACATTCTCTGTGATGGCAGGGAGTTACCAGCCTGAGGCGATGCAGCAGCTCGCCCGGATCGAGACCCCGGCATTTGTAGCAGTTGTCGGTAAACCCAATTTATACCAGAAACCGGACGGCGCCTACCTCGTCTCCGTGAGAGTGGAATCCATAACCGTTGTTGACAAGGATACACGGGATCTCTGGGTGCTGGATGCTGCCGCTCACACTCTCGACCGGCTCGAGGCGTTGAAAAGCAGTACGAGCCCGGACATCGAAAAGTCCATGGAGCAGTACCCCACGCTTGATTCGGCAGTGTTCCGGAAGATGGCGTACGAGGCGCTGGCACAAGTTAAAATTTAATCTTTTTCCCCCCGCATAACAATCGTCGTTCGGGTTGGTTTTGGTATCCCGATCCTTCCCTCACGTAGGGGATTCAAAGCGCGGAGTTCTGGTATACCACGTTTTCTGCTCCATTGGAAAATTTTGCAACGACAACCACCATGTTTGCTGATGATGAACCGGGGTATGTCCCGGTTGCGCCGGGATCCGTGCCGAGCGTACCTTTCTTCTCTCCGTTGATGGAGACACTGAGTTCGGAAATGTCACCGGAGTAACAGGTACTGGTCATCACCTGGAGCCGGATCGCTGAAGGCAGAACTTTTAAACCGGTGATCGAGATCGTACAAGGGGGCAGTGAAGGCATTGCAGATGCCGGTTGAGTGATGGATGCCGCCGGCATTGTTGGGGAAATGGTCAGCGATGAGACCGGAATTCCCCTTGGTTGGCCGGTATGGGGCAGGAATAGGACTGCAGCAATCCCGATGAAAACCATGATAATACAACCGATGATGAGATACTTCGTCCATGGCGTTTTCCTAAGATGTCGGCGACAGTACGGGCAGAACGAGCTGCCGGAATCAAGAGATCTCTTGCAATAAGGACAGGTAATCTTCCCTATATGCCATATTTTGTATTTTAATATAAAAATAGACTACCATTTGATACGTCATAAGTTTGCTAACATTGATCCGGCAGAAGATTCATCTGACGATCCTTTTTCAGGTTCTGGTATCATTAGGGAGATGGAACCGTACGCTTATAAAAAAAATCCAATGATTTATCCTCATTCGCACGCAGCTGAATACATATGATCCGGAAACCGTTTCGCAGGGAAATTGGAATATGCCATCCCTTCATCCGTTCCGGACTTTTTCTGATAGCACTTCTCATCTTCCTGCAGATAGTTTTCCCCGTGGTCTCCGCGGATCCTGCCAGTGTGCAGCAATCTCTCAAACCCGCCCCGGGCAACCAGCTGACGGCTGCGGAGTACGAGCATGCCGGTATCAGCCTGATGAACCAGAGGAACTGGAGCGCCCTTCTTTCGCTCACAGGGGAAGGTATTGCACGCTATCCCGGTGATGGCGAGTTGTACTGCCTGAGAGGTTATGCACTCCGAAAGACCGGGCAGTATGCCGCAGCTGTTGACAATGTCACTCGGGGCATCGCGCTGGACCCCCGCCCGGCCCGGTACGCGAACCGGGGGTATGCCTATCTTGCACTGGGGCGGTACCAGGAGGCGCTTGATGACGCAGAAACCGGCATTTCCATGAATGCAGGCTACCCATCCACCTATGGCGTCAAAACGATCGCACTGCTTGGTTTGGGAGACAACACCGGTGCTTCGAAAACCGCTGATGCCGCTCTCACCCTCGATCCGAAAAGCGCTCACTTCTGGCAGCTGAAAGGAAAGACGGCCGCAGCCCTTGGCAATTGTTCCGGTGCACTGGAAGCATTCAACAGGTCCCTTGCGATCAACTCGGATTACGATCTCCCGTGGCCGGAATTTGACAATGCAACGGCGGATCTCAATAAAACTGAATTACAATGCACAAAGAGCAGTTCCGTGCCCGTATCCCCATCCACCACAACGAGAGCACCAGTCCCTGCCGGCATTGCCTGTGCCGCACTGGTCCTAGCAGTGCTTAGCTTCCGGAACGTATGATAACCGGGTGAACGGCAGTAACTATTATTTTCCGGAACTGCTATCATTCCCGCGATCGGTTATGGATCCGAAAGAACTCAAAGAACTGGTTAGTGCAATCGATACCAAAGCCCTCAAGGACGAAGCCAAGAAGCTGAACCTGAAGCTCGGGCGCTGCCCGACCAAGATGACCATTGCCAGGATGCTGCCGGAAGACTCCTTACGAAAACTTGCCAAAAAGTGACCGCGGGGAAGCATCCCGGAATATTCGGCGGGTCGTTTGGCCGGCCTTGTTGTTAACGGGAGGTGTTGATATTACAACAAAGAGCGGAGACTGAAAGTTTTCTATGGTGTGATAAAGCAGGAACCGGGCAAAACAAAAATTGAGACGGAAAGGTTTTATTTGTAAACCTCAACCAGTCCTTCACTCGTGCCGGTAATACTCCGGCCACCCTGTGGGGTCACGACAAACGTGTTTTCAATCCCGACAAGCCCGACATCCTTAATCCCTTTCTTGGGTTCGAGCGCAAAGACCATCCCTTCCTGCAGCGGTTCGGTGAACCCTTCGGCAATCACCGGGGATTCGTCAATCCAGAGGCCAATCCCGTGACCGAGGAACTTCACCCGGTGTTTGCCGTATCCCATGAAGTTTTCGAGAAATTGTGGTTCGAGACTATCCATGGCCGCCCGGTAAATCTCCGCAGGGATCGCACCCGGTTTCAGCATGGATGCGAGTTGATTCTGGATTGCCACGCAGCGGTAATGCTCTTCAATTGCATGGTCCGGGATTGGCACGCCGAACATGTAGGACAGGGTCTTATCGGTCTGGTATCCGTTATACCCGCACCCGATATCGACAACGACAAGATCGCCACGGGTAAGTTTCCTGTCCCGGCTGCCCATCTGCGGGACTGACGGGTGCATGCCGGAGACGCCGCCCGGCGTATCGACGCACATCGGGTGGATGGTACTTTCGCCAAACCCGATCTGGCCCAGCACCATCTCGTTGAACATCCCGAACCGGATGATCCCCTGGTGCCCTTCCTTTACCATGCGGGAGTAGAGATCGCATGCGAACGAGACCTCATCGATCCCTTCTTCGAGCATCCCCGGAACACAGTCTTCGAGCACATGGCGGTGGATCCTTCCGGCATTTTCCATGAGATTCAGTTCATACCGGCTCTTCACCGCCCGGACTGCCGCCACCTGCTCGTCCACTGGTCTGACATCGGTAAACGGCAGGTGTTTCTGCATCCTCTGGAGCTGCGAGAGCGACACGAGATCGGTTTCGAGATATACTGTCCGTGGAAGTGTCCCCATGCCTGCTGCCAAGTCCCGATAGCTCCGCATCTTCCGGAGGTTTGGAAAGAGCGACTCCTCCTCCGCACGCTCGAAGCTCTGCCGGATCCAGAAGACCGGCTCCTTATCCTGTGGGATAAGCAGGAGACCATCCTGTATGGTGCCGGTGAAATAGTAGAGCGGGATCTTGCCGGCGATTGCCGCAAGTTCCCAGCCGGGCCGGGCAGAGTCCATCCGGGCCCGGAACCGTTCCATGCGATCCTTCAGTTCACCCGCGGGGACTTTCATGTTTCGCGGTACCAACGTTGGAAAGGATGTTATTTATCGGTAGTGAAATCCTCTTAACGCCTGCTCTTCTCCTGCTCCCACTGTAAAAGCACATCTTTCCCCTCAACAAATTCAAGCCCGTACTTCTTTCCATACGCTTTCGCGTCCGTCTTTGAGAGGGCATAACCGCTCTCGTCATCCAGCATCTCGCAGATGGTGACCGCCGGGGTGATCCCCGCCATATCGGCCATCGCAATCGAGAGCTCCGTCTGGCCATGGCGCACATCGAGAAGACCGTCCGCCGCCCGGAGGAGCGCCATATGGCCGGGTGTCCTGAAGATCTCGTGGAAACTGATATTCCCGCCGTTGAGGGCAGCCTTCACCTGGTCGGCAATCGCGTTCACGGTTAAGGCCCGGTCCCGGTCGGTGATCCCGGTATACGTGTTCCGGTGGTTAACCCATAGCGAGAAGGAGGAATGGTTCTTCCGGTCGTACGGGATGTCGCCCTCGCGCTCGGCAACCGCCATCGCCCGCAGGGCGTCGCTTGCAAACGGCAGCCCGAGGCGCTGTGCAGCAACCGGGTGGACAGCAGTGCAGATCAGTCCTCCACCGTCTTTCCGCATCCGGAGGATGTGTTTCGGCGTGACGGCATCGGATCTGATTGCAAAATCCGTCTCGCCCTCGCGGTCATCGAAGTCGTAGAGCAGGATGAACTTCCCGGAACTGAGCGCCGAGAGGGCTTTTGTAATCACATCCCCACCTCGACGTTGATGCTGTCGTTGTCCTCGACACCCAGTTTCCGGCGCAGCGCGATCGGTGCGATCACTTCGATGAGGTCATCGGGATAGTGCGTCCTTCCAGGAACCACGATGCCGCACCTGATCGTGCCGATCCGGCATGGGATGCATCGGGCGTCGCCAAAAGTCCGGCCGTCCGTGGAGAACCCTTTGATCCGTTTCCAGTCGAGCGCGTCGATCTTCTTTCGGACCGTAACACTCGAAGGGGCAAGCTTGATGTTGAGCGTGCCCGGGTAGGGTTCGAAACCGAGCACTGCTGAGAACTGCTCCTTGTACGGCGGGAGGCTCATGTAGTATTTTCCCTCGCCAAGCCCGCTGACGACAGCCCCTGAGAGAAGATAGTTGTTTTCCCCCTCCGCAAAGATCCGGCAATACTCCTGGTACTCCCTGCGCAGCGCGTCTTCACCGGACTTTGTGATAGTGACGTGCTGTCCGTCGGCCGAGAGTGTCCGGGTGATGAGGCCTGCCGTTTCAAGGCTTTTTAACCGGCGCGAAGCGGTCTGCTGGCTGATCGCGAGCATCTCACCGATGCTCTGGGTGGAGACAAAGATCGGCCCGCGGCACCCGCCCCGCACCGCAAGCGCCTTGAGACACTGGAGATCCTCCGCTGCTATCATGCTTATCAAAATTGAGTTGCTTATTATTTATGGGTTGCTATCGGCCCAGTCCGACGGTGTCGTTCGTTTGTTGTCGAACCAGCATTCGTTAATTATTTAACGGGAAGGATCTACTTAGCTGAGCATGAAATCCGGATTGCGCAACCAGCTCGCCGAGAAGATGGCGGGCGAGATTACGCTCTCGGACTCACCGGGGCTCGCGCTGAAAAAATGGCGCCAGAACTTCGAGATCGCACCAGGTGTCCTCTCGGAACGCCTCGGCATTTCCCCGTCCGTGATCAGCGATTACGAGAGCGGAAGGAGAAAGAGCCCCGGAACCGCCGTTGTCGGCAAGATTGTCGACACCATCCTCACCATCGATGAGGAAAACGACGGCAGACACATTCACAAATTTTCCTCCATGCTCTTTTCAGGAATCGCCGATGACGTGATCCTTGATATCCACGAGTATACGAACCCGGTCCCCCTTGATGAGTTCACGGGGGCAATCGGATGTACCGTGCTGTGTGGATCGACGGACCAGACCCTCTTTGGCTACACCGTTGTCAACAGCCTCAATGCGATCCTCCAGCTCTCTGCTGACGAGTTCAACCGCATCTATGGCTGGAGCACGGAACGGGCGCTCATCTTCACGAACGTCTCGACCGGCAAGTCGCCGATGGTGGCAATCCGTGTCACGCCGTTCAAGCCGCGGTGTGTGATCCTTCAGGGGATCAACGCGGAGAGCGTCCACCCGTTTGTGGCAAAGATGGCGGACCGGGACCACATCACGGTTCTCTGCACGGAGATGGAGATTGACAAAATTGTCAGTACACTGAGGGAAAAAGAATGGTAGGCATCATTACCTACGGTGCGTATATACCGCGATACCGTATCAGGGTTGAGGAGATCACCAAGGTCTGGGGCGCAAACGCCGCAGATATCACGGGGGGACTGGGTGTCTTTGAAAAGTCAGTCCCCGATCTCGATGAAGACGCCGCAACGATTGCTGTCGAAGCGGCACGGAACGCCCTGAAGCGGCGGAATGTCGACCCTGAAAAGATCGGGGCAGTCTATGTCGGGAGCGAGTCCCACCCGTATGCTGTCAAGCCGACGGCCTGCACGGTCGGGGAAGCGATCGGCGCAACGCCACGCATGACGGCAGCAGACTACGAGTTTGCCTGCAAGGCGGGCACCGCCGCGATCCAGACCTGCATGGGGCTTGTGAAGAGTGGGATGATCCCGTACGGCCTTGCCATCGGCTCCGATGTCTCGCAGGGTGCGCCAAGCGACGCGCTCGAATATACGGCAGCGGCCGGCGGTGCGGCCTTTGTTATCGGGAACGATAACCCGATTGCAACCATCAATCACACCTGCTCGTTTACGACCGACACGCCGGACTTCTGGCGCCGGGAGGGGCAGAGTTTTCCCCGCCACGGCGGCCGGTTCACCGGTGACCCCGGCTACTTCAAGCACGTGAAAGGCGCAAGCACCCTGCTCTTTGACCAGTGCGGCACCTCGCCCAAAGATTACTCCTACGCTATCTTCCACCAGCCCAACGCGAAGTTCCCGCAGAAGGTTGCAAAGGATCTCGGCTTCAAGCCGGAGCAGATCAAGCCCGGACTTGTCGTCCCGAAGCTCGGGAACACGTACTCGGGCGCATCGCCCATCGGTCTTGCGGCAACGCTCGATATTGCAAAACAAGGCGACCGGATCTTCGTCTGCTCGTTCGGGTCCGGCGCAGGAAGCGACGCGTTCGATATCACGGTGACCGACGCGATCAACGGCAAAGACTTCCGTCGCGATGCGGCGCCGTCGGTGCAGCAGCTGCTGGCCAACCCCATCTACCTGGACTATGCACTGTACGCAAAACACAAGGGTAAGATCGTGATGCAATCATGAGAGACGTAGCAGTTATCGGGATCGGGTGCACGAAGTTCGGCGAGAAGTGGGGGAGTTCGTTCCGTGACATCTTTGTCGAGGCTGGGACACTTGCTCTCGAAGACGCCCGGATGTCGGGCGAGAAGATCGATGCGATGTATGTCGGGAACATGAGCGCAGGCCGGTTCATCGGGCAGGAGCACATCGGCGCCCTGATCGCAGACTACGCGGGCATGGCAAGCCGGCACATCCCCTCGACCCGTGTCGAGGCGGCATGCGCATCGGGCGGCCTTGCGTTCCGGCAGGCCGTGATTGCGGTCGCAAGCGGGATGGAGGATATCGTTGTCGCCGCCGGTGTTGAGAAGATGACCGATGTCGGATCGGACGAGAGCACCGATACGCTGACCGGCGCTGCCGACCGTGAGTGGGAAGGCTTCATGGGCGCGACGTTCCCGGGCCTGTACGCGATGATCGCGCAGGACTACATCCACAAGTACCACATGACAAGGGAGCAGCTGGCGCAGGTCGCGGTGAAGAACCACTACAATGGCGCACGGAACCCGATCGCACAGTTCCAGAGCGAGATCACGCTCGATACCGTCATGAAATCGACGATGGTTGCAGAACCGCTGCGGCTTTTTGACTGCTCACCGGTGACTGACGGGGCGGCAGCAGTGATCGTCGCGCCGCTCGACCGGGCCAAGGAGTTCACGGACACGCCGATCAAGGTGCTCGCGACTGCGCAGGCAAGCGACTCGATCGCACTGCACGACCGGCGCGACATCTCGACGCTGGACGCGACGGTTGCAGCCGGCCAGCGTGCGTTTGCGATGGCCCACCTGTCCCAGAAGGACATCGATATGGTCGAGGTCCACGACTGCTTCTCGATAGCGGAGATCTGCGCCATCGAGGACTTAGGCTTCTGTAAGAAGGGTACGGCGGGCAAGTTCACCGCGGACGGCGAGACTGCGATCGGCGGGAAGATCCCGGTCAACACGAGCGGCGGCCTCAAGGCATGCGGCCACCCGGTCGGTGCGACGGGCATCAAGCAGGTGTACGAGATCGTCCAGCAGCTCCGCGGCGAAGCGGGCAAGAGGCAGGTCGACGGCGCAAAGATCGGCATGACGCACAACGTAGGCGGGACCGGTGCGACGGTCGCCGTCCATATCCTCGGGAGGGTTTAAGATGACGGTTGCACGGTTCTGGAGACATCTCCCGCAGCGGTACAACATGGTGGGAACGAAATGCGAGAAGTGTGGCAGGCACTTCTTCCCGCCACGGACCTTCTGTCCCGACTGCCGCAGGGCAGGAAAGATTGTCGAGCATAAATTCACCGGGTCTGGCACGGTTGTCACGTTCACCGTGATCCACACCGCTGCCGAGCAGTACTCGATGCTGACCCCCTACGTGCTCGCGATCGTGAAACTGGACGAGGGCCCGCAGATCACGACGCAGGTCGTGATGGACCCGACCAAAGCAAAGATCGGCATGAAAGTAAAAAGCGTCTTCCGCAGGATCGTCACTGATGGCGAGAGCGGGATCATCCACTATGGCACGAAGTTTGTACCGGTGGAGTAATTTTTTTCTTTTTTCGTATTATTAAGATAGCAAATATTGTTTTATTTTCACCGCACGGTGTCATAGTATATAAAAAAAACAATAAAAGAAACATACTTGAAAGGAGGAGATTGAGTTAGCACGGTTCCTGTGGCTGATCGTTTCTTTGATGGGCTTCCTGCACGGATCTCTGGTGGGTGGGGAAAGAGGGGCGGTTTTGGGGTGTCCTCCCGAAAGGGTGTTATTACGAAGGCGATCGGTTCATGAGGGCTGGGCATCCTTCCGATCCATCGCAAGCACTATGAGCATGGAAAGACACAATCTCCGGTAAGAAACATCCCGCGGGGCAGGCACATGCAGGAGATCATCACAAAGAACCTTGATGCAATTATCCGGATATGCAGGAACCGGAAGGTCCGGCGGCTCGCAGTGTTCGGTTCGGCAGCCGGGGACCGGTTCGATCCTGTAAAAAGCGATCTCGATCTCCTCGTGGAATTTGAAGCAATGTCCCCTGCAGACCATGCCGAAGAGTATTTTGGCCTTGCCGGGGATCTCGAAACATTATTTTCCTGTCATGTCGATCTCGTTGAGCCCGGCCCGATAAAAAACCCCTATTTCCGCAGATCGGTGGAAGAGACACAGGTCGAACTCTATGCAGCCGCATGATACCCGGAAATATCTTTTCGATATCGCCTCTGCCTGCGATCTGATTGCGCAGTTCGTTTCTGGCAAGACCTTTGCCGATTACCAGAAGGATCCGTTGCTCAGATCCGGTGTCGAGCGGCAGTTCGAGATCATCGGCGAGGCGTTAAACCAGGCACTCCGGTACGATCCGGATCTTACCGAAAAGATTAGCAGCACGCCACGGATCATCGCATTCCGGAACCAGCTGATTCACCGGTACGCAGTCGTTTCGGATGAAGTTGTCTGGGGCGTTATCGAGACCAACCTCCCGCTGCTCATCCGCGAGGTAAAACTGCTGCTAGAACATGCCGGTAACTGAAGAGGATACGGAATATTCGTGGAACAGCGCGGGAATTGTTATGTCGCAGATTTTTACTGTTTTTCATCAGGGATTTTTCCTGTGAAAATGTACTCAGTAATAGGAAGAACATTGGGTTCCCATCAACCGCCCTTCCCGCCGTGCGTTTCGAGAGGTATCAGGTATCGCGGTCGATACCTGATTTGAGTGGGTCCAAGATCTTCGATTGGTGCATTGGGTGGGGGGATCGTAGATTTTAATTTTTTATGGTCCGCCCAATCACATTTCCATGGATCCTGTGAAAACCAGGTCGATTCATGTCTGTTTTTTAGAGCAAATCCAATCAGAACCCGTATCGGTTATTGGTTTAGAAATGAACCATGTGGACCAAAATTTAACCAATGAAACTGTTGCACTTCTGAAAAAGAGAACCTCCACCCCCGTTGGTGCGTTCCGGCAATTTTTGCCCTCAATCCCACCACTACTCATACCCCCCGGTTGCAATAGTGCCGTGATACCCGTTCCGGCATCATAGCACCACACCCGGCGCTCCCGAAAAACCGGCTCTGCCTGAAGGCCGCCGTCAGGTAAAAAAATTTTCAGGCTTTCTTCAGGATTGTCGTAAAGTTCTGGATCAGCAGCATCTCAGGGTCATCCTGGCAGGTATCGCAGACTGTTGCCGGGTTCTGGAGGACCATATCAAAGAGCACGGCATCGCCCGGGGCCGGAGTGAGCGGGATATCGACATCCTTCTGGATGATGTACCGGTACGGGTCGAGGCTGCCAAAGTAATAGGCCTTGAATATGTGCCGGTCTTCGGGTGTCGCGTTGTACGACCAGTCCGCGGTCTCCGCAGCCGTCACATCGACCGGGATCCAGCCATAGCCTTCGAGGTAATACTCCGCCCAGAAATGCGTGCCGCCGTTTTCGGGGGGGAAGATCTGGTAGCCGCCTGCTGCCCGGGCGGGGATCCCGAGCGACCGGCAGAGCGCGGCAAAGTACATGCTCTGGGTACCGCAGTCGCCGATGCCGGTCTCAAGGATATACTCCGACTCGGGCGTCCCGGACGTGGCAAGCTGGAAATGGGGAGCATGGCTGTACGGGATAGTGTCCACGATATACCAGTAAATCTTCTGTGCCTGGAGGTAGGGGTTGGTCTCGTTTCCCACGATCTCCTGTGCCTTTGCCTTCATTTCAGGCGTGATGACGATGTTTGTGCCCGACGCCGTATACTTCCGGTACTCGAGGCTTGAGGTGTTGTAGGGCAGCACCTTTACCGGGTCGATCACAAAATGCTCTTCGTGCTGGACGAACCGGAAAGTCGCGGTGATATTCAGGAACGGTCCTTTGAGATCTTCAAGAGGGACTTCGAGGTACACGATCCCGATATCGGCACCGGTCCCGGTTGCCGATTTGACGTACTGTGCCGGTTCGACCGAGACAATTGTCACGTTGGTCTGCGGGCCGGTCTCGATGGGGAGCGGGAGCCAGATCTTCAACATGCCGTTTGCCGGCAGCTGATCGCGGGGCACCGAAACGTTCTCCGTTCCCACCCACGTGACCGGTTCCCCGTAAGGCCCAGAAGACGCATTTTTGGGAGCAAACGCGTACTTCGTGAGCGGGTCGTACAACGGGTTTTGGCCCATTGCGGCAGTCGCGTTTCTCATCAGGTCGAAGTTGTGGAACGGTACATTTCCGACATTCTCCTCAAAGTACAAGGTCTCGTTATCGCTTCTGATACTCGCGAACCCGCTTCCATCGATCCAGCCGGCCCGCCGTTCTGCTGAAACGTTCGGGTATGCTGTTGCAAGAGCTGCTTCATAGGCGCTCCTGTTGTAGGGGAATTCCACCGTCATGCGGAAGGACCGGATCGCGCCGTTTCTTGCCCTGACAGAAGCAGCACGGTCACCGGCTGCGGTATAGTTCTCCTGCGCGAGCAGGTAGAGCGATTCTGCCGCGTGATAGTTTGCGGCTGCGTATGCAGCATCCGCCTGCGCAAGAGTCGCATCCGCTGCGGTTTTCGGGGACGATGCAGACGGAGCCTGCGTCGTGCAGCCTGCCGCAAGGATCAGGGCGGCAGCAATGACGAGCAGGATACACGTAAAAGATCGTTGATAGATCATGATGTCATCTTCGTAGAAGAGGGTTGAAACCGAGAGGGATTAATCTTCGGAAATGCATGGCGATAACGATCGGCGTTGAATCAGGTAACGGCACGAATTTGTGCCGGCGGAGGATTTATAGCAGAATTTTTGGCTTGGCCCTTTTGAAAAATCACCGGCGGATGGATATATTCCCGTTTTAATCCGATAAGGCAGGGCAGGTACTGGCAGTCCTGGTATAACCGGAAGGGCATATCGTTCATGTATACGCTATATCGGGAAAACCGGGACGGGGACCGGAAAAATGCGGCAAAATTTGAAACAGGGACTGCCCGCACTTACCCCGTCACGATATCGTACACCGCATGCCACTGCGACGGGGAGTAGGATCGCACCATTCGTTCGGCAGTCACCGTCCCGCCCAGTTCCTCAATCCGGGCGCGATGTTCGCCCTCCTCTGAGACAAGCGCGTAGAAGTGGATCATGCCACCGGCCCGGCAAAGCCGGAACGCGACGGGGAGGAACAGTTCGCCGGACTTGGGCAGGTTCATGACGATCCGGTCGAACTGCCACGGGAACAGGCCGGCAAGGTGTCGGGCATCGGCAAGCACAGGGATAACAGTCCTGGCATGGTTCTTCCCGGCATTTCCGGTCATGAGCAGGACGGCATGCGGGTTTATGTCGCAGGCAACAACGAGGGATGCTTTTTTTGAAAGCGCAATTGCAAACGGCCCGACCCCGGCGAACATATCGAGCACGACCTCCCCCTCAACTGCGAGCTTTGCAATCCGCTGGCGCTCGGTTGCGAGGCGTGCCGAGAAGTACGCCTGCGAGAGATCGATGGTGTACCGGAACCCGTGCTCGACAACCTCTGTCTGCGTGGTCGATCTTCCGGCGAGCACGGCAAACCGTTTCGTCCGGTACTCCCCCTCGACCTCG
>Ga0116170_10003483_pt1 | contig 14706 bp, 13 predicted proteins | sample AD_JPNHW1_MetaG_FD_89797 | JGI IMG/M metagenome (GOLD analysis project Ga0116170, IMG submission 89797) | Active sludge microbial communities of municipal wastewater-treating anaerobic digesters from Japan - AD_JPNHW1_MetaG | ecosystem: Engineered > Bioreactor > Anaerobic > Digestate | place...
CAACTTTTGCTGTTGCTCCCATAAGCTGAAAAGTTGGTCGTACATTTGGTAAAACGGATATGACCTCTCCGTTAAGCCGGTTTAAAAACTGTTCCAGCTCTGTTTGCATGTTGTTCTTATTAACATCCAGACGATGCACCCTGTATTTCATAATACCTCCCTTTTTTATTCAAAGTTACATAGCCTGATGGCTTAAGTCAATAATATTTTGATACGCCTCTTGCCTAATACCGAACACCTCACGCCGCGTGCCGTGCGCCTGCTTCAATATTGAATAATCACATCATACCGGAAGTCAGCAGACAATTCCAGATAAATATCGTCGTTTAAATAATGTGAAAAAACTCCAGTAAGTATGAAAAAATTAATTGTCGCAGGATTCCTGCTTTCATTATTCATTAACCTGTTTGGGCAAAACCGGTCTGATTCCATTACTGTAATTAACAGGTTAGGACCAGTATTCCAGCAAAATGGGAAAACTCTGACCCCCAATAAGCTTCTTGAAATAACAAAGTCAAACCAGGAAGCATTTTCTGAAATGAAAACTGCAAAAAGCAACTACACAGCAAGCATGATCTTTCAGCTTCCCGGCGGTTTTCTGATCGGTTATCCTCTCGGAACAGCAATGGCAGGAGGTGATCCCAACTGGACCCTTGCAGCAATCGGAGCCGGTCTTGTTGTTATCTCGATACCATTCATTTCTGCATATAATAAGCACGCCCGAAAAGCTGTGTCTGCCTATAATAATGGACTAAGATATTCAACTCTTGTCAGGCCCGATTTAAGATTCGGAATTACCTGCAATGGATTAGGTGTTTATCTCAGGTTTTAAAGAACTGAGAAAAGCCATGGAAAACTGCTTTCGCAAACAGGAGGGGAATCCCTTTCTCCACTTTTTAACCGAAAAGAAGTAAACCGGGTGTCTGACTGTTCCTTTTATTTCCTGAATTAAGAGAATTGCCTTAACAAGATGAGGAATAATATCAGCCTCTTGTTTATGGTTTCAAGAGATCAGAATTCGACTATCAGCATTTTATCACGGCACAGATGATATGGAGGTTTTAGATCCTTTCCTATTCCGGCAGGGAAAGCTGGTGGATAGATTTTTTCGTGCCAGCGCAGGACATCATATTGGTAAAGGGTGTAACTTTATCCGGCAAGACCAATCCAGGGAAAATTAATTAAAGGAACTTCGATGAACAGGAGACAATTACTTATTTCAATACTATTAACTGCCATATTTTTTTGTCAGTGCAATAAAGAACCCGGGCCAGAACCAACATTCCCTGATGATCACTTCGTTAAGGCATTAATCAGGACCGGTGTGGATAAGAATAAAGATCAGATAATTAGTCCGGACGAGGCGGAACCTATAACTATCTTATCTGTCGATGGAGACAGCATTTCAGATTTAACCGGGATAGAGTTTTTTACAAATCTGAGGAGCCTTACCTGTTCCGGTAACCAGTTGACGCAGGCGGATTTTTCCAATAATAAAGCCCTGGAATATCTTGACTGCAGCCATAACCAGATACGAAGTCTGATTACCAGTAATCCTGAACTTGAGCAATTAATTTGCAACAGTAATCTTTTAAGCAAAGTCGACATATCCAATAATCCCGGATTAAAGTATTTTAATTGCCAGAGCAACAGGTTAACAGGTTTGGATATTTCGAACAATACCTCATTGGTATCATTGAGATGTGATGGTAATAGGATAACTGCTTTGAATATTTCCGTCAGAAATGGCATAAATGAAATAATCTGCAACGGGAACAGTTTGACGACTTTGGATATGTCAAATTGTCCTGACTTGAAAAAGTTGGATGCTTCAGGGAATCCGTTAACTGCAATAGATGTTACAAAGAATACATCAATGACATACCTGGATTGTAATGGAGCTTATTTTAACATTTTGAATATATCCAACAATACTTTATTAAAATATCTTAACTGTAACAATAATCACAATCTGACTTCCCTGGATCTTTCAAATAACCTTGTTTTAGAAACCATCGAATGTGCAAGTACCGATCTGACTTCCCTGGATATTTCGAAGAACGCCTTTCTTAAGGAGCTGATATGCGCAGGAGATAAACTTACTTCGCTTGATGTTTCGGATAACCCGGCACTGACCTGTCTGAATTGCGGACAAAACAATTTAACAACTTTAGATGTTTCAAAGAATCTTGAACTGGAAGGCTTAAATTGTGAATATAATCCATTGGGCAGCATTGATGTTTCGAAAAACATAAGGTTAAAATCACTCAGCTGCCGGAAGAATGAACTCAGCAACCTGGATGTATCAAAGAATGTTAATCTTAAACAACTTGCCTGTTCAACCAATCCGATTTCAAAATTAGACCTTACCTTAAACAACCAGCTTGAACTGTTATGGATTGAGAGTATGTCTGATTTAACAAAAGTCTGTGTCTGGGTGATGCCTTTTCCCCCTGCGGGTTTTGAGTTAAGAACAACTTACAGTTTGAAAGTGGTCTTTACTACAGATTGCACTGATCTATAGGCAACTATAAAAATGTCCAAATTCCCGGCAGAATGTGGTCAAGGCGAACAGCTTTTGCAATGAATAAATAGCTTTATCTTTTTAACTTTATATGGAACTTACGTTAAATGATTATAAATGAGGACTATCGCCTTAAAGAAAATTATAGGTTTCTTTTTAATGACCTTATCCCTGACGGCTTGTCATTCACCTGCATACATATCAGGAAAGCTGCAAGGAACAGAAGGGAAAGATATTAAGGTTTATATTATTGAACCAAAAAACTTAACAGACATAGCTGCGTCGTATTTTGGTAAAGTCATAGATTCCGCAGTTGTAAATGCTGATGGTAGTTTTGAATTCCGCAATTTACCGGAATCCAGGGAGCCGGTTTTGTTGGAACTGGCTGTTCAACAGCCCGGTATGCCCCCCGGCTATTTACAAACTGAGGATCCTCTTAAATCTAACTATATGCCAATTGTTTGGCAATCAGGTGAGCCTGTTCAAATCTCAGCCGGAGCGGATGAATTTCAGAGTAGTTTTTCAATTGATCGCCCCTCTGAAATTAATAAGGCTTTGCTTGATTTAAGAGACATCGCTGAGGAAGCATATCAAAAGTATCTTTCAGGAAAAGACTGGCAAATAGAAGATGGCAGCCAACTGATGGAAAAGGAAAACGGTGTCGCGAACTATCGGAAGGAGCTGATTAATTTTGCTGACACCATTCAATATCTTATACCAGCTCTTGTGGCAATCAGGTGGGTAAGTCCGGAGAATGATTATGAACGCATGCCTGAATTTTTAGTACGACAATGTAATAATTGGACAATTAAACAACCTGCACATCCCTGGGTAAAACAGCTTTGCAGCGAAAGTAATCCCTCTGATTTACCTGTGTTAGTAGGAGATGAATTTCCGGATTTTAATTTTCCGATGCTTACCAAAGATACAATTTCTCTCAAGGATCTTTTAGGCAGCAAGCTCACTATTATTGACCTGTGGGCATCGTGGTGTGCTCCGTGCCGGATGGAAAACCGTAAGGTCCTGGAACCTATTTGGGATGAATATCATAACCAGGGTTTACAAATTATTGCTTACGGTTTGGAAAGCGACGAGGCAGTCTGGAGAGAGGCAGCAGAGAGCGATGGAGCAGATAAATGGTTCCAGGCATCAGATTTACAGGGAGACTTTGCACCTTTTCTGAAGGAAATCCGTATTCGGACTATCCCGGCAAACTTTATACTTGATAATAAGGGTGTAGTTGTTGCCAAAAATGTTCATGGAAGCGCTTTAACTGACCTGGTAAAAAGTCTTATGAAAGACAGCCTCATCCTTCGCAAACACTCTGCCGGCTATTGAAATCTCTACCCATGTTAGATGTGATCATTCTTCTTGTCTTGTCCTCATATAATGTTTAAATTTCACAGGATAAAGGATCAGTGAGGTCAGACAATAATATGAGGTGTGAACCCGTGAAGGATGATTGGAGCTTATTGGGACTGACGGGGCCTTGGCATTTATTGACGGAACAGAATAATCAGATGGAAGTCATACAATGAGAATACCTTTGGTACATAAATTGCTGCATTTTAGAAAATCATAATCATATAAATAGTTTAACGGAGATAAGATGAAGATCAATATCAGCCTTCTTTTTTTTATCTGTCTTGTAATACTTAGCTCATGTGCCACAATTGTAAATCCTGCTTTTCAGCAGGTCAGAGTGGACCACGAACCCGGAATTTCAATAAGAGTTGACACTTCAGAATACTTTTATCGTGAATCAGAGATTTACAATGTCTACATACCGAAAAACTATAAGAAACAAAACCTGTACTTTCTCAGGAGCAGAAATGAGGTCCCGTTGATAATAAATGACACAGATACTCTTCGCTTAAAACCTCACAGGTCACCTTTCTTTTACTGGTTTGGAAATATTTACATGACAATGGGATTGGGAATGCTTGTCGATTATCCCAATGATAAGAGCTTTGAATATCCTGCCTATAATTATATTGTGAAATCGGACGGGAAGTATCGAAACATACGATTCAAACCGATAAAGGATAAGAGTCTTCATTTCTCACTGATCATCCCGACAGTAAATCTCTTTTATCTGGAAACAGATTCCGGTAAGGCTGCTACAGCTTCAGGGTTTGGTATCTCCGCACAACTTGATTACTTCGTAAACAGAGATTCTTATTTCTCTCTGAACCTTGGTGCAACACTGAACATGTTCTCACCAGCTCCGGATTCAATATACCTGTATTCCAGATATTTTATCCCCTTTGAATACTATTCATCCTCAAATTATATCAACCTGAGATATAATAAAATCACGCCAAGAATTGAATATGGGGCAGGGATCAGCCTGGCGTCATTGAAGTGGATCTCGAATAATATCACAAGTTCAAACGACTCTACAGAATTTTACAATCAAACCAGTCATAAGAGTTTTAATATCGGATTAAGCGGTTCATTTTCATACAGACTGACTCCAAATTTTAATATCGGAATACAATACCAGCCTCTGTTCTATGATTTTAAGAGGACAGAATTTAACTATCAGCATTTTATCACGGCCCAGATGATATGGAGGTTTTAGGCCCTTTCATATTACGGCAGGAAAAGCCGATGGATAGATTTTTTCGTACCAGTGCAGGACAACGGATTGATTAAGTTTGCAACTTTATCAGGCAAGACAAATCAAAAAATTGCATTTTTACAACAAAAACAAAATATCTGAATTTATGCGAGCTTTCTTTATGTTATTCCTCATGTTATCAAGTTACATCGTTTTAGGTCAGGACACTATTTATTTTAGAAAAAACCATGAGCAAGTAGATAAAAATCAAGCTGAGTATTACAGAGTAATCAATAAGGGCACAAAAGTTTCGGATTTAGTTATTAAAGAGACTTATTTTATTACAGGTAACAAGGAATCAGAAATCTTTACACTTTATGATCCAATAAAAAAAGTTGAGGATTCTATAAGCTTCAGTTACTTTAAGACATGGCATAAAAATGGGAATCTCAAAAGTCTCATTTGCAAAAGAGATGGTAAGTTTTCTGATACACTTAAGACTTATTGGGAGAATGGGTCTCTAAAACGTAAAGATTTTTTTAAAGGGGGTAATTTGATCACTGGTCATTGTTATGATAGTCTTGGAGTAGAAATCAGCCATTTTGATTATGAAATTAGGCCCCAATATCCTGGTGGTGACGAAAATTTGCTTTCGACAATTGGAAGTAAGATTCAAATGTCAAAGTTTATTCGTGATAATGGGCTGAAAATTAGAATTATAGTAAGATTCGCAACTGACGAAGGTGGAAATGTAACTAATGTTTCCATGCTTGAGGGATACAATAAAGAAGTTGATGATGCGGCAATTAAGGTAATTAGTCAGCTTAGGAAATTTAAACCTGCACTGTTGGACGGAGTTCCTGTCAAGTTTTGGTATATGGTACCAATTAATTTAAAAGTAATTAATTAACATCATAACTTCCGGTATCTGGTCAATATAACTACACCCTCCCCGGTGCATGTGCCAGGTTTGGAAAAAAAGAGCGGCTTTCCCCGCTCTCACTCTCACTCTTTCTCCTTGACCCCCCTTAACAACCCTAATCCGCTATAGTGAGCTGATTATCAATCTACCTGCATACTAATTTTATAAAATTTTCATTTATCATAAGTCGGGAACGGCATGAAAGTTGTACGTTCTGTTTCAAAATCTGATCTAATGAAAAACCATATTCCCAGACTGATTACCCTTCAGATTATCATAGGTGCATTTTTCTTGTTCAGTCTAATTCCATTCCAGAGCTGTGAGCCGGATGATAGCGGAAATGAATTCGAATGTGATACCTGCTATTATTCAATGAAACCAAATATTTATCTCTATCCAACTGAAAAATCAAGAGTAAGAGTTAATCTTACCTTCCCTCTCGGGGGCAAAGTCACCACATCAATTCCTCTTTATGGCAATGGATGGAGGGTTGATGCAGATACATCCGGAATAATCAATAATGAATACGAATATTTATTTTATGAAAGCTTGCAACCTAATGTTTGGCAATTAAATACAGGATGGATCATTAATAAATCAGAATTAAAGACTTTTTTCACAGATAATATGCTGAAACATGGATTTTATGGCAGAGAAATAAAAGACTTCCTGGATTATTGGATACCCCGGTTGACAGACTTCAATTATTACGAAATATATCCACAGGAATCGAATATTATTGAAACGGCGATAAAACTTAATATATATAAAAAACCCGACAATATACTGAGACTGTTCTACCTGATAAAAGGAGTCGATAGTAATTCCAATAATAAGATCAATATCCCGGGTGAAGAACCTCAATTTAACAGATCCGGTTTCTATGTCACAGAATGGGGTGTCATTCTTAAATAATGTAAATTGAATGTCGGCAAGCTGGAGCCAACAGGTCACATGCCAGTTGATTTTGTAGCCTTCCCGACTTACGCAAATGTGTGTCAAGCTTTCGCTTGGAGAAATCCTGCCCATATACACATCTTAAGAACACGAGCGGTTCCGACATAGGCATTATATTTTGCTGCGATCAGTATCATCCTCCTCAAACTCTCTTTCCCTCCGGCTATGAAATCTCCGCTCCTGTAAAATATGATCATTCTTCTTGTCTATTCCTCATATAATTTATAAATTTCATTGGATAAAGGATCAGTGAGGTCAGACAATAAAATGAGGCGGGAACCTGGGAAGGTTGAGTGGAGGTTATTGGGACTGACGAGGCGTTGCTATTTCCGGTGTATGGTCTGCGACATATGCTGACAGATAAAGTATCAGAGAGACTTGGAGGCATATTAACACAATGAATATAAACCAAACCATAAACCCTTTAAAAGGGACTAAAACCGAGTCTTATTACATATAAACCTTTAAATATCATTGAAATGAGAACCAGGATCATACTTTTCATCATTTTGTCGGGCTGGTTGAGCTCAATTGTTAACGGACAGCAATATGTTGTTGATAAGAAAGCTACAATTATTTCCGGATCAGCAAGTTTTATGAGTCAGGGAGGAGATCTGTATGAAGTTGATGGCAATAATGCAACAACTTTCACATTTGCACCGAACATAAATCACTTTATTACCAAAAACATTTTTATTGGAGGGAGCCTTGAATTCACAACCGAATCACAAGGAGATTACAAATCGAACGGAATAGGTATTGGTCCTCAGATAGGCTTAGCCTTAGGCGGTTCTCAGAATAAGGTATTTCCATATTTTGATTTGGGAATACGGTATTACAGGATGAAATCTGACTATAGTTCTGATTTTGATATTCAATTTTCAGGATCTGACATATCCCTTGGATTTGGTATAATTGTTCCTGTAAAAGCACATATCGGATTAATATTTGAGGGAGGGTATCATATGCAGGATTTAAAAGCGAAGGATTACGATGAAAGCTATTCCGGTAAAATCTTTTCTATCGGAATAGGTATTGCCGGATTAATATTTCAGAGTGGTAGTTAGTTTGAGAACATATTAAAAGTGGATTAAATATAAAACGAAATATCTTATTGTCAAGGACACAGTCAAAGTTATATAAAGAAAATCTGGCTAAAGTGCCTTTACCTTAACAGGATGCTTGCATATGCTAACACTGCTTTTACAAGTCGGTTAATGCCATGCTGATATAGGGTATAAATAAAGCTTGCATATTTAAGCAAATTAAGATCAACTGAAACTTAAGAAATATAAAGATCGCCACGCACCATACTGTCGTCCGTTATGCACCATATAATGAGATTCTTAATAACCATATTCCTACTCATATCACTACAAATATGTAATGCCCAGAACGATTTCTATTCCCAGCTCGTTTCTGCTACCTTGGATTTGACAAAACAAAATGTTAAGTATGATCCAAAATACTTTTCAATTGCCTATCCTAATGGAGATTTACCCAGTGATAAAGGTGTCTGTACAGACGTGATTATTAGAGCGTATAGAAAACTCGGTATCGACCTTCAAAAAGAGGTTCATGAGGATATGACAGCTAACTTTTCAGTCTACCCTAAGAATTGGGGATTGACTCATACAGATACTAATATTGACCACAGGAGGGTTGCTAACCTAATGACCTTCTTTTCGAGGAAGGGTATCACATTGCCGATTACAAATAATCCTGAAGACTATCACCCTGGGGACATCGTATGCTGGGATCTTGGAAGTGGAATTGAGCATATAGGTATAGTCGTAAGTGAAAAAGCTAACGTTTTCGATCGATATAAAGTCGTGCATAACATTGGTGCAGGACAGGTTCTTGAGGATTGCTTGTTCCAGTTTAAGATAATCGGACATTACAGATATAATAATTAAATACGTGTGACCAAAGGGTAAAAATACCAATTTGAATTAGAATGTACTGATATTCACATAATTAACCTAAATAGATTTTAATATGGGAAAATTGGCAAAATCAATATTCATTTTTATCCTTTTAAGCGGATGTTCAATGAATAGATACTTGATAAATGATAACGGCGTAAAAGATAAACTGCTAATTAATGTAGTGAAAACATTATCTGAAACAAATCAAATCTCAAAAAAGCCACTGATCGTAATAAATTTAAAACCATATCGTTTCAACAAAGAATTAAAGACCTCAAGATTATCTTTCCCTATTGAAAGTATTGCCGAGATGAATTTGATGGCAAGAGAGCCGAGCATTGGTATGTTCGGTAGCCTCGGCGAAGGAGGAGTCATTCTAATCACTACCAAGCCATTTCAATATAGAGAGAATATAAGACCTGATACAGTTTATAAAGTCCTTATGAGTGTGTCCGTTCCTATTGATTTTAAAACAATTCAAGACAATCTCAAATAAAAATCAAGTTAGTATTTACGTATGCCAGGATTAATTACTATAATTCTAAATAGAGTACGAAATGCTAACACGAACAATGGGTAAGTTGTTTCCCTCCCGGGTAATTGGGATCTGGACAAGTTGTCTCACTTTTTGCTTAGTTTCAGCTTACAAAACAAATTTGTAATGGCTCTTGCATCCGGACAAGCATATATGCATGCCAGTAAACTTCTGTATGGCTACATATTTCTGGTTAAAGCACCAGGATTCAAACCGATGCTGCGGTGGGTAAGGCTGTCCTAACAAGCCGGTGCTATGCCAGCTGGCGCACTGCACTTACCGGCTAAACGTCAGGCAAAATTCATGCTATGATTAAGCTCATATTATATAAAATCAAGTAATGGCATATTTATCAGCCTATTGAATACTATCGACTATCAAATTTTACATTTTTTGGCTATTTTGAATTTCCACTAAAAATAATTACTGTACTATGAAAAAAATAATTTGGATATTTTTCGTAATAATTTTTATTGATGCTGTTTCTGTATCCTGTTCAAAGAATGAGAATGAGGATGAGATTAACCCATTTAATGGTCAAACAACAGCCTTGTTTAATCCAAACGTAGACTATGGAAGCCTTACAGATCAGGATGGAAATATATATAAAACCGTAAGAATCGGTAACCAAACCTGGATGGCAGAAAATCTGAGAACTACAAAATATAATGATGGCACACCAATTCAAAATGTCTCAAATGATGATGATTGGGACCATTTATCAACAGGAGCATACTGCAATTACAATAATTTATCCAATGTTGAAACTATTGCAACTTATGGCAGGTTGTATAATGGGTATGCAGTAATTACAGGGAAATTAGCTCCAAAAGGTTGGCATGTAGCAACGGATGCTGATTGGGAAACTTTAACAGCTTACCTTGACTGTGAAGGACAAGAAGCTAATAAATTAAAGGAACAAGGAACAACACACTGGGAGACCGCAGCTTGGATTAATGATGTAACAAACGAAACTGGTTTTACTGCCATTCCTGCTGGCACACGTGGACCATTGGTTTCTTTCGCTGAAATTAGTTATGTAGTTTACTGGTGGTGTGTTGAGAAGGAAAATCCTTCCAACCTATGGTATTTGGATTTAATTTATTATAGTGAAAGCCTTTGGTCCGGTAATAATTTGACTAAGCTTTTTGGCTTTTCTATTCGTTGCGTAATGGATTAATCGTAATTCAGTTAACTACTTGACTTAAATATGATTTTAAGAAAAACAATCTGATGTCAAATTTTCGGAAATTACAACCAGCAAGAATAAGTTAGCTTAATTATGAGAAATAGAACTGCATTAAACATTCTGGCTATGACTCTTTTATCTATCCTGGTGTTAACCTGTGAAAGAGATAAAGACAGTGGTCTTCCCAGAGATATAGATGGGAATGTGTATGATACAATAGTTATTGGAACTCAGACATGGTTTAAAGAGAATCTTAAAACCACAAAATACAATAATGGATCCTCAATAGCCTTAGTAACTGGCAACGTTATTTGGTCATCATACCTGGCAGGTGCATATTGCTGGTACGATAATAACTCTGATTATAAAGATGATTATGGAGCATTATATAACCTCAAGGCAGTCTCTTCCGGGTTATTGTGTCCAGATGGTTGGCATATACCAACAAAGGAAGAATGTTCAATACTGATTGAATACTTACGTGGCTCATATTATGCAGGAGGTAAATTAAAGGAAACTGGAACACTACATTGGATTAGTGAAAGTCAAGGTACAACAAATGAATCTGGATTTACAGGTCTTCCGGGTGGCTATAGGGACTCGCATGGAATATTCCAGGATTTAAAGAAGCATGGGTATTGGTGGATATCTGGATTCGAAAGAGTTTTATCCATTCACTATTATTCTTCCAATTCCAGTGAAATATTTTCAAGTGGTCTAGTTGGATATTCAGTCAGGTGTATAAAAGATAATTAATAATTAACTTTGCCTGATACGGACGGTGCTATATATGGCAAATGCCCTGGCAGTAATGTTCCCTCTTCCCTGTACTTTACATGTGACACTTACTAATTATCCTGCCTGCTGTTATGCCATAGCAATGACAGAAGTTTTAAGATCATTTCATTTGCATCTGGTATGGAAATTGCGGTCAATTAATATTAGTACTCAATTACATTTAATAAATACCCTATTAACCATGAAAACCTTATTTCAAAGTCGGTTGATTTTATTAAATATTCTTCTCTCAATGATTTTATTTGTTTCCTGTGAAAAAAACGACGAAGATCTGTCGCTTAAAGATCAGATAACCGGCACTTGGAAGAGCACTGATTCCTATTATAAATCCTATACGTTCAATAAGGATAACACTTTCATTGATACTACTTTTTACCTTCCTTCCAGCAATCCCTCTTATTTTGAAGTTTCAGAGGTGATTTCAGGATATTATACTATCGAAAACGGGCAATTGAATTTTTCAGATATCCGGCTTGAGTACTTCAAAGGACAGGACAGTGAAAATCTTCTAAAATATTCATCCACTTATGCTCCGGTTTATGAAATCTCCTTTAATGGAGAAACGCTGGTTCTCACACAAAAAGACATATTTGAGCCTGTTAATAAAACAACCTCCGGCATTGTCGGGAAATGGATTAATGATAAGTTGGTAGCAGTTTATAATGAAAATACAGAAAATAAATTCACTGGTGGAACATTACATGGTCTTTATGATTTTAAAGAGAATCTGAGTTTAAACTGGCAATATGAAATGTCATATGACAGCGGCACTGATACCGGAAATTCCAGCACATCATATATTTTCAATAATCCGATCCTGACAATAGATCAATGGGGACTGCATGAATTAACAGTCTCTTTTTCAAAAAACAGGATGATCTGGGTTTATAATGATAGAACATTCAAACGAATTAAATAAAGAGTGCGTAGACGAAAAACACAAAGCCCTCTCGCAGGGCTTTTTTGTTTTAAGATACCTTACTTGACTTTCCTTTAAGGATAGCATAACTTTACATATCTAATACTCTGATCCTCATGGCTCATAAAGGCGACATGATTAAAAGGTTCCGGAAGGAGCTGAAACGACGGAAAGTCAATTAAAAGGAAATAAAACATAACGATTAATACATTGAATTGCCATAATTTAGAAATAATACAATTAACCTTACAGTTTTGAAAAGCTTAAGAATCTCCGCATCAATCACGGGAATATTAGGATTTCTATCAGTAATTGCATTGATATTGTTATTCCTTGCACTTGGTGATATTGCTGATCAGGAGCCCGATCTGACCTTGGAATGGTATATTTCCGGAATTTCAATTTTGGTACTTACTGCATTTACAATTTCCACCTTCATGACTCTGGGATTCCTGGTCAGATCGAAAGCTCTGGCTCGACATTGATATTAAACTGAAATAAACAAGAGTATAAACATCTGACCATACGACGAATGATACTGTGATAAGTATCATTTATTACAATTTGTCTGCAAAACGTGATGCCAATCCAGAAGTCAAATTACCCTAAAATGTAACATAAAGACCATTTTATGTTACAAATGAGGTAGAATTTGTCTTATTGTCGGTTGAACTTTGTGTAAGATTTAGTCAATAAGGATAGTAGAAATTGATATTACAGATATTCATATCTGACTTCTTTTAGTTAACTAAAATCTTACAGTTATGAAAAAATTGTACAACGTCTTCTTTTTTTTAGCTGTCCTTGCCTTTTCATGCTCAAAGGACAGCATGTTGAACGACAACCAGGGCATTTTGCCTCCTGGAGAAACTGCTCTGAAAGCTTCAGGAAGCGTTTTTGAAGTTAGTCCGGGTCCTGATGCAACTGCTAATCTGATTTTAGCATTTAACCAGGCAATTGCCGCTGGTAAGGGTGCAGTTGTGAAGCTTTTACCGGGCACTTACGAGATCGGATGGATCGAAGTAAAGGAGTTCTATGGGACATTAACAGGCGCCGGCAAGGGAGAAACAATTATTACCAATCTTCCCGATCTGGTTCCGGATGAATTCATCGGACTCAACAAATTGCCTGCCCTGATCACTTTCATCGGTGGTGATGTAACAGTATCTGACCTTTCAGTAAATCTCTCTGAAGGATTGACCTGGTTAGGCTATAATGAGATGAATATGCTTTTGTTCTCTGACTATTCGGCTGATTTTACCCCTGCTGTTAAACAAATCGGTGTAAATCTAAACAATATTGAAGTTACGGGAATATTATTGCCGGACGTTCAGTTGTGGGAGGGAGGACCAGTAGCTGATATTCCTTACAATAACTTTAATGGAGTAAAATTTGCCCCGGATTTGCTCGATATCTCTTCAATAGTTTTGAGAAGCAAAATTGATATAAATGTTAATAACAGTGATTTTTCAAAATTCCAGAGGGGAGCTTATGTATGGGGCTGCAAAAGCAGTATTCTGAATTTTGGTACAAAAGGGGGCAACGTCTTTACTGATAATAATCAAGGTCTTGTCGTAAACGAAAATATCGGAATAAATGTAAAAATCTGTAACAATGAGTTTACAGTACCACCATATTTCTGGAATGGGATAGATCTTAATACTGACGAAAGTTTCGGGACTTACAACCTTGAAAATGTCCCGGGAGTATTAGGTGACTACAATATCCGGAATAACATTTTTAATATAAATTCCAGTAACGGGATGGGCATAATGGATGTATATAGGTACTCGCATCCTGAAGATCCCAGGTGGATGAATATAATATGGAATAAGAATACATTTAATTCTTCCGGAAGCTGGACACAGCCCTGGCTGGCTTTTAACATTAAGAATGCCCTGTTTTCAGATAATATCATACGGGGAGATGCTCTGGAGACATGGTTATGGTTTATAGGAATATATTGGATTCCGGAAGATGATCCCAACTACATGCTTTCATGGATGGAAGGCTGTAAACTCATCAATAATAAGATCATTTCACAGAATGTGCATTTTGGTCTTGACTTCGATACAAAAGACAATATACTTATGGGTGACCTTACAAACTTAATTGTTGAGGATTACGGAATGAATAACATAATCATCGGTACACCCAATCCGAACCATGCCGGAGCCAAACACTCAATTGATTTAATGAATAGCATGGAAAAGGTACGTAGAATTTACCAGAAGTAATGTGATAATTACTTATCCTGATGCTTATGATATTGATGAATTAATTATTCCCAGCCCTCGGATCAGCTCCGGGGGTTTTTTGCTATTTTCGGGATGATCGGGATACTGCATGACCAGCTTAGTGGAAAATGAAG
>Ga0116170_10003485_pt1 | contig 14696 bp, 13 predicted proteins | sample AD_JPNHW1_MetaG_FD_89797 | JGI IMG/M metagenome (GOLD analysis project Ga0116170, IMG submission 89797) | Active sludge microbial communities of municipal wastewater-treating anaerobic digesters from Japan - AD_JPNHW1_MetaG | ecosystem: Engineered > Bioreactor > Anaerobic > Digestate | place...
AGACTTACGCATTCATGAATTGAAATCGAATAAAGCAAGGGAGCCGCCCGCATACCGCGAACGACTCCCGCATGGATCCGGCAGGCCGAATCCGAAAAACCTTAGCGCTTGCTGAACTGCGGCGCGCGACGGGCGGCCTTGAGGCCGTACTTTTTACGTTCCTTCATGCGCGGGTCGCGCGTGAGGAAACCTGCCTTTTTGAGGCTGTCGCGCAGTTCCGGGTCCGCTTTAATCAGCGCGCGGCTGATGCCGTGGCGGATTGCGCCCGCCTGGCCGCTTAAGCCGCCGCCCTTGACGCTGACCAGAATATCCATTTCGCCGCCCGCCTTGGTAAGTTCCAAAGGCTGGCGAACCGTCATCTTGAGGGTCTCAAGACCGAAATAGCTATCCAGCTCGCGCTTGTTGATGATAATCTTACCGTCGCCGGCGACCAGACGGACGCGGGCAATGGCCTCTTTACGGCGGCCAACGGCACTGTATTCAACCTTAGCCATGGTGCTCTATCTCCTTTTCGCGTCCGTTACTTGATTTCCAACTTTTCGGGTTTACGGGACTCGTATTCATGTTCCGGGCCCGCGTACACACGAAGTTTCTTGGCCATCTGACGCCCGAGGGGTCCCTTGGGGAGCATGCCGGTGATCGCCTTTTTCAAAGCGAACTCAGGCTTATCCGCCATCAGGTCGCGGTAGCGGGTCTCGCTGAGGCCGCCCGGAAAACCGCTGTGATGGTAGTAGATTTTCTGATCCAGTTTCTTACCGGTCAGAACCGCCTTTTCGGCGTTCACGATAATCACGTAATCCCCCGTGTCCACGTGAGGGGTATAAATGGGTTTATGTTTACCGCGGAGCACGTTGGCAACCTGGCTGGCAAGGCGGCCCAACACAACGCCTTCCGCATCGACGACATACCATTTGCGCTGTACGTCCTCGGCTTTGGCCATGTACGTATTCAAGTTCGTTTCCTCCTTAAGGAAAGCTGTTCCGAATCTCCTGTGCGACGTTTGATGGTCAGGCAAACGCACGCTGAAACAATAAACATTCCGGGGCTAGCGGAGTTTATTGATGCCAATGACGATCATACCAGATTTTTCGGGGTGTTGTCAAGAAATTTCTTGCATGCTGACGCCTTTTTTTGGCGTTTCCGCAGCAGCTGCTGCAACCGGGGCGTTGAGCCGGCGGCAGAAAGAAAGAAAATCAGTACGCGCCTTTCGCGTCGGTCTCCTTCGCGTCGGCTCCCGCTTCGCAAAGCGTGCCCTCCGCGTAGCGCTTTTCCGCTTCTTCCATAATCTTTTCCGTGGCGGATACGCCGCAGCGGGTAGCTCCCGCGGCACGCACGGCCAGCACGGTATCCAGGTCACGGATGCCGCCGGAACCCTTTACCTGACAGGAGGCAGGTACGCTCTTCCGCATCAGGCGAACGTCTTCCACCTTGCAGCCCGCGGTACCGTACCCTGAGCTGGTTTTCACCCAGTCCGCGCCCGCGGCGGCGGCCAGCCTGCAAACGCGCGCCTTCTGCTCGTCGGTCAGGTAACAGGTTTCGATAATCACCTTTACCTTTGCGCCACGGCTGTGTGCCAGGTCGCAAATCGCGTGAATTTCGTCCTGCACGTAACCGTCCTCCCCGGCGATCAGGCGGCCCACATTGATCACCATATCCAGTTCTTCACAGCCGTCGTCCAGCGCGGCTTTCGCCTCCGCAAGCTTGATCTGCGGCAGGTGGTTGCCGTGGGGAAAGCCGATGACCGTGCAAACATGCACGCCGCTGCCTTTAAGCATATCGGCCACCAGTTTCATGTCCGCCGGGCGGGCGCACACACTGGCGGTTTGATATTTAAGCGCGATCTCGCAGCCCTTGCGAACGTCGTCCTGCGTAAGGTAGGGTTGCAGGGTGCTGTGATCCAGCATTTTGGCAATGTCTTTCGGGGTCAGTTGACTCATCGGGTTCATCCTCCTTTGTCCTTGTGGAAAACATCTTTATTATGCGCCGTACAGTTTGGCGCGGAAACGGAAAGGCGGGCAGTTGGCAATCGCCACCAGGCTGTCGCCCGTCTGCAAAACGGTAAGATCCTCGTCCTCGATCACATACTGATCCGACACCTGATCGATTCCGCGGGTCTGTGTGGCGGTCGTGTAGGTTTCCGCCACACGGTGGCGACCGTACAGGTTTTTCACAAACAGGCGCGCCGCCCGATCATGCAGGCGAAACGCCACCGTAGTGCCGAAGGAATCCAGAATGGTCTGCGCATCCAGCTCGCCATATCGTTCCACCAGCCGGTGAACGCTGGCGAGCGAAAGCACGGTTTTTAGCCCCTTGTTTCGCCCAAACAGCAACGCTTCCTCCAGATGAACCAGTCTGGGCAACACGCAAAGACCGTCCAGCAGCAGGTAAAGGTTGCCCTCATTCTCCTTGCGGGAAAGCAGTTCCCGCAGGCACAAATCCATCAGCGTCGCGAATACCGGTCCGGTTGCAGGGCCGCGTTCCGGGTCGTAGCAGAGGAACGCCACCTTGCCGTGCCCGCCGCGTATCACGCTGCGGATGCTTACGGTTCCCACGGCGTTGAAGCGCCCCTGCAGCAAATCCCTCGCCGCCTGCTGCAGCGCGGATACCACGCCCGCCGTTTGCCGGCCTTCCGGTTCGGACAGGTACGAGTTCAGCGTGCGAAACTCCGGCAGTGACTCCAGAATCGCCGCCATGCTTTCCGTATCGAACCCATCGATCAGCCCGCGCAGGGTGCGGTTATTCCGCAGCGCAGGGTCCGGCTGGCGGCACAGGTACACAATCAGCGCCAGCGTAAGGTCCCGCGCGGCGGTGGCGTAATACGGGTCCGGCGCGGTGCGGATGCGCTCGGCAAACAGCATTTCGCACAGGGCGGACGCGTCCTCGGGCAGGCGTTCGCTGTCCTGTAGCTCCAGAAACAGGTTCCATTGCGCCTCGCCGTTTCCGTCCGACGCCCGTTCGTCGTCCGCGAAAACCACATCCCCGGGCTGGCCGAACGCAGCGGTATATTCTCCCGTGGGATCGAATACCACCAGCGCGTCCTTTTCGGTCAGGTTCACGCGCAGGTTGCGCAACAGGTGGCGCATCATATTGCTTTTCCCCGTACAGGCGCTGCCCAGCAGCAGCATATGGCGGCTGAGCAGGTCCTCCCCGATGGGCAGATAGGCATTCTTGCCGTTTCCATCCGTGCCCACCAGAGAAAACAGCGCATTCGGATCGCGGTAAGCCACTTCCCGCCCGATCTGCGTGCCTTTCAATACCGTTTGCTGATACATGCTTTCTCCTCGCTGGCCCGTTTCGGGCGCTTGCCGGATCGCAGGATGGTGCTTATTCTTCATGCGTTTTCTTCAGCATCTGTGCCATCGTCAGCATCGGTTTTTCCGCAGGTTCCTCCCGGCCGCCGGTACGGCGGGCCAGTTCCCGCAGGCTGACGGCTGGCGTTTGCGGCGCGGGTTCTGCTGCTTCGTCGCTTTCGGCGGGTTCTTTGCTGTCGGCTGCTTCGTCACTTTCGTCACTTGTGGTGCTGTCGCCAGTATCGCCGCCGCCAACATTTTCTTCGCTGGCGGTCGCTTCGCCGCTGTCGACTATTTCGCCGTCGGCCTCTTCGCCGCTATCGGCCGTTTCGCAGCCGTCGGTTGCTTCGTTGTAATCGGTTGCTTTGTCACCGTCGCGCGTTTCAATGCCGTTAAGGCTTTCGGCATCGCCGTCCGAATTGTTGAAATCGGCACTCGCCCTGTTTTCGCCCGCATCTTCCGCGTTCACCGGTCCGCTGCCGTCGGCAGACGCTTCGGCCGTCTCCTGCGCGCCCTCGATCGCTTCGTAGCGCATGGCGGGCAACGGTTCCGTATCGCCATCTTCGCTGTCGTCCGCGCCTTCGGTCACCGGCAGAACAGGTTCCTCCGGCAAGGCGGCTTCCGCGTACATCTTTTTCAGCAGCCTGCCGCGCATGACATAGCCGCCCTCAATGCTCTGTTCCCGTTCTTCATCAAATACAAACGGTTCTTCCGCAGGGCGGATCAGCCCTTCGCGGTCGCGTTCCATACGGCGCAGGTAGGTGATATCCTCGTCGTAACCGCTGGCGGGCGTTTCCCTGAGCGCCGTGCTCTCCCGCGCCACCGCGGCGGCAACTTTATCCACCCGGGCGTTGAGCAGGGTGCGCGCTTTCTCATAAACCGGCGCGGAGGGATCCAGTTGGCGCAGCGCCGTCTCCCGACGGTATAGTGCATCGATCAGGCGGCCTTTTTGCTCCTGTATCACTGCCATCCGCTGCATTTTGCGGTACTCTTCGGGTGCAACCGCACGGTTTTCCAGTGTGAATGCGCAACGTTCAAGGCTGACGCGGCGCTGGCGGATCATCTCACGGCTGTCCGGCACAAACACCAGCGTTACCGGTGCGCCCTCAGCGTTCAGCCCGTCTCCGTAAGCTGGGTTATTGCGCACCTGCGCCGTCATCAGCGTCATCCCGGTATCGTGTATGGTCGCCACTCGCACCGTATCCGGGCAGAGACCACCCCCGGTCTCGGGATCGTATCGCGGGGCAATCTGGAACGCCGCACACACCCTGCGCGCGTCCAGCGAAAGCGTTCGGCGATCCGCAAAGGCGCTCAGTTCTGCGTAAGGCATCCACAGATCGCTGATAAAATCGTTATCGGCAAAGCACAGTTGGGCCAGGCGGACCGTTCGTTTCTCCGGCGCCTGCACCGCAAAGTGATCACAGGCGTAACGCATGGGCACATACTGGCTCACACGCTCAGCCAGGCGCGCATACTCGGTATAACTGTGCGCGCCGCTTTCGTCCCCCTGCAGGCTTTTCACTACCGCCAAATCCTGCAGCACCCGCGCCAGATCGTTCTGGGTAAAGCTAACCGGCGACAGCCCTTCCGCCGTCAGATACTCCGCCGCAAAACTCACCGCGTCATAGATTTCTCCCTCGGCTACGCGTTCCTGTACGTAATGGGCGTAATCCGTACCGCGTTCGGTGATTCCCATCGCTTCTTCAGCGGTATCCAGCACCCCGCCGCCCCGTGGGTACACACTTTCCGGCACGGCCACAGCCTGTCCGCTCCCGCCGATCAAGCGGATCGACAGCCGCTCGCCCAGAAAGGGGCGATATTGCGGAAACGCCTCCGCCCAGGCCGTATCCACTGTGAATACGCTTTCCCCTACATAATGACCCTCGTAGGTAAAATTGCGCAACGCGTTATCCCCCGCATACAGCTCCGGCATGCGGGCATACAGTCTGGCATGGTATTCGGTTGGGTCGATGGAAAACCCGTTGGGTGCGACGTGCGCGCCATGCCGGATTCCCAGGTATTCCATGTTCTGCACCAGTTCCGCCGGAAACAGCGGCAGAAAGGCGCTGAAACGTTCGGGAACCGGCGGCTGCGCCTGCGCGAAAAGCGCCTTCGCGCGGGAGATCAGCGTCTCCGCGGAAAGGCCCGCGTACCCGACGGTACCGCTCGCGTTCTCTTCCATGATAGCTCCTTCTTCGCATTTTGAGACTGGGTTTAAAAATCGAACACAAATTGCAGCTTGGGAAGCAGCCGGTCCACCATCATCCGGCAAGGCACCGGTTGCGGGTCGTGCTCGGCATGGCACACAAACAGCTGCCCATCCTCGGCGGCCAGCATCATCAGCAACGGGTCACCTCCGTCGCAGGTGGTGGCCATACAGTAGGCCAGCGGCTGATCCGGGTGCAGGCGGCGGTACAGTTCCGCCTCCTCGAACGTACGCGAAGGCGGCGCCAGCTCGGTGTTACGGCAGGTTTCAAACACGCGCCCGTACATAAAGCTGAGCGGGCTGTTCATCGGCGCGACCGGCAGGCGGAAACGGATTTCGAGAAACTGGCACATGGATAAATAATCAAGAATACTCTGGTGAAACAGCTTTGCGCTCTCCCCCAGCGGGGCCTGCCCGTCTTCCCAGGCAATCGGCTGCCAGAAGACAAAACCCGGGCGCTGACATCCCGGCAGCACCAGCTTGTCGTCCATCGGCGTACGCAGATACGTAAGCGGCCTGCGCCCCGTTTCCCGGATAGCGGTCTGTTGAAAGCGAATCAGATAATCACGCATGATCGGCGTCATTTTCCCCGGCATGCATTTCCCTCCCAAAGAAATTTCCAGCGGCGTCCCGGATGGGGCCGCCGCCCCGTTCAGCGATAGGTAATCCGAAGCGTCGCGTCCCCGCTGCGGGGGTCCGTAGCGACCAGCGCGGTCCCAAAGGGACAGCGTAAAAGCACCCCGCGCTGGCTGTCCTTCGCGGGGTCGTCGCCATACAGGCAACGAAAAAGAAACGCGCGCTGCCGCCCGGCATCCGGGCGCGCCCGTTTCCCAACGGCCGCCACCTGCAGCTCCACCGCGTGCAGCGTTCCCCCGCGCATCAGGCAAATGCAGCTCAGCCGCCCGCCGGGCACGCCGAAAGCGGGAAAGCATACGGTGTCTTCGTCCACGCGATCGGGCAGCACAGCGGACTGCCCCGTCAGGATTCGGCAGGCATTGCGTACATCCTCCATGGGCATATACGGAACCAGGCGCGCCTTCCCGCTCAGCAGGAGCGCACCGGTATTTTCATCCCAAAACCGCATCAGGCGGGCCCCCTTTCCAAACCGACGGAAAGCGCCGCGCAACGTTCAGGCAGGAAGAATCCGGTTGCCAAATCAGCCGGTTTTTCCTGTGCCCAGTCTATCATTCGAGGTTTGCACTGTCAATCGTTTCCCTGATATTCAAGCCGGATCGCGGTTTGCAGCCGCACTTTACGCACGCTTGCGACCGAACGGCGGATATGGTAGGATAAGCAGGCAATTTGAAACCCGGGGAGGCGTGGGAATGCTGCGGATTCATCAGCTTCGGCTGCCGCTTGAACAGGCGGGGGCCGCCGACGGGACGCTGTACCGCCGTCTGGCCGCGCAGCGTTTGCGGATTCCGGAGGGCGACGTACTTGCCGCATCGGTCAGCCGCCGCAGCGTAGACGCGCGCGACCGGGGTGACGTACATTTTACGCTGACGCTGGACGTGCGCCTGGTATCCGAGAAAGCTGAAAAAACCATGGCGGCGAAGTTCCGCCCCAATCAGGCAGCCTATGTACCGGACAGCGAGGCGGAAACGCACAGCGTTTTTACACAGCAGACATCGCCGTATGACCGCAACCGCCCCCGCCCGGTCGTAATCGGCGCAGGCCCGGCGGGCCTTTTCTGCGCGCTGGGGCTGGCCGTGCGCGGCGCGCGCCCGCTGGTGCTGGAGCGCGGCAAACCTGTGGAAGAACGCGCGCGGGACGTGGAAATACTGGAACGACAGGGCCTGCTGGACCCGGAAAGCAACGTGCTTTTTGGCGAAGGCGGAGCCGGTGCGTTCAGCGACGGCAAACTCACCTGCGGGCTGAACGACCCGTTCATCCGCACGGTGCTGCAAACCTTTGTGGAGTGCGGCGCGCCGGACGATATTCTGTTTTCCGCCCGGCCGCATATCGGCACCGATCTGCTGCGCGGGGTGCTTGCCGAAATGCGCAAACGCCTGACCGCGCTGGGCGGCGAGGTGCTGTTTTCCCACAAAGCCACGGGTTTCTCCCTGCAAAACGGGCGGATTGCAGCCGTAAACGCAGTGACTCTGCCAGGCAACACGCCCCTTGTTATCCAGACCGACACAGTATGCCTGGCCATCGGCCACAGCGCGCGCGACACCTACGCGTGGCTGCGGGCGCTGGACGTGCCCATGCAGCAGAAGCCCTTCGCCATCGGTGTGCGCGTGGAACATCCGCAGGCAATGATCGACCGCGCGCAGTACGGTTCCGCGGCGGGTTTGCCCGGTCTGCCTCCCGCCGATTACAAGCTGAACGTACCCACGCCCGACGGGCGGGGAGCCTATACCTTCTGCATGTGCCCCGGCGGGCAGGTCATCAACGCTTCCAGCGAACCGGAAGCGCTGAACGTAAACGGCATGAGCCTGCACGCGCGCGCCGGGGAAAACGCCAACGCGGCGCTGCTGGTGGGCGTACGTCCGGAGGATTTCGGTTCCGACGATCCGCTGGCGGGTATCGCCCTGCAACGCGGCATTGAGCGCGCAGCCTATCGCATGGGCGGCGGATTTTCCGCCCCCTGCCAGCGCGTGGAGGATTTTCTGGCCCGCCGACCCAGCACGGGGTTTGGCGGCGTCCACCCCAGTTACAGGCCCGGCGTGTTCCCCGCCGATATCGCCGAATGCCTGCCCCCGTTTATCACCGATAATCTGCGGCTGGCCCTGCCGGAAATGGCGAAAAAGCTGAAAGGCTTCGACTGCCCGGACGCGCTGCTGACCGCACCGGAAACCCGCTCCTCCGCGCCCGTGCGGCTTTTGCGAAACGAGCGCCGTCAAAGCGCGCTGCCCGGCCTGTACCCGCTGGGCGAAGGCGCGGGGTACGCGGGCGGCATTATCAGCGCCGCGGTGGATGGGCTTCGCGCCGCGCTGGACGCGTAATATCCGATTATATCAAGGAGGTCCCATGATCCGAGCCGTTTTGTTTGATATGGACGGGGTGCTTTTCGATACCGAGGCGCTGGGCTGCGAGGCCATGTGCCGGATTGCCGCAAGCTACGGCCGAACCATCGACCGCGCGTTTTACACCACAACGCTGGGCCTGCCCTATGACGAGTGCGAAAAAGTGTACCTCGCGGCGCTGGGCGACGATTTTCCCTACGCCGAGGCGGTGGACCGTTTTCGCGCCTTTTTTTCGGAGTATAACCAAACCCACCCGCTGCCCCGCAAGCCGGGGCTGATGGAGTGCCTGACCGGGTTAAAAACACGGGGCCTGCACATCGCGCTGGCCACAAGCACGGTACGCGCGCTGGTGACGGAATACTTTGTTGCCATGCCGGATATCGCCGCCTGTTTTGACGGCATGGTCTGCGGCGGAGAAGTGCCCCGCGGCAAACCCTCGCCGGACATCTACGTGGCTGCGGCGCGCGCGGTGGGGTGCACCCCTGCGGAATGCGTGGGTGTGGAGGACAGTTTCAGCGGCGTGCAGGCCATTCGCGCATCCGGCGCACACTGCGTGATGATCCCGGACCTGCTGCCTTTCCAGCCCCGTTTTGTCCCCTATGTGGACGACTGTCTGCCCGATCTGGCGGCGCTCTGTGCGCTTGTGGACCGGCTGAACGCGCAGAGCAGGTAACCCCGCGTTCCCCTGTCGGCCACCGCCCACTGTGGAAAATTAAGACCCCGCTTACCGTTTCATCCGGTATGCGGGGTTTTTCGCGTATGTCCGTCAGTCCGACAGCGCTTCTTTTAAGGTGATGCTCTTGATATGCCACTGATTATTTTCTTTCACCAGTGTGGCAGTGTAACGGCCGCCCTGCCACTTGGGCGGGGTTTCGTATCCGTCTCCGTACAGGGCTTTCGCCGCGTCGGCATAAGTGCGGTTCAGGCGGCCGTCGATGCGGGGGATTTTTTCGGAAAACTCCACCCTTGCAGTCGATTCCCACGGCCAGCACCACATCCACGTAAGCTCCAGCCGATGGTCGATGCCGCGGATGGTATAGTACTGGTACGGGCTTTGCCCTTCCTCCGCAATCAGCAGGTTCTGGTCGCGCTGCAGGAAGCTGCTTTGAAAATACTTGTTCAGCTCCGTCGCGTCCTCGCCCATCATGATGACCTGCGCACGCTTGGCCATGCCATCTTTTAAAACGACATAGATATTGGAGGCGTTCATCGCGTAATAAAACGTGACGGTGCACAGTCCCAGCAGCACAATGATCAGTAAAAGCCGACTGGCTAGGTACCAGATAAACCGGCGAAGCCTGACCATGTTGGCAACCCTCCCGTAATGCGTCGGCCCGGCAGGCCGATAAACGCTCCGCTCTGCCCTAGGCAAAGCTCCATAGCCAGCAGTTTACCCGCCGCCGCACAGCGACAATGGCAAAAAGCAAACCGGGCTTACGGCTTATTATACAGGAAGGCGGCGCGGGTGGCAAGGAGGGCGCGCGTTCCTTACGCCTGCTCAAACAGTGCGTTCATCAGGCGGGTGCCTTCGTTCATCAGCGGTTCCGTTGCAAATTCCCGCTCGCAGAATTTACGGGTCGGGGCAGGCCGGCCCGCCGCCAGCGCCGCCCTCACCGTTCGGCTATCGTAAATAGCGTAGGGCACAGGCGAACCGTCGTGGGTGCGGGTGGTGAGCAGCGTGGGGTGGTCGCTTAACAGCAGCAGGCGGAAATCCTCGCCGCTTGCCGTAAGCCGATCCAGCAAAGGGCCCACCACGCGCGCGTCGATGCGGCGGATGGCTTCCAGCTTGCGTTCCAGGCTGCCCGCGTGAGCCATTTCGTCCGGCGCTTCCACATGCACGGCGGCAAAATCGTCCCCCTCGCGAAGCAATGCCTGCAGCGCGCGGTCTACCTTGCCCTCATAATTCGTGTCCAGATCGCCGTTCGCGCCTTCCACACGCGGGGTTTTCAGCCCGCCCAGCGACGCGATGCCCCATACCAGCGGCACGGCGCTTACCACGCTGCCGCATTTGCGGTATTTCTTTTCAAAACTCTCCAGCCGCATGGCCGTAGCCGCGCCCCAGGGCCAGATCATGTTGGCGGGCAGGTCGCCCCGCGCCGCGCGGGCCCGGTTCACGGGATGATCCTTCAGTACTTCATAGCTCAGCAGCATCAGTTCCCGCACGTCCGCGCACAGTTTGCGCGCCGCCGCGTCGTCCGTTTCCGTAAGCAGGTGAGGCAGGTTGGCCGCAATCGGCTGTTCCAGCACGTTGTGCGGTTCAGTCAGCTTTACGGCTTTCAAATCATGCGCGGGGCTGACCATTACGCCGATATGGCGGAAGGTGTCGGTCACGTGGATCGTCAGGCCCGCTTCTTTCATTTTGGCGGCGAACTCCGGGGAGGCGATCAGGTCGTGCATCAGGGTTTCGGCTTCGGCCCCATGCACATTGCCCCCGTTGTGGCTGTGGATCACCAGCCCGTTCGCCGTATCTTCCACCGCGCAGAGGTTAACGCGGAAGCTGATGCCGTTCTCCGGCAGGGTGATGCCCATGCCCGCGGCTTCCAGAACGCTGCGGCCCGTGTAGCACACGCGCGGGTCGTTGCCGAAAATACTCAGGATCGCGGTATCGCTGCCCGGCGCCATCCCCTCCGGCACCGTGCGGGCACGACCGCACACGCAGCCCGCCACGCGGTCAAACGCGGGAAGCGAAAGCGATTCCAGCGGCGTTTTCCCGCCCAGTTCCGTTAACCCCGTATCCGCCATGCCGTCTCCGATGACCAGTACGTATTTCATGAGGCCACCCTCCTTTAAAATGCACGGTGTCAGTATACCGCGCAGCACGTTCGATTGCAATGTTGGTTAGAGGTTTCTAACGTATTTTTACTGTCTTTCGCGCGTGTGAGGGCGGGTGGAAAAACCGGTCTGTTTCGTGTATACTGTTGCGGAACCCGAGAATGAAGGAGCGCGACGCATGAAGCGCATTGTTTTAACGGGCGGCGGCACCGCCGGCCACGTAACGCCCAATTTAAGCCTGATTCCCCGCCTGATCGCCGCGGGGTACGACGTGCATTATATCGGCACCGAACAGGGCATCGAGCGCGGCATGATCGCGCAGGTGCCGGGCGTAACCTACCACGTGGTGCAAAGCGGCAAACTGCGCCGCTATTTCAGCCTGCAAAACTTTACCGACCCCTTCCGCGTGCTGCACGGCGCATTTACCTCCGTTTCGCTGATGCGCCGCCTCAAGCCGGACGTATGCTTTTCCAAAGGCGGTTTCGTGGGCGTGCCGGTGGTGATCGGCGCGTGGCTGGCCCACGTGCCCACCGTATGCCACGAAAGCGACCTGACCCCGGGGCTGGCCAACCGCATCAGCGCCCGGTTCGTGGACCGTATCGCCACCACCTTTGAGGAATGCGCCCAAACGCTGGGGAAAAAAGCCGTGGCGACCGGCACGCCGCTGCGGCCCTCGCTGTTTCAGGGCAGTCGGGAACGCGGGCTGGCCATGGCGGGCTTTACGGGTGACAAGCCCGTGCTGCTGATGACCGGGGGCAGCCTGGGCGCGCAGAGCGTGAACCGCTGCCTGCGGGACTGCCTGCCGGAGGTGCTTACGCAAATGGACGTACTGCATCTGTGTGGCCGTGGCAACCTCGACCCGGCCCTGTCCGACCTGCCCGGTTACTGCCAGCTGGAATTTCTGGGCGACGAAATGGCCGACGCCTACGCCGCCGCGGATCTGGTGCTAAGCCGCGCGGGCAGCAACACGTTAAGCGAGCTGCTGGCGCTGAATAAACCGATGCTGCTGGTGCCCTACCCGCTGGGCGCCGGGCGCGGCGACCAGATCGAAAACGCGCGCAGCTACGAAAAGCGCGGTCTGGCCCGGGTGCTGGACCAGCAGGACATGACCCGTGAAACCATGACCCGCGCGCTTCTGGATTTACTTCGCGACCGGGAGGCCCTGCGCGCGGCGGTGAGCGCCTACCCCGTAAAGGACGGCACCGACGCGGTTCTAGCCCTGATTGAGCAGGCGCAGCAGGGTCGCTGACCTCCCCGCGGTTGAAACAACCCCGTTTTCGGGGTATACTGGCAGATAACGTATTAAGGCGTATTCTTCCGGTGCGGTCATTTTCAGCCCGCAGCCCGGAACCTGCGCTCTCTCCGAAGGAGGATTCTTCCATGGCTCGATTGTTCGGTACCGACGGTGTGCGCGGCGTGGCCAACACGGAACTGACCTGCGATCTGGCGTTCCGGCTGGGGCAGGCCAGCGCCGCCGTGCTCGCCAGCGACGTACACCGCCCCACCATACTGGTCGGCCGCGATACGCGCATCAGCGGCGAGATGCTGGAAAGCGCGCTGGTCGCGGGCATTTGCAGCGTCGGCGCGCGCGCGGTGCTGGTAGAAGTGATGCCCACCCCCGCCATCGCCTACCTCACCCGGTATTACGAGGCCGATGCGGGCGCGGTCATCAGCGCCAGCCACAACACGGTGGAGTACAACGGCATCAAGTTTTTCGACAAGAACGGGTATAAACTGCCCGACGCGCTGGAAGATAAAATTGAGGAGATCGTAAGAAACGGGCTCCCCGAAGGGTTTGAAATGCCAGTGGGCGAACGTGTGGGCCGCCCGGTGCGCCAGCGCAACGCCGCGCGCAGCTATGTGGATTTTGTAAAAAATACGACCGATGTGCGGCTGGACGGCCGCCATGTGGTGCTGGACTGCGCACAGGGCGCCAGTTACGAGGTCGCGCCAATGGTTTTCCGCGAGCTGGGCGCGCAGGTAAGCTGTTATTACCACGAGCCGGACGGCACCAACATCAACGACAACTGCGGTTCCACCCACCCCCAGCGCCTGTGCGAGCTGGTGCGGGAACTGGGCGCGGACGTCGGTTTCGCCTTCGACGGCGACGCGGATCGGCTGATCGCCTCGGACGAGCGCGGGCAGATCATCAACGGCGATCAGGTGATGGCGCTGCTGGCCGTGTACATGAAGGGCAAGGGCCGCCTGCGGGAAAACACGCTCGTTACCACGGTGATGAGCAACATGGGTCTGGAACTCGCCATGAAAAAGCACGGCATCCATATGGACATAACCCGCGTGGGTGACCGCTACGTGCTGGAAAAGATGCTGGCGGACGGACGTGTGCTGGGCGGCGAGCAGAGCGGTCACGTGATTATGCTGGATTATAACACCACCGGCGACGGTCTGGTGACTGCCGTGCAGGTGATTACCGCCATGGTGGAGAGCCAGTCGCCGTTAAGCAAATTGGCGGGCGTGATGCAGACAATGCCGCAAAGCCAGTTTGCCGCCCACGTGTCGGACAGCCGCAAGTACGATTTTGAAAACAACCCGAAGATCACGGCAAAGATTCAGGAACTGGAAACAAAATACAAAGGCCGGGGCCGGCTGGTAATCCGCGCCAGCGGCACCGAACCGCTGGTGCGCGTGATGATCGAAGGCCCGGATCAGCGAGAGATGGACACCGACGTTTTCGCCCTGTCCAAGCTGATCGAGCAGGAACTGAACTGAAAAGAGCGGCGATTGACGCTCCCACGGAGGCCAGGCATGGAATTCCGACGGGTATTCGATACCATCCCGGAACAGTTCGATCGCTGGAGAACGCGATACTGCCGGGAAGCTTTTAAGAGCATCATTGCCTGCTCGCGGCTGGACGCCTCGAAATCCGCGCTGGAGATCGGCCCGGGCACCGGGCAGGCAACGGAACCGATTCTGAAAACCGGCTGCGATTATCTGGCGATCGAGCTTGGCGCGCATCTGGCGGCGTTTACCCGCGATAAGTTTTCCTGCTATCCAAACTTTCATATCGTAAACGCCGACTTTGAAACGTATGACTTTGGCAATCGGACGTTTGATCTGGTCTATTCCGCCGCAACCATCCAGTGGATTCCCGAAGAAATCGCCTTCGCCCGAGCGTTCCGGCTTTTAAAGGATGGCGGCACCTTCGCCATGATGATGACCCGAAGCGATTACCGCACCCCCAACGAAGCGCTGTACCAGCGGATTCAACAGGTTTATACCAGATACTTCCACCCCGAGACCGCCTATGCGCAAAAATTGAACTACACCAACGTGGTTCATTACGGTTTTACCGATCTGGTATGCCGGGAATATCAAAGCAGACGGGTGCTCAGCGCGGAGGAGTACACCGCGTATATCGGAACCCACAGCGACCATATTGTGTTACGGGAACCGGACCGCTCCAAATTTTTCACCGGAGTACGGGACGCCATTCTGGAA
>Ga0116170_10003487_pt1 | contig 14692 bp, 9 predicted proteins | sample AD_JPNHW1_MetaG_FD_89797 | JGI IMG/M metagenome (GOLD analysis project Ga0116170, IMG submission 89797) | Active sludge microbial communities of municipal wastewater-treating anaerobic digesters from Japan - AD_JPNHW1_MetaG | ecosystem: Engineered > Bioreactor > Anaerobic > Digestate | place...
CCTCAAGAACGTGGGCGCCTTTGTGGCGCCGTCGGATTTCTTCACCCTGGACGTGGCCGACTATATCGGCGAGACGCTGGAGGAGGGCGAGATCTACGGCTTCATCGCTCGACACGAGGACCTGATCGGCACGCATGAGATCGAAGGCCTGCCCCAGCCGGTGACGCTGACCCGGCACCTCTTGGCCGAGCACTTGCGCAGCACCCTTTTCGCGATCAGGCAGGCCGGACGCCTCTACCGGCACATCGTGGAAACCAAGGGAACGGACGATTTCATCACCGAGATCTCCATGGACGAGACGGTGCTCCCGCAGACGCCGGACATGCTGCTGGTCATTCTCGCGGCCACGGCCGACGAAGGGATCCCCGTGCAGACCATCGCGCCGAAGTTTACCGGACGTTTCAACAAAGGGGTCGACTACGTGGGCGACCCGGCGGTGTTCGGCCGCGAGTTCGACGCCGATGTCTGCGTCGTGCGCGAGGCGGTGAGACGTTTCGGCCTGCCCGCGAACCTCAAGCTCAGCATCCACTCGGGCAGCGACAAGTTCTCGCTTTATCCACACGTCGCGCAGACCCTGAAGGCCCGGGACGCAGGCGTCCACGTCAAAACGGCGGGAACGACCTGGCTGGAGGAGGTCATCGGCTTGGCCGAGGCGGGCGGCGAGGGCCTGGCCGTCGCGAAGGAGATTTACGCGCGGGCGCTCACGCGCTTCGACGAGCTGTGCGGCCCCTACGCCACGGTGATCGATGTGCAGCAGAAGCGCCTGCCGCGGCTCGAAGAGGTGTACTCGTGGAGCGGCGGCCGCTTTGCCGCGACGCTGCGGCACGTGCCGTCCGACTCGCAGTTCAACCCCGACTTCCGCCAATTCATCCACGTCGCGTACAAAATTGCGGCCGAACTGGGCGATCGCTATTTAGGTGCTCTGGAAGCCGGCAAAGCGATTGTCGCGAAACACGTGACCGAGAACCTTTACACCCGACACCTGAAGCCGATCTTTGGCGCGTTGGACAAGAAGGTCTCGTAAGCCAACGGTGGTCGCGAGGCCGGACAGCCCAGAACAAAAATCCGGGGGGCCGCCCCTTGCGCTTTCTCGGAAAAACCGTTAAAGTATGTGGCTCACAAACCAGCGCGGGCTGCCGAGTGGCTCCCCCGCGCGGAAGCGAAGACGCGTTCGGGCACAGGAACCGGACCGTCAAAGCGGATTAACACCGACCGAGACCGGATGGCGACGCGCGCCTGTCATGCGACGGGATTCGCGGCGTGACGTCAGCCGACTCGTTCACGAGTTAGAAAGACAAACAATGGAAATGCCTGTCTCGAGCCTCACGGGGCTCACCCTTAAAGACCTGCTGGATTCGGGTCTTCACTTCGGACACCAGACCAAGCGTTGGAACCCCAAGATGCGCCGTTACATCTTCGACAAGCGCAACGGGATCCACATCATCGACCTCACCCAGACCGTCACCCTCATTGACGAGGCTGCTGCTTTTCTGCGTGAAACCGCGCTGAGCGGCAAGAAGATCCTTTTCGTCGCCACCAAGAAGCAGGCCCAGGAAGTGGTCAAGGAAGCGGCCGTCGCCTGTGGCCAGTTCTACATGACGGAGCGTTGGCTGGGCGGCACGCTCACGAACAACCAGACGATCCGCAAGAGCGTCAAGCGCATGCGCCAGATCGAAGCCATGGGCCGCAACAACAACGGCGTGCTGTCCGTGCACAAGAAAGAGGCCGCCAGCCTGCGGCGCGAGCTCGATAAGCTCCAGAAAAATCTGAGCGGCGTCGCCGAAATGGAGAACAAGCCCGGCGCGTTGTTCGTCGTCGATATCTGCCGCGAGCAGAACGCCATCAAGGAGGCCACGCGCCTCGGCATCCCCATCGTAGCCATCGTCGACACCAATGCGAATCCCGATCCGATCGATTACGTCATCCCCGGCAACGACGATGCCGTGCGCGGCATCAAAATGATCGCGGACGCGTTCGCGAAGATCGTCAAAGAAGCGAACGACGAGTATGCGCGCATCGCGGCCGAGCACCAGCGTCAGAAAGACGCCGAGCAGGCCAACCAGGAAGCCCAGGAGCGCGCCGCGCGCAAGAGCCGCAAGGAAGCGGCCGGCGATGCCGCCGACAAGGCGAAAGCCAAGCTGTCCGAGACCCGCAAACGCGCCGCCAAGGCTGCCAAAGAGGCGGTAGACGCCAAGGCCGCAGCCGTCGAGGCCGCGCCGGCTCCCGAAGCCACGGCAACCGCCGAGGCACCCGCCGAAGCGACGGCACCGGCCGCCGCTGAATAATCCGCACACGTCAGGCCCCGTCAGACTTGTCTGACGGGGCCGACCGTTTTCCTTCAACTTCCCCTTTCTAGGAGTTCACCATGGCTGACATTACAGTTGCCGCAATCAATGACCTTCGCCAGCGTACGAACGCGGGCATGATGGATTGCAAAAAAGCCCTCATCGAAACGAAGGGCGACATGGACGCCGCAATCAAAATCCTGCGCGAGAAGGGCCTCGCGATCCAGGTCAAGCGCGCGGACAAGGAGTCGAAAGAAGGCATCATCAAAGCCCTCACCGCGGATGACGGCAAGACGATCGGCATGGCCGAGGTCAACACCGAAACCGATTTCGTCGCGAAGACCGATAACTTTAAGAATTTCGTCACCGCCGTCACGCAACAGGTGCTCGCCGGCGTCGAGGACGTCGGCGCGGCTTTGAAGGACGAACTGATGACTATCATCTCGCAGACCGGCGAGAACGTGAAGATTCGTCGTACGGCCCGCTACGTGCTGAGCGGCTGCGGACAGGTGGCCTCTTACATCCACATGGGTGGCAAGGTTGGCGTGATGGTCGAGGTCGGCTGCGGCAAGCCGGACACCGTCGCAAGCGCTGCCTTCGGCGAACTGGTCCACGACCTGACGCTCCAGATCGCCGCCGCGGCGCCGCGCTGGCTGATCCCTGAGGATGTGCCCGCCAGCGTCATCGAGGCGGAGAAGGACATCTACCGCAACCAGCTCGCGGAGCAGAAGAAGCCCGCCAACATCATCGAAAACATCCTGAACGGCAAGATCAAGAAGTTCTACTCGGACGTCTGCCTGATTCACCAGCCCTTCGTCAAGGAGCCCAAACAGTCGGTCACCGACATCGTGAAGGCCTGCGAGAAGGCCACCGGCGACACGATCAAGATCAAGCGTTTCGTCCGCTTCCAACTCGGTGCCGCTTAAGCCGACAGAGGCACATCACGAAACGACGCAAAGGCCGGGGCAAACGCTCCGGCCTTTTCTGTTACAGCCCCGCGCCGCTTGCTTTTCCCTCAGACTTCCACTACACTAACTTGCTCTGCAAATGGAACGTGAAAACTTAACGGGGACCGCATGAACGTCGAACATCGCTACCGTGAATTTCTGCCGGAGGCCCGGCGCATCGTTGTCAAAATCGGGACTCGCGTCATCGCGCAAAAGAGCGGGCGCCCGGACATGCAGCCGCTTAAGAGCCTCGTCAAACAGATTGCCGATCTTCACCGCAAAGGCTATGAGATCCTCGTGGTCTCCTCCGGCGCCGTCGGGGCCGGCATCGAAGCCCTCGGCATGAAATCCCGTCCGACCGCCGTGCCGGACCTCCAGATGTGCGCCGCCGTCGGCCAAGCGCGCCTCATGACGCACTACGAGGAATTGTTCAAGGCCGAGAAGATCGTCATCGGGCAAGTCCTTCTCACGCACGCCGACTTTCAGCACCGGATCCGCTTCGCGAACGCCAAGCGCACCATGGAGCACCTGTTCCGCCACAACGTCATACCCATCATCAATGAGAACGACGTGGTGGCCGACGAGGAGCTCAAAGCCGACCTTTCCCTCGGCGACAACGACTATCTGGCCGCGCTGGTGGTGAAACTCACGCGGGCCGACCTGCTCGTCATCCTCAGCACCGTCGACGGCGTGCTTGACGCCAACGGCAAGCGCGTTCGCTGCATCGAGAACCTGAACGAGGCTTTCGCCCTCGTCAACCCCACTCAGGCCGGAGGGCTCTCGAAAGGCGGGATGGACTCCAAGCTCCGCGCGGCCCAGATCGCCACCAAAGCCGGCTGCGGCGTGGTCATCGCCTGCGGGCGCAACAAGAAAGTGCTGGCCGATGTCATGGCCGGCAACGACGCAGGCACCCTCATTCTGAGCAGTGCACTATAAATCCAATCCTATGACACTCCACGATACCATCCGTCTCATCGGCGACCAGGCGCTCGCCGCTTCGCGCCAAATGGTGAACCTCTCGGCCAAGAAGAAGAACGCCATTCTGAGCACGATGGCCGACGCCCTCGACCAGCAGCGCGACCTCATCAAAGAGGCGAACGCCCAGGACCTTGCCCAAGCCAAAACGAGCGGCCTCTCAGCCGCCATGACCGACCGCCTGATGCTGACCGACGCACGTATCGACGGCATGATCAAAGGCATCCGCGACGTGGCCCTGCTGCCAGACCCTGTCGGCAGAAAAATCTGGAAGCGCACGCGCCCCAACGGCCTCCTGATCGAGAAGAAACGCGTTCCGCTCGGCGTCGTCGCCATCATTTTCGAATCGCGCCCCAACGTCACTTCCGACGCGGCCGTGCTTTGCATCAAAACCTCCAACGCCGTGATTCTGCGCGGCGGCAAAGAGGCGATCCATTCCAATCTCGCGATCGCCCGGGCCCTGCAGGAGGGCGGCGTGAGCGCAGGCCTGCCCAAACACGCCTTGCAGATCATCGAGACGACGGACCGGGAGGCGGTGCGTGAGCTGGTTCAATTGAACGACCGCGTAGATGTCGTCATCCCGCGCGGCGGCGAATCGCTGATTCGGGCCGTGGTGGAAAACGCGCGCGTCCCTGTCCTCAAGCATTACAAGGGTGTCTGCCACGTTTTCGTCGACGCCACGGCCGATCTGAAGAAAGCGATCGCCATCGTCGAGAACGCCAAGTGCCAACGGCCCGGCGTCTGCAACGCCATGGAGACGCTCCTCGTCCACCAGAACGTTGCCCCCGCCTTCCTGCCGATGCTCGGAGAGCTGGCCTCCCGCCGCAAAGTGGAACTGCGCGGCTGCAAGGCCACCCGCGCCATCCTGCCCGACTGCAAGGCCGCAACGCAAGACGATTGGGGAACCGAGTACCTCGACCTGATTCTTTCCGTGCGGGTCGTGAAGAATCTCAAGGCCGCCATCGACCACATTAACACCTTCGGCTCGCACCACTCCGATGCCATCGTCACGGCAGATCCCCGCAGCGCCAAGAAGTTCCTGAAGGAGGTCGATTCGGCCGCGGTCTATGTCAACGCCTCCACGCGGTTCACCGACGGCGGCGAGTTCGGCATGGGCGCGGAGATGGGGATCAGCACCGACAAACTCCATGCCCGCGGCCCCATGGGGCTGGAAGAGCTGACCTCCTACAAGTATTTCGTCACCGGAAACGGACAGATCCGCTCCTGATCGCGAAAACATGAAAGAAACACCCCCACATCGGAAAGCCAAGCCGTCCAAGCTGATCGAGGTCATCTCGCGTGCGAAGAGCGTCCTCATCACTGGCCACGTCCACCCGGACGGCGACTCGCTCGGCTGCATGATCGCTCTTGCGCACCTGCTCAATCGCGCCGGCATCAAAGCGGTCGCCACGGCGGACCGAAAGGCCCTCGGCGGGCCGTCCTTTCTTGCGGGCGTCGAGAAACTCGCGCACCCCGACGCGGTGGCCAAGAAGCGGTTCGATCTGATCGTCTCGCTCGACTGCGGCAACTTCGAGCGCATGCCGGAACCGATCCAGCCGATCGCCGCCAAGCTGCCGATCGTCAACATCGACCACCACCGCACCAACACCCTTTTCGGGACGCTGAACTGGATCGAGGGGCACGCCTCCTCCACCGGCGAAATGGTCTGGCGCCTCGCGCGCAAGGCGGGGTGGAAACTCGACGCTATCTCGGCCGAAGCGCTGTGGGTCGCCATCATCACCGATTCCGGGCGCTTCGCCTATGACCACACCACACCCACCACGCTGCGCTGCGGCGCCGATCTGCTGCGCTACGGTGTGCGCACCGCCTTCATCAACGACAAGCTCTATTGCTCGTTCAGCCGGACATCGATCGAGCTGAAGAGACGGGCCTTTAGCACGCTCTCGGTTTCGAATAACAACGAGGTTGCTTCCGTCACGCTCACCGGAAAAGACTTTGATCAGACCGGCGGCACGAAAGCCGATGCCGAGGACGTCATTGAAATTCCACGCAGTTTGACCGGCAACCGCATCGCCCTCTTTTTCTACGGCAACGAAGACAACGACGAGACGCGCGTGAGCATCCGCACGCGCGCGCCCCTCGACGCGACCGTGCTCGCCAAGATGTTCGGCGGCGGCGGCCATTCCCGGGCAGCCGGCTGCACGATCAAAGAGCCGCTCAGCCAAGCAACGAAGACGTTCCGCAGGGCCGTTGACGAATGGTTGGCCCAACATCCTTCGGCGTGAGTTTCGGCCCTCCGCTTTCGCATCCGTTTTCGCTTTGGAATGGCACACAGGTCTTCCGTGTGCTATTTTTGTGTCACTAGAAACGGGTGAACATTGTGAAGTTTCGGGACCATCTTTTCCTCTTTTGCTTGTTGTCCGCGTTTCCGGCGGCAGTCCCGCACCCTGCGTTCGCCGCATCCCGGCACGATGTGGGCGCGGAGTGTCGCAGGGAGCTGCGCGTCGAAGGTCAGGACGGCACGCCCGTCACCGCCACGACCACCGTCTTTCTCGGCGACAACGCCACGGGGATCGTTCTGACCGACGCCCAGGGCGCGATACGCCCTTTCAATCTCCTCAACCGCGCCGGCAGCCAGTGTACCATCCTCTTTAACGCCGCCGCGGGCGAAACGCTCTACCTGTACCCATCCGCAACGGCCTCCCTGCCCCCCCCACCGGAGTTCGGGCACCGCTCGGGGCTCTGCCACCTCGTGTGCAGCTACGACGGCCGCGAGGTGACCTCCGCGGCCCAATTTGCCGACCTGTGGAAGCGCGCGACGTTCCAGGGGGGGCGCTTCGAGGAACAGGTCTACGCAGCCTTTAACCCCTTCGGCCCCAACACCAACACGCTGCACCGCTACGACGGCTTCCTGGCCGTCGCCAAAGGAGGATTGACGCACTTCTGCGTGGCCTCCACCGATGCGTCGTTTCTCCTGATAGACGGGCGCGAAGTCGCCGCCTGGCCCGGGAAACACCCCGTGACTGATGGCCTCAACGGAAGCAAGCGCGGGTCCGTTCAACTGGAGTCCGGCACGCATCGGTTCACCTTCCTGCACGCGAACGGCGGCAACGATAGTTTCGCCCTCGCAGCCATGATTCTGCCGGGAGAGCAGCGCCATTTCGTCATCGGCCCGGAATACTTCACGCGCGCCGTTTACGCCTTCGTGGGCCCGCTCACCTCGAAAGACGGCCAGCGCCACCAAGCGGATTTCCTTTGGGAAAACCGCTACATGGTCGCCATGCGGAACCACGCGATGAACGAGTTTGCCTTCGAGGCGATACCGTTTAAAGACGACCCTTCCGCCACCTTCGAGTGGGACTTCGGCGACGGCACACGCGGCAGCGGCATGAAGACCAACCACCTCTATTTCGCTCAGGGCGAGGTGCCGGTCACACTGACGGTCACCTTCGGCGACGGTCTCAAAGCGGCCTGCCGTCAGAACGTCCTCGTGGCGCCCCGCTACGGCCAGAATGAAAACGACGACGGCCGCGCCTTGGAGCTGCTTGACCGCGCGGCGCGTCAAGAGCGCGAGTCCCGCATTCAGCCGGAAGGTTATGCGCTCATCGCCTACGGCTACCTCTTCTTTCTCAAAAACGCGGAAGCCGCGGCCTTCGCCGAACGGGCGCTCGCCGCCGCTGACCGGATTCCCGAAGCCGACTTGGGACCGCTGATGTTCCAACTGGCGCTGGACGTCCAGCAGGTGAACGAGCAATACGAGCTCTCCGAGCGCTGTTTCCGCGTGATCCTCGCGAAAGCAAAGGACCCGGTGCTCCGCGCTTCCGCCGCGCTGCATTTCGGCGGGATGCTGAACCTGTGTCTCAACAGGCCGCAGGAGGCGCGCGAGGTCCTCGCCGCCATCCGCCGGCAGGACCTGATCGACTGGGAGCAACGGCTGCTGGACATTTACGTGGCGGATACGGCAATGGTGCTGGATGATGTCGCCACAGCCCAGAAGCTCTATGCGGCCATTCCCACGCAGAACGCCCTCGTCACCGACAACGGGATGGATCGGAAGGCGCTCTTCGACTACAACAGCCGCTACTTCCGCGTGCAGAATCTGCTGAGCCAAGGCCTCTACCGCGAGAGCATGCCGGAGGTGGACATGCTCGAGTGGGAGATTCCCGAGGAGCGCGCCTCGCCCCGCATGAACCTGATGAAGGTGCAGGCGCTCGTGGGCAATAACCAGCCGCGCAAAGCCGCCGTTTGCTTGCAGCGGGCGCTGCTCGCGGAACGTGACGAGACCTACACGCCCAAGCTCCGTTTGGAACTGGCGAAGCTCTACGTGGGCATGAACCAGTTCGTCCAAGCCAAGCACCAAATCGCACGGATCCGCAACGAAAGCCCCTGGACCCAAGAAGAGATCGACGCACGCAAATTGCTGGATGAGATAAAACGCAAGATCGGGGAGGCAACGCCATGAAAAGCAGGTGGATGATTATCGCAACCGCCGCCATGTTCGGAGCCATCGCGCATTCGGCAAGCGAGGACGACTTTCTCAGACCGATCGGCCTGCCGCCCAAGGCCAAGCCGCAAATGCGCCAGGGCGGTGAAGCGCTGCCACCGCTGCCGCTGCCGGCCACGCCGTTGCGCCGCTCCGAGAAGAAACGCCCGCCCAGCCCTTCAACCATGATCGGCAAGGTCATCTGGGGCTCCCACCTCGACTACACCTGGGAAAACGGCCAAGTCACGCGCGTCTACGATTGGAACATGGTTCCGGCCGACTGCCAATCCTTGCTTCGCGCCTCTTACAAGCACCTGAACATGGACTACAAGGTCGAGACCACCAGCCTCAAAGGCTTCACGGCCACCCCGGCCGAAATTCCCGTGCTCTATTTCTCGGGGGGGCGCTCGCTCAATTTCACCGACCAGGACCGCGAGACCCTCCGCCGCTACCTGCTCGCGGGCGGCATGGTCTGGTTTGACTCGGTGGTCGGTTCCCCCTTCTTCTACAAGTCGGCGCTCACGGAACTCCGGCTTCTTCTGCCCGAAGCGCAAATCCGCCGCCTGCCTGTGGATCATCCGATTTTCCACATGGTCGACGACTCCGTGAGGCTCCACACCAAAAGCAAGAGCGACATGATGCCCGTCTTCGACGGCGTATACATCGGTTCGCGCGTGGCGGCGGTAGTCTCGCCTTACGGTTTGGGCGCCGGCTGGGACAACGCCGCGCCCGACCTGATCAAAATGGCAGACTACTACGACCACCCCTCCGCCGTCCGGCTTGGGCTCAACCTCGTCGCTTACGCCATGGGCTACTTCCGCGTGGGACAGACACACGCCAAAGCGCAGGTCTACACCGACGAGGACGCCCAAGCCAACAGCGACCCCGTCGTCTTCGCGCAGGTCCGCACCAGCGGCGTCTGGAACACCGAACCCGGCGGGGCCAACAACCTGCTCCGATTCATGAAAAAGAATCTCAGCGTGAAAGCCAACTACCTCACGCGCACGGTCAAACTGGACACCGATCCCCTCTCCAACTACAGTTTCCTGTATCTATCCGGCATCAGCGACTTCACCTTCGACGAGAACGAGGTTTCAGCGCTGCGCGGCTATCTGGTGAGCGGCGGATTCCTCCTCATCGACAACTCGCTCGGCATGGACGAATTCGGCAAAGCGGTCTACCGAGAGATGAAGCGCGTTTTCCCCCAGGCCGACTTCGAGAAGATCCCGCAAGAACACGCGATCTTTCAGCAGGGCCCCTTCAAAATGGACGCGGCGCGCTTCACGCTGGCAGCCCGCGCCAAATTCCCGGCCCTGAAAACTCCTCTCCTCGAGGGGCTGAAGGTCTCGGATCAAATCAGGGTGATCTACAGTCCCTTCGACATGGCAGCCGGCTGGCAGGGGGACGATCACCCGCTCGCCCGCGGCTACGAGCCCGGCGACGCCCTGCGCCTCGGCGCCGACCTCATCACCTATTGCATCACCCATTGATCGGGGGCCGCACACGCGCGATGTGGAGGAGCGAGAACCGACGAAGGCGTGCCAGCGCTACTTCAGTTCCTTGATGCGCAAGTTGCGGAACTCGTTCTTCATCGGCGCCCCCTTGTGCAACTGCAGCGTGATGACGCCCTGACGCGGCGTTTCCGGCCGGTGGTCCGCGAACCGGCTCATCAGCACGCCGTTCACGTAGATGGTGATCGTCGGGCCGCGGCAGATGACGCGCATCGTGTTCCAGTCCTCGGTCTTGTAAACTTTCTGCAACGCCGCCGAGTCCGCGAAACGCTGCGACGTCTTGGTCCCGTCCGCGGCGATCGTGACGTTCTCGCCGCGCCCGCCGACCAAGTGCATCTTCGGATGGTAAAGGAACCCGACGAAATTTCCGCCGCCGTTCATGTCTGCCTGATAGCCCGTGTCGCGATTCGAGATCGCTTCGGCCCGAAGCTGGATACCGGAGTTGGCCCCCTTGGTCAGACGGAACTCGGTGCGCAGTTCAAAGTCGCCGGGCGTTCCGCCCTTCCAGATCAGATGATTGTTCGACGCCAGCGGATTTTCCTTCGTGCTCTCGCCCGTCAACACGCCGTCCACGACCTTCCACCACGCCCCGTCCCTCATTTCCCAGCCGGACAAATCACGGCCGTTGCACATCGGCTTAAAACCCGTTTCGTCCTCGGCCGCCGCTCGCTCTCTTTCAGCCTTTTCGGCCTGTTCCAGGCACTGGCGGGCGCGGGCGAGCAGCATCTCGTTCGAACTGATTTTCAAGACCCGTCCCATGGTCTCCCGAATCTGATTGGGGTGCGCTCCTCCCAGATACTCCGCGATGGCCACGGCCGCCTGGCACGCTTCGTCTTTTAGACCCGCATTGTCCAGACACGAACTCGCCAACACAAGCGCTTCGGGAGAAGGCGCGGCACTAAGCGACGCCAACACCATTTTACGCTCCTCGTCACGCACGGCCCAGCCGAGAGCCTTTGTGAACGCCTCACACTTTTGCGAAGCCGAATTTTCCTGCGCGGGCACCAGCTTCACATAGCCACGCAAAGCCAGAATCTTGATTCGGCCATCGGACGCGGTCTGAATGATCTTCTCCAGATCCGGCAGGACCTCCGCCAGCGGCCAATCGCAAAGAGCGCGCTGCGCGGCGTCCCGGAGCGCGGGATCGGCGGCATCGACGGCGGCCGTCCGCATGACGCCGAGCGCCTTGGGCCCGCCAGCCGAGCAGAGGATACGGAGCAGTGCGACTTTCGCCCCGCCCTGCGCCTGCGCATACGAGGACAGCAAGGGATCGATCACGGCAAGCGGGATCGCGCCGGCCCCGAGGTCGAGGCGAAGGGTTTGTCCCTCGCCCGCAACGGCCTGACGCGACACGCCGTTCACCGTGTATTCCACCCTGAATGATTTGACCTTCCCGGGTGCCGCATCGCCAAAGGTATCGTTGGAAATTTCCAAAGTCGCGTTGCCGGCCTTGATCAGCTGGGCGACTTTTGACGCAACGTCTTTGGCAGGCCCTTCCGGCAACACGCCGTAGAGGGCCTTCCGGACAAGGATTGCGCCCGGCACGGGAACCGACTGCCGGACGCAAATCACCGTCACGGCCCGTTCCGCCGCCTCCAGCGCCGACGTTTTCTGAAGAACGGCGAGCAGCGCGGGGAGATCTTTCACGCCCGCGAGATCGCCGAGCACCTTGAGGCTCGCCGCGCCGAGTTGCGCATCAGCGTCTTCCGCCAGGCGCAGGAGATCGGGGATCGATTTCACCATCCGCCGACGCCCGACCAGGTCAACGCCCATTAAACGTTTCTTGAGGTCCGGTCTGTTCAACAGCGCAACAATTGCGTCATCCGCGTCGGGCCCCTGCCAGCCCGCGAGCGCGTTCTGGGCCGCCTTGGCGACGGCGGCGTTCTCATGTCCGGAGAGCTCCACCAGGACCGGCACCGTGCCCGCGCCGCCCAGCCGAGACAGGGCATCGACGGCGGCCACACGGGCTTCCGGCGTACCGCCGCGCGCCACCTCCAGCAAGGCAGGCACCGCCACCGAATCGCCGCGCTCGCCCAGAACGGCCATCAGACAAACCTGTTTCGCGGCGGGCAATTTTCCGAGCTCGGAAGCCAACGCGCGCGGAACCTCCGGCCCCGGCAATTCCATACCTGTCCTCAAAGCCACGCTGAACAGGGCGGCATCGTCGCTCCTTAGTTTCTCAAGCAACAGCGGAAGCCCGGCGGCCGTGCCCCGCGAGAGAATCGCCCCCCGGACCGCTGCCATTTTCACATGCGACGGGATCTGTGCGGCGCACAGGACATCGTACAACTCCACCGCCTGAACCGGCGCGGCAGCGGCCTCGGCGCAACACAGCAAGCCTTCGGCGGCCGCAGGCACCTTGCCGAGCGCCCCCTTCAAGGCGGCCACAGCCGACGGGACGCCGATTCTGCCGAGCGCGATCGCCGAGGCCGCTGCGACTTCGCCGTCCGGATCGCCGAGCAGCTTAGCTAGCGTCTCCGCTGCCTGAGCGTCGCGGCGCACACCGATGGACTGGATCACGCCGACCCGCAGACGGCCTTTGAACTGGCCCAGCGCAGCGCGCAACGCCTCATCAACAGCCGGGTCCGGGATCGTCTCAAGCCCATAGCGAGCCATATGCGAAAGCTTTTCGTCTCCGAGCAAGGCCGCCAGCGGCGCGACCGCCGCCTTCGTGCCTACCCTGGCGAGCTCAATGCAGGCATCCGCCTTCTGCTGCTGCGGCGCATCGGACTTCAGGACTGCAATCAAGGGGGCCTCGAGCGACTGGGCAACCGCGAACGTGGCCGCGGTCAAAAGGGCGATCATCAACGAGTCAAACACGCGAGTTTTCATTCCGTCATCTTTCTGTCGTTTCACAACAACCGCATTCTTCGGCGGGACAGCTCCCCCGCCCGTTCGCGGCCGCCTTGAAAAGCGGCAAAACCTTTGCTGGGGATACTGCGCCGCTGTCAGATCTGCCAAGGCTGACGCATGGCGCGCGAACGCAGCCGGTTCGCCTCGGAATCGTTAACGAACTCCTCCTTCACGGGATCGAAACGCATGTCCCGCTTCAGCCACATCGCGATGTTCGCCGCGTGCACGGTCGACATCGACCGGTGCATGACCTCGGCGTTCGCCACGGTCGGCTGACGCGTTCTCACGCAGTCCAGGAAGTTCCGCATGTGCCCCATCCGGCGGCCCGTGCGTGATAGATAGTCCTGCAACAGCTTGGCATAATCGGACAACAACACAGGATTTGAGACTTCCGGCCGCGAGTAGCCGTCGGCGCAGGCGACCCATCCTTCGGTGCCCTCGTAGCGCACCCCACACGAACCATGCCATCCCTTCTGCGCTAAAACCATCTCCACGCCGTTGGCGAAACGCGTGACCATGCCGTCGCCGCTGTCGTTGTTCAGGTAACCGTAGAAGACGGGAGAGGTATGGCCCAAGCCGAGCGCCACATGGCACTGCGCGAACGTATGCGACCCCCATTCTCCGATGCAGCTCGTGTGGAAATCGTATTGGCCATGCCACCCGCCATGGATATAGTGCGAATTGTAGGGCCGCCACGGGGCGGGTCCCAACCAAGCATCCCAGTCCAGCTCCTCGCGCGGCGGTTCCGGCTCGGCCGGCAACCACGCGCGGTTCATAGAGGCGGATGTCCCGCCCGCGATATGCGAGCGAACCGTGCGCACCTCGCCGAGTCGCCCGAGCCGCAACAGCTCGTTGGCCACGGTGAAATTCGCCTCGCTCAGACGCTGGGTACCGGTCTGGAAGACGCGCCCGTACCGCCGCGCCGTCTCCGCCACCGCCCGTCCCTGCGCAAGGGTCATGGAACCCGGTTTCTCACAATAGACGTCCTTGCCCGCCCGCATCGCCAAGACCGCGGCCGTCGCATGCCAACGGTCGCTGGTCGCGATCAGCACGGCATCGATATCCGTCCGCCCCGCCAGAAACTGGCGCATGTCATTGTACATGGCGCAGTCCGTGTTGCCGTAGCGCTCGTCCACCATCTTTTTGACGGCTTCGCGGCGGTCTTTTCTGACGTCGCAAATCGCGACGAACTGGACGTCCGCCTCGCCCAGAATCCCCCAGCGCAAATCGTCCGACCCACGGTTACCGATGCCGATTCCGCCCATGACGATCCGCTCGCTCGGCGCCACGGCCCCGCCGCGCCCCAAGGCCGATGCCGGAACGATGGCCGGCAGAGCAACAGCTCCGCCGGCCACCGCCGCGCGTTGAAGAAAATGACGGCGGCTCAATGCCCCGCCCGCCCCCTGCTTCTTGTCGAATAGCGACATGGCCAACATCCCCTCCCACGTTGCCGTTTAAAAATCAACTCATCCGCTTTCGGGTCTCTTTCTCCCCGCTCCCTTAAGCGTTATTGAAGGCATTATGAGGAGCGGCGGTTCCAAAAGTCAACCACCATTTAACCGCTTCACGGGCATGGGGCGCATCCCCGTTTCATTGACCTGTGCGCGTCCGTTTAACGGGGGGGGTGAGTGTGAGCCTGGGGGCGCGGACGGCCTCGTCCGCGATTTGGACGCCGTC
>Ga0116170_10003489_pt1 | contig 14681 bp, 16 predicted proteins | sample AD_JPNHW1_MetaG_FD_89797 | JGI IMG/M metagenome (GOLD analysis project Ga0116170, IMG submission 89797) | Active sludge microbial communities of municipal wastewater-treating anaerobic digesters from Japan - AD_JPNHW1_MetaG | ecosystem: Engineered > Bioreactor > Anaerobic > Digestate | place...
CCTCTGCCTTGCCCAGGCCTAAAGCGGCGACGACCTCCTGGGGCGAGCCGCCTTTTTTATCCAGCAGACTGCGGATGATCTGCACTGCTCCGTCCTCAGTGATCTTCTTTTCATCCAGCATCTGCACAATCTCTGCCATATCCTCCGCCCGGAAGGCATCAATGGCCATGTCCCTGTAATTCAGCTCCCCTTTGAGCACGTCCGCGATCCACACCGCGGCGAGCCTGGGTGCGGCCATCTTGGCCACGGTCTCGTAGAAGTTGGCCACCCTGATCTCCGACGTCAAAGATTTGGCGTGGTCGTCGGCCAGGCCGTACTGCCGCACAAACCTCTCTCTCTTGGCGTCGGGCAGCTCCGGCAGAGCCTCCCTGATGGCCGGCACCCAGGAGGCGATCCTCAGCACCACCAGGTCGCACTCCGGGAAGTAGCGGTAGTCGTGCGCCCCCACCTTGCTCCTGATGGATACGGTGATGTTCCTGATCTCATCGAAGTGCCGCGTCTCCTGAACAACCTTGATGCTCCGCCTGGCCAGGTTCCTCTGCCGGGTGATCTCGTAGGAGAGGGCTTTTTCCACGCCCTTGAAGCCGGAGATGTTCTTAACCTCCGAGCGGTCGCCGCCCTTCAGGGAGATGTTGGCGTCCACCCTCATCGCCCCCTCCAGCGAGCCGTCGAAGACCTCCAGGTACTCGAGAATGCTCTTCAGCTTGTCGAGGAAGGCGCGCGCCTCTTTGGGGGAGCAGAGGTCCGGCTCGGTTACAACCTCCAGGAGAGGCATGCCGCAGCGGTTGTAGTCCACCATGGTGTACTTGGCCTTGTCAATGGTCCCGGCATGCACCAGCCTGCCCGGGTCCTCCTCCATGTGCGCCCGGTTGATGCGAATGTTCCTCTCCGCCCCATCGTCTCCCAAAATCATGATGTGGCCGGCAGTGGCCAGGGGATAGTCGTACTGGCTGATCTGAAATCCCTTGGGAAGGTCCGGATAGTAGTAGTTCTTCCGGTAGAAGAGAGTCTCCTCCTCGATCTTGCAGTTTAAGGCCAGACCCACCTTGATGCCGTACTCCACCGCCTTTTTGTTTAGCACGGGAAGCGAGCCGGGCAGCCCCAGGCAGACGGGGCAGGTGTGGCTGTTGGGCTGGCAGTTATGGTAGGCGGTGGAGCAGCCGCAGAACATCTTGGATGCCAGCCGATTGAGCTGGACGTGAATCTCCAGGCCGATGATGATATCCTCCATCTAAACCACCTCCGGGCTTCTCTCATGAAATGAAGTCGCCGATTCGAATGCCTGGGCAGCCTTCAGGACCGTCGCCTCCCCGAAGTGGGGGCCGATGAGCTGCAGACCGATGGGCAGCCTGCCGGCAAAGCCGCATGGTACGGATATGGCCGGAACGCCCGCCAAATTGATGGGCACAGTGAAGACATCGGCCAGGTAAAGCGACAGGGGATCGTTGATCCTCTCGCCGATCTTGAAAGCCGGAATGGGCATGGTGGGGCTGGCCAGGATGTCCACCTGCCCGAAGGCCTTCAAGAAGTCCTGCTTGATGAGGGTTCTCACCTTGAGGGCCTTGAGGTAATAGCGGCCGTAGTATCCGGCGGAGAGGGCATATGTGCCGAGCAGTATGCGCCTCTTGACCTCCGGGCCGAAGCCCTGGGCGCGGATGGCCGAAAACGTGGTATGCCAGTCTTTATCCTCGCCCTCCCGCAGGCCGTAGCGCAGGCCGTCGAAGCGGGCCAGGTTGGAGGAGGCCTCGCTCATGGCGATGACGTAGTAGGCGGCCAGTGCGTAGCGGGTGTGGGGCAGGCTGACCGTCTGCCAGGAGGCCCCCAGCCCCTCCAGGGTGTGAATGGCCTGCCAGACCGCCTTCTCCACCTGCCTGTCCACTCCCTCCCCGAAGCACTCCTGGGGAATGCCGATCCTCATTCCGGAGACGCCGCCCTCAAGTCCGGAGAGGAAGCTGTAGCTCTTCGTGCCGACTGATGTGGAGTCTCTGGGATCGTGACCGGCGATGACCTCCATGAGCAGAGCCGTGTCCTCCACCGTATGGGTCAGCGGGCCGATCTGCTCCAGGGAGTTGGCATAGGCTACCAGGCCGTAGCGGGATACCATGCCGTAGGTGGGCTTGAGCCCCACTATGCCGCAGAAGGACGCCGGACAGCGCACCGACCCCCCGGTGTCCGAGCCCAGAGCCGCCGGTGCCTCGCCGCCGGCCACCACCGCCGCGCTTCCCCCGCTGGAGCCTCCCGGAACGCAGGTCGTGTCCCAGGGATTTTTGGTGGGTCCAAAGCAGCTCGTCTCCGTGGATGTGCCCATGGCGAACTCATCCATATTGGCCTTGCCCATGATTATGGCCCCCTCAGATTTAAGCCGCTCCACCACATGGGCGTCGTAGGGCGGAACGTACCCCCGCAGTATCCGGGAGCTGCAGTTGGTCTCAATTCCCCGGGTGGATATGCACTCCTTGATGGCGATGGGTACTCCCGCCAGCCGGCCGGTGCCGGGGCTCCTGTCGAACTCGCGAGCCGCTAATAGAGCGCTCTTTTCGGCCAGGGTGGTAAAACCATTGAGCCGACTCTTCTTTATCTTCTCGAATAAGCGGCTGACGTACTCCTCCGACGACCCGCCTTTCAGCTCCTCACTCAACTGGGACAGCATGATCACACGATCCTCGGGCTCTTGAAGTAGCCGTTCTCCCGGCGGGGGGCGTTCTTTAAGGCCTGCTCCGAAGTGAGGGAGCCGTAGGCGACATCCTCTCGGAATATATTGTCCAGCTCCACCACCCGATATGTCGGCTCCACATTTTCAGTATCAACCTCGTCAAGCTGGTGGAAGTAGTCCAGGATGGAGTTGAAATGCCTGACCAACTCATCCTTCTCCTCATCCTCGATTTTGATGCTGGCAAGCCAGCCGATGTGCTCCACATCTTCCCTGGTGATCATGTCATCCTCGCTTCCGCTATAGACATCTGCAATGCGGATGGATCATCTTATATGATATAAAGGCTCTTTTCCCGCCCATCTCTCCGCCCCATTTCCCACCCCATTCTTCATCCCATTGCCCTCCCTCGAGCGCAGGTTTTTTTTAGCTAATGAAAGAAAGCGCCCAACGAACTTCAGAGGAAACCTGCTGATTTCTGACTGAAGAGAATAGAAAGGAGATCCCCGGAGATACATGAAAGACAACGATGTCATTGTGATCGGCTCAGGAATAAGCGGCCTGCTATCGGCTCTGGCTCTCTCCCGCGAAGGCAGGAGGGTACTGATCCTGGAGAAGGAGAGCTATCTCGGCGGAGTCTGCCGGTCGTATGACGTAAACGGCTATCGCGTGGATACGGGCCCGCATGCCATAACCAGGCTGCAAACCGGGCCGCTGAGGCAGCTCATGGACAGTTACTTCAGCATAGTGCCTCAGTTCATACCCTTCGGAAAATACTACGTACGAATCGGCGACGAGGTCAGGCCCTTTCCCTGGAGCATCAACGCCTGGCTCACCTTCGGCCTGATCCCCATGACGGACAGGCTGCTGCTCATGAGAGCCCTCTTCAATACCCTTTACCTGGCCAACGCCGGCAAGGATTTCTCCAACATCACCCTCTCCGAGGTCCTCCCCAAGAAGGTCTCCATGACCACCAGGAGGTTTTTGGACTGGCTGTGCTACTTCATGGTGGGAACGTCCATAGAGAAGGCGCCCATCTCAAGGTTCGTGGACAATAAGACCCACCACTCCCGCTCCATTCCCTATGTGGGCAAGATCTACGACCTCTTTCTGACCGAGGGGGCCACCGACCAGGGATATCCCAAAGGGGGGCTGCAGTCCATAGTAAACGCCATCCTGGCCTCCTTTCCCAAGGACCGGGTGCAGATCAGGACCAATGAGCCTGTAAAAAGCATCGAATGCAGCGACCACGTGGAGTCGGTGGTCACCGAGCAGGACTGCTACGACTGCGAGACCGTTGTCTATTCCGGCTTCTCCTCAGATCTGCCCAATCTGATTGATGATCTGCCCGCAGCCTATACCGGAAATCTGACGACCATCAAGAGGGTCAAATCGCTGACCATATGGCTGGGACTGACCAGGAAGGTCTTCAACAATTACGGCTCGGAGATCTGGGTGGACTCCGATCCCTATGCCTGGGTGGTGCCTACCACCAATTACGATCCCTCGCTTGCTCCGGGAGGAAATCAACTCGTGGGCTTTGCGTTTACCCTGCCCGGAGATTACGATTCCGCGGCCATAAAGAAGAAAGCCTTCGGGACGATTGTCGACACCGTTCCCGATATCGAGAAGCACATCGACATGGTTCACTATCAGGAGCTGATACCTGAAAAGGCCTCCTGGGGCATAAACTGCGGCTTTGGAGATGTGAAAACTCCTATCAACAACCTGTACTGCGTGGGCACGGACACCGAGAAGAGGAGCGCAGGGGTCAATCGGTCGGCCTATTCGGTGATGAAGTTTTTGGATATCATAAAGTCCGACGGCAACCTGAAAAAGCGATCTTGAACCTCCGTTTGCCGTTTTGAACCTTCTACTGGCTTTTGGCTCAAAACAGAACGTTTTTATCCGGGATCCTCTGCAGAGCATTCTTCGGCAAATGACGTTCGTTCGGCCTGCATTTTAAATATCGTTCCATGCACCCTTGGCTCGCAAGTGTGCTTCCCGGCGACAGATGCCGGGATGATAGGGAATTGGGAGTGAGCAGCATGAGAGAGATCATAGAATATCTGAATCATAAGCCAGGCCTAAGAGGCAAGATCCTGGATCGCGGAGAGCTGAAGCGGGTGGCTGTGGCCTGCGGACTGAGCCCCCAGCAGACCCGGGTGCAGCTCAGGGAGATGGGATTCGTCCTGACAGAGAACGACCACGGCATTGCAATTTGGATAAAGCCGGATGATGATGATGAAATCTATTCTCATGGCAAGCAGAGGTACAACTAGATGTCGATTGCCGAACTGGACGCCGGGCGGATTTTGCTTCCGGAGGGAATCAGATTTAAGCTGGATTTAAATGCAGGAGACAGGCTGGCCATAGATCAGCTTGGCGACGGCACAATAATACTTAAGAAGCCTGCCGGCATATGCTGGCCGGACAGGACCGAATGAGGTGTTGATCATTTCGGCGGTTATAGAGCTGAGAGACATACAGAAGAACTTTCGCATTGGCGAGAGCGAATTTGCCGTGCTCAAGGGCATAGACCTGAAAATCGAAAAGGGTGAGTTCATAGCCCTCATGGGGCCATCCGGGAGCGGCAAGTCCACTCTCATGAACATAGTGGGCTGTCTGGACCGCCCCACCAGCGGCAGCTTTCTGCTCCACGGCCAGGACATCAGCGTGATTTCCGATGACGAGCTGGCCCGCATAAGAAGAGAGGAGCTGGGCTTCATATTTCAGACCTTCAACCTCATCGGCCGCATAAGCGTTCTCAAAAATGTCGAGGTCCCCATGATGCTCAGCGGCCTGGCGCGAGAGGAGAGGCGGAAGCGGGCCATGAATCTGCTCTCCTCTGTGGGGCTCGCCGACCGGGCCAGCTTCAGCCCCCTCAACATCTCCGGGGGAGAGAGGCAGAGGGTAGCCATCGCCAGGGCTCTCGCCAATGACCCCAAGATCATAATTGCTGACGAGCCCACCGGCAACCTGGATCTCAAGAACAGCGACGAAGTTATGAATATCTTAACAAAATTAAATCAAGAGGGAAGGACCATAATCATGGTCACCCACAATCCGGAGATCACCGAGAATTGCAGCCGGGTCATAAGACTTCGAGACGGCCGCATTCTGGAGAGCGCATCATGAAGACAGCCATTGCAGCAATATCCCTGCTTTTATGCCTGCTTTCGCTGGCGACTGGGCCGGCGGAAGCCTATGAGTATCATATGCCTGTGAACATCGAGTACACCATGACCCCCTCTGTGCTCCTGCCGGGAGACGAGGCCATGCTGACCATCGAACTGGCCAACGGAGCCGCATCCTACGGAGCGGGAAAGGACGCGGGAGCGGCAACCTACTCCCAGGGCACCGTCCTCTCCACACCCCTCAACCGCACCACTCTAGAGAGCACCCCGGAGATAACTGTCCTGGAGGAGGACCACCGGGATTTGGGAATGATCGGCCCCTCGGACAGGATCACAGTCTACTACAAGATCCATGCCGCCAAAAACATCACCAGCGGCACTCATCTGCTCAACTTTGAAGTCATCGGCGGCTATGATATGACCACCATCAGCCGGGAGATTCCCGTCAAAGTGGATGAGACGGCCGTAAGCCTTGCCAGGGCAGAGACATCCGCCTCCAGCTTCAATTTGAATGTGGCCAATCCCAGGGAGAACACCCTGAATGCCGTGACCATTGTGCCCTCCGCCCAAGGGATCACCTTCTCTCCCGACGAATATTACATAGGGACTATGGACCCGGATGAGGTCTTCACCATCAGCTTCGGCGTTTCGTCCAAGGACAAGGACAAAGCCCTGGAGGGGCCGACCAACCTGACATTCGATGCCAGGTTCAAGAACGGCGATAACTGGCACAGCTCTGATGAGTATGTAACGACTTACACGCCCCCCCAGGATGAGAGCAAACAGAGCAGCTATCTGCTGCCCGCGGCAGCCATCGCACTGGTTTTGATCGCCGCAGGCGGATACGTCTACCGGAGACGAAAGCTCTCCGCAAAGGGAAACAATAGCAAGAGTGACACCCGATGAATCTGCCCGACCTGCTGGAGTTTATCGCCGTAGGATTCAAGGCCGATCGCTTCAAGACGCTCATGTCCTCCCTGGGAATAATCATCGGCGTCATGGCCATAGTGGTCATGCTCTCCGTGGGCGAGGGGCTTTACACCGGTGTGTCCTCTCAGTTTTCCACCCTCGACCTGGATGTCATCAACGTCTTTCCCGGCTCGGCCCACTTCGGCGGCCCGGGCGGCGAAGGCAACCGAAATCCGGCTGAGCCTGCCAAGTTCACCGATAAGGACACCAAGGTCCTGGAGAATGTGGTGGGCGTGAAGAACGTCGCCCCTCAGACGTCGGCCGGCGTGGTGGTCGCCTTCCGGAACACCAACGCATCAGGAAGGCTCTCCGGCATAGACCCGGATCAGGAAGACGATCTCAAAGAGGAGGTGGCGGAGGGCAGATTCCTCACGGGCTCGGATTATAAGTCCATCGTCATAGGAAAAGGAGTGGCAGAGGACCTCTTCCGCATGAAGGTCACACCGGGCAATAAGATTCGCCTCTACTACGAAGACCGCTATATGGACTTCAAGGTGGTGGGAGTACTCAAAGAGGCGGAGCAGACCTCCTTCGGCCCTGGGGGCGGCAGCGACGACGAGAAGATGTACATCACCCACAAGGCCATGGAAGAGCTGATGAATGAGGACAGCTACTACTACGACTCCTTCAAAGTGACGGTTTACGATCCGGAGCAAGTGGAGAGCATCATAGAGCGGATCAAAAATGACCTCAAGAGGTATCACAAGGACGAGGCCTACGATGCCACCACGGCTCGGGATATGCTGGCTTCCCTGATGAGCGTCCTGTCCATGATCAAGTACGCCCTGGCGGGCATCGGCGCCATCTCCCTGGTGGTGGGAGGAATAGGCATAGCCAATGTCATGATGCTCACCGTAAAGGAGAGGATCAGGGAGATTGGAGTCATGAAGGCCCTGGGGGCAACGGTGGGCGACATTCGCCGGCAGTACATACTGGAGGCGGGCGTGTTGGGGGTGGTCTCCAGCGCAATCGGCATCATCACCGGGGTGATCGTATCCTACATCATCGGATCTCTGGCGTCGCTGCCCTCGGCCACAACCGCTCAGTCCATTGTGCTGGGGCTGCTCTTCGGTGTGGTCACCACCATCATCGCCGGATTCTATCCCGCCAGCCGGGCGGCGAGGCTTGACCCCATCGAGGCTTTGCGGGCGGAGTGAGGGCAAAGGCAACAAAGGGATGTGTTATCAGCGAATGGGCGGCGAAAAGATGGGGATCTGGTTTTGGGAGGCGTCTCAATTCAGCCTGCTCCTTTTTGTGGGCCTCTTATCACAGATGCCAGCCTGGACCTGTGAAATTTTGTTAGGACTTCAAAGAGGATATAGACGATTGCGGTAATCGGATGTGTCCAGGCTGATTCCTGGGTTGAAGGAAATAGCGAAGATCCGGGTAGACTGCATCCCCCCCATCCGCTTCACCCCACTTAACTTCAGTCAACTTTACTTGGATTAAGCTTTTATCCGAGCAGGAATTTCTCTGGCATATGAAGCTACCCGGCACGGCAACACAGAAGGAGAACATCTATATCGCCATGGGCAAGCTGGACATTCAACCGGGCCAGGCCTTTTTGGATATAGGCTGCGGCTCAGGAGCCGTCTCCGCCGCCGCCACCCGTTACACCCATCGGGTATTCGGCATCGACCGGCGGCAGCAAGCCGTGGATCTCTCCCGCGCGGCTTTGCCCGCGGGGCAGTTCTTCTGCGGCGAGGCCTCGACCATATTGCCGGGACTGCCCAGGATGGATAGGATCTTCATCGGCGGCACATCCGGGATCGATCAGTTCTTCCCCCTTCTGCTCGACCATGTCGCACCGGGAGCGGTGATCGTGGCCGACCTCGCCCGACTGGGCATAGCCGCCCGCCTGGCGGAGATGATGAAGCAGGCCGGCATCTTCAGCGAACTGATTCAAATTCACATTTCCAGGGGCTATGAGCTGGCCGGCGACATCGCCTTAAAGCCTGCCAACCCCATATTCATGGTGATAGGAAGATGTTGATCGGCATAAGTTTAGGACCGGGCGACCCGGAGCTGCTCACCCTCAAGGCGGCGGCAGCCCTGAAGAGCTGCAGCCGGGTATTCGTGCCCGGCGAGATGGCGGCAGGCCTCGTCCGCCCCTACGCGAAGCCTGAGCTGCTGGACTTTCCCATGATCGAGGACCCTCTGGAGCTGGAGAGGATCTGGAAGAAGAACGCCGCCATCGTGGCCGGCGCGGCCTCCTCCGGCTGCGCGGCCTTCGCCTGCATCGGCGACGTGAACACCTTCTCCACCTTCAGCCACCTGGAGAGAATGATACGGGAAGGCTACCAGGGAATCGAGATTCAGACCATCCCCGGCGTGGGAGTTGTCCCGGCCCTGGCATCCCGATTTGCCGCCCCCCTGGAGGGCTCCTTTGAGGTATCGGACGGCTCTGCTCTGGACACTGTGATACGCATCAAGGCCACCCGGCCAAAGAGGATAGCGGAGGAGCTGCGCCGGAGGGGATTTGAGCAGTTCATTCTGGGCAGCAACCTCTGCACCCCCAAAGAGAGGATCATTCAGGGCGAGATGCCGGAGAGAAGCGACTACTTCTCCGTACTTTTGGCCAGGCGCAGGAGAATATGATGAAAATGATGAAACTGCACTTCGTGGGAGCCGGGCCGGGAGACCCGGAGCTGATAACCGTCAAGGGGAAGAGGCTACTCAACGAGGCCGACCTGGTGGTCTATGCCGGCTCCCTGGTCAATCCCGAGCTCCTGGTGGGGCTCTCTGCCAAAACCGTGGACAGCAACGGCCTGTCCCTGGAGGAGACCAACTCCCGCATCCTGGAGGCGCTGCGCCGGGGAGAAAAGGTGGTGCGTCTGCACAGCGGCGACCCCTCCCTTTACGGGGCGATATTAGAGCAGATGAAGCCCCTGGAAAGCGAGGGAGTGGAGGTGGAGGTAGTGCCGGGCGTCTCCTCCCTCTTCGCCTCGGCTGCCGCGCTTAAGACCCAGCTCACCCTGAAGGGCGTCTCCGAGTCGCTCATAGTCACCCGGCCGGCCGGGACCACCCTGGAGAAGGATGAGCTGACGGCTTTGAGCCGCCACAATACCACCATGGCCGTCTTCCTGGGGACCGACAAAATCCGGGAGATCGCCAGGAGCCTGGACCGGCCGGAGGATACGCCTGTCGCCGTGGTCTACCATGCATCCTGGCCGGATGAGTTGATAATTACCGGCACCCTGGCCGACATCGCCGACAAGGTGGAAGCCGCGGGCATAGAGAGGAGCGCCCTCATCCTAGTCGGCAAGGTTATCAAGCGGGACGGATTTGGGAGGTCTCACCTATACCGGGATCGTTAGCCGTTGTCGTCTTTCCCCGCGACCTGGATAAGGGGGAGAAAATTGCCCAGGCCTTAAAGGAGGACTACACCACCACGGTGGTCGCTTATGAGAAGGGTGGATGGGCAGCGCTCCAGGAGAGCTGCGACCTAATGGTGGCAGTCATGGCCGTGGGCATCGTGGTGAGAAGCCTCTGTCCCCTGCTCAAGGACAAATGGACGGACCGACCGGTGGTGGCCGTGGACAGCTCCTTCACCTGCGCTGTGCCGGTGGTGGGAGGCCATCACGGAGCCAACCGCCTGGCCCGCCTCCTGGCCGCCCGTCTGGGGCTCTTTCCGGCCATCACCACCGCCACCGACTCCTCCGGCCGGCCCTGTCTGGAGGATGTGGCCTGCCGGCTTGCCGCCTCGCCAACCAACAAGGAGGCCTCTCTGGCCGTCAACCTGGCTTTTTTGAGGGAGGATGTGCCCGTCCTCCGGCTGAAGGGGCCGAAGATCGTGCTGGTGGATGATGACGTGGCCGTGCTGAGGAGAAAAGGGCTGGTGGTGGGCCTGGGCTCTCGCCGGGGCGTCTCTGCCGGAGAGGTGCTGGATGCCGTGGACCGGGCTCTGCATGAGGCAGGCCGGAGCAGGGAGGAGATTGGCATCCTGGCCTCGGCCTGGATCAAGAGCGACGAAGAGGGCCTGAGGGAGGCCGCTAAAATTCTGGGCAAAGAGATCCTCTTTCTGGCGGAGGAGACCCTCAACAGCCAGAGCCCCACCACGCCCTCCCGGGCAAGAGACCTGGGGCTGGTGGGCGTGGCCGAGCCGGCGGCCCTGGCCCTGGCCGGCAGGCTGATCCTGGCCAAGAAGGCCTATGGGAGGGTGACTGTTGCCATCGGAGAATAGGGAGATTGGGGGGCGGGGGGCGACCCCCCACCGGGGCAAGCTCTCCATCGTGGGCATCGGCCCCGGCCCGGCAGCCCTGCGAACCAAAGCCGCCAGCTCGGCCATACTCTCGGCGGACTGTGTTGTCGGCTACCGACCCTACCTGGAGCTGATATCCGATCTCCTGCCGGGAAAGGCCGTCTACTCCAGCGGCATGGGGCGCGAGGTGGAGAGGGTGAAGGCGGCTGTCGACCTGATGGAGAGGGGTTCCGTTGCCCTGGTGAGCAGCGGTGACGCCAATGTCTACGGCATGGCCGGTCTCGGCCTGGAGATGGCTCCCCGGCCGGAGGATGTGGAGGTTATAGCCGGGGTCACCTCATTTACCGCCGCCGCCTGCCGGGCCGGCCTGTTCTTTAAAGAGAGAGTGGCCGCTGTCAGCCTGTCAAACCTGCTCACCCCCTGGCCGGATATCGAAGCTCGCCTGCGCCTGGCCGGGGAGATGAATATGCCCGTGGCCCTCTACAATCCCAGGAGCCGCAAACGCGACTGGCAGCTCCTGCGCGCCCTGGAACTGCTGGGATCAAGGGACGTGCTGATAGCCAGGAACGTAGGCCGGGAGGGTGAAGAGATCTTCTGGAGCACAACCGAGAAGCTGGCGAAGGAGGAGGGCCTGCGGGAGAGGATAGACATGTTCACCCTGCTCATCCTCTCCGGCCGGGGAGCATTCCTGGGCAGGGCGACCGCAGGCCAGGCCGCCCTGAACCTGGTGGGCATCGGCCCCGGAAACCCGGACGGCCTCACCTTCGAGGCCGAAGAGGCTTTGCGGTCCTGCGACAAGATCTTCGGAGCCAACCGATATCTGGACCTCATTGCAGGGTGCTCGCCTGCCGAAAAGGTCGCCCACAGCGGCCCCTTCCCGGAGAGAATGGCTGCCCGGATGGCCGAAGCCCAGGCCGTGGCCCGGACCGGAGGCCTGGCCTGCATTCTCACCGGCGGCGACCCCAGCATATTCAGCTCCGGCTGGAGGATTATGGATGGGGCGACGACGCCCGTGCACATCTGCCCGGGAGTGAGCGCTTTTTCAACCGTCGCCGCAAGGGCGGGAGCCCCCCTGGTAAATGACTTTGCCCTGCTCTCCTCACCCTGCGAAGAGGCTGCCCGACTGGCAGCCGCAGGCTACGCCCTGGCCGTCTACAATGTGAGAGGAGAGGAGATCTCCCCTCTGCTCCAGGGAGTGGACCCCAACCGCCCCGTGGCCCTGGCCCAGGACGTGGCCCGGAACGGGGAGAGCATCCTGGTCCTCTCCGCCGGGGACCTGCTGGCCGCCCGGCCCTCCGGCCACCGCTTCACCCTGCTCCTGGCCTCTAAGAACTCCCACATCCGGGAGGGAAGGATAATCACCAAAAGAGGATACGACAGCAAATACAGCTATTAGTGATCTGCCATGATGGAAGACTACACCGATATTGGGGCGACAACGCCCGAAGCCCTGGAGATAAGCAGAAAGAGCCGGCGCTTGATCTCCGAGTTGATTGGAGACGACCGCCCCGAAGACCGCATCCGGCAGAGGTGCGTGATCGCCACCGGCGACCCCAGCGTGGCCGGGCTGCTCCGCTTCAAGGGCGACCCCATACAGGCGGGACTGGCCGCCCTGGAGAGGGGCGCGCCCATCTTCGTGGATATAAACATGGTCTTCGCGGGGGTTTTGAAGAAGGGGCATAACAGCCCCGTGGAGACATTCCTGGGCCGGGGAGACGACCTGGCTCGCCAGCAGGGCATAACCCGCACCTCAGCCGGAGTGCTGGCAATGCAGGAGAGGCTCGACGGATCTATCGTCGTCATCGGAAACGCGCCCTCGGCTCTGCTCTCCCTCTGCGACCTGATGGATGCCGGGTCCGCTCTTCCCGGCCTGGTGGTGGGCGTTCCCGTGGGGTTTGTCAACGCCGCCGAGAGCAAGCAGAGGCTGCGAGAGATGGATGTGCCCTCCATATCCACGGAAGGGACGCGGGGGGGGACGCCCATAGCCGTGGCTGCCATCAATGAGATCATCAATGCCCATGCCAGATCAAGAAAATAGCTGCACCGACCCGGTCACGGGCTTTGCCATCCCCGACTCCTGGATCCTCCTCTGCCCCGATCCCCGGGCCAAAGAGAAGATCGGGAGTGGAAGATGGACCATTCTATCCAGCGGCCAGCTCATCCGGCGCGGCCTGACCACAGGGACCACGGCAGCCGCCGCTTGCAAGGGAGCTGTGCTCTCCCTGAAGGGGCCGATAGACTGCCTGGACACATTGACGCCGGCCGGCATATCCGTCCGGCTGCCGGTGGTCGCCAAGAACGGATTCTGCCTGGCGGTCAAAGACGGAGGAGACCATCAGTTCGATGTCACCGCCGGCCTGGAGATCGCCGCCCAGGCCCGGCCGGGGGATGAGACGGCCCTTATCCCAGGAAAGGGCATCGGCAGGATCACAGCCCGCGGCCTGTGCGACGAGGTGGGCCGCCCCGCCATCAGCCCCTCCGCCAGCAAGCAGATCATGTCCGCCATCTGCGAAGCCCTGAAGGAGACGGGCCTGGCGGGCGCCACTGTTGAGCTGTCTGTGCCCCGGGGAGAGGAGGTGGCCGAAAAGACCCTCAATCCGAGGCTTGGCATCGCGAGAGGCATCTCCATCCTGGGCAGCACCGGCTTTGTCGAGCCCTGGAACGACCATTTCACAGAGGACCGGGCCCAGGAGATCAGGAACGCCCCCAAGGTGGTCGTCACCACCGGCCGGACGGGGCTGAGGTTCAGCCGCATGCTCTTTCCCCATCATAAGGCTGTGCTCATGGGAAGCCGCCTGGACAGCCTGGCATTTGAAAGGGGTCAGGAGAGCATACTCTGCGGACTGCCCGCCCTCATCCTCAAGTGGGCCTGGCCCGGAATTCTGGAGGGTACCGGCTACGGCACCGTGGCCGAGATGGTGGAAAAGCAGCCCCGGCATGAAAATATTGCAAAAGCCCTGCAAATAGCCGCCGGGAGGCTGCCAAAAACGCGCATCGTGCTGCTGAGAAAGGACGGCAGCATCCTGGCCGAGGCCTGCAAAGAATAGAGACCGGAAGTCAAAAGAGAACGCCAGAGAGCTGAAAGCCAAGGGGCAGAAAGAGAAAACCATGGAGAGGGAAGCAGGAGGATCATGATCATAGTGGGAGTTGGAGCCGGCCCGCAGATGCTCACCGGAGAGGCGGCGGCAGCCGTGGCCCGTGCCCGGCTCATCTACGGATCACAGAGAGCCATAGATCTGGCGAGAGAGCACATATCCCCGGAGGCGGCCGTCCATGTTATAGAGGACTACAGGGCTTTGAAGAGGCTACCTGAGGAGGCGGTGGTTTTGAGCACGGGCGACCCCATGCTCTCCGGACTGGGCTATTTACATGGCCGGGTGATTCCGGGAATATCCAGCATGCAGGTGGCCTGCGCCCGCCTGAAGGTCAGCCAGCTCCGGGTGATACCGATCACGGTGCACGGCAGAAGCCTGGATCCGGAGGCCATCGCCTTTGAGCTCTCCCGGGATAGATGCGTCTTCCTGCTCACCGACGAGGGCACCGATCTGGAGGGGCTCTGCCGATTCCTGGAGGAGCGGGGGCTGCACAGAGATGTGGCTGCTTTGAGCGACCTCGGCTATCCCCAGGAGAGGGAGGTGAGGGGCGACACCGCCCATCCGCCCCGGGCCCCCGGCCTGTCCTGCGTCATGATCGGCCGGTTTTAGCTTTTACCTGAAATGGCAGG